>Ga0265296_1000043_pt1 | contig 301472 bp, 267 predicted proteins | sample MunlanPumphouse1_FD_189073 | JGI IMG/M metagenome (GOLD analysis project Ga0265296, IMG submission 189073) | Groundwater microbial communities from a municipal landfill in Southern Ontario, Canada - Pumphouse #1 | ecosystem: Environmental > Aquatic > Deep subsurface > Groundwater | place...
AATTTTTATAGTAGAGCATATGTTTAATTTAAATAATAAGTGGGTATTTTTATGATAAGCTTTATATAGTTTTTTGTCAAAAAAAGAGGGCCAGAAGCCTCTTTGCAATGACATTAACCCCCCCCCCTAATAAAGGCCTAGCCCAAGGGGGATTATTTAACAAACCCGAAATGTTTCAAGGCCGGCAGAATATTCGGACCAAGGTCTTTAGGCAAATTATTAATATCCAGCCAATCCCATTTGTTTATGTCCTTGCCCGGTTTTATTTCGCCGCTTCTTTCCGCCAAAAAATGGACGAGAATAATATCAATTATTTCTCCATCTTTTTCTTTGCGGGTGAAAGTGATGAACGGCTCTTGATTCAGAATTTCAATCTCAATTCCCATTTCCTCTTTTACTTCTCTTTTGGCGTTATCAATTAAGTTAATTTCATAACTTTCAACCCGGCCGCCACAGAATTTCCAAAAGGGAGTGTCCCCGTGCTTGTTTAAGAGGATTTTATTATTTTCAACGATAACCGGTCCGGAGGCGATTATTATTTTTGGCATATGGTTGGTATTTTAATGTTTAAGAATAGTTAATTCAACTTTGTCATCAACTTTCAACTTCGCAGTTCCGCCAATTGGGAAAGTGATAAGGGGATTTGTATGTCCGAAATTAACATTTGCAATTATCGGAATATTTTTTAATTCTTCTTTTGTTTCAATTATATATTTTAATTTTTCAAGATTCATATCCGTATTTTTTTGAAATCTTCCAATAATAATTCCTCTAATTTTATTGAAATTTGGCTGGTGAACCAATGATTGTAAATTTCTATCAAATTCAACTCCGAAATTATTTCCCGCCATGTCATCATCTTCAATAAAAAGAATTGAGTTTGAAATATCGGGCATAAATTCAGTCCCTTGCAGTAAATTAAAGGTGCAAAGATTTCCTCCAAAAATTATTCCTTCTGCTTCTCCTTGGTTGAGAATTATAAATCCTTCATTTTTTTCTATTTTTCTATTGTCCTGATCCTTATACCAAGCATCGTCAGACCAGGTTTTTGAAGGTTCAATAATAAATTCATTTTCATCCATTAAACATCTTTTAAAGTATTCTAAATTATACTCAAATTCTTTTTTCATTGCCCAGGTAGAAAAATGAAGACCTGAATAAGTAATCAAATTTGTTTTCGCGGTAATGGCGTTTGCTAAAGCGGTAATATCCGAATAACCGCATAAAATTTTCGGGTTATTTTTAATTAAATCATAATTCAAATATTTCAAAAGCTGGTTTGAGTTAAAACCGCCGATCACGGTAAAAACCGCTTTTACATTTTCGTCTCCGAAGGCTTCATGAATATCCTCAACCCTTGATTTTATTGAAGATGATATAAGGATATCCGATTCCTTGCAATTTTTAGAAAATGTTATTTTAAATCCTTGCTTTTCAAAATTTTCTTTTGCCAGTTTAATATTTTTTTCAGAGCACAAAGATAAACTCCTGGAGGGAGCAATAACTCTAATTTCATCTCCTGATTTTAGTTTTTGCGGGGTTATCATAGTAAGTTAAGTTAGGAGTTAAAGTTGGGTGATTTTTTCCGCTTCCACTTCGCCCACGCATTCTCCGGAAACGGTGTTGGAATAGGCGCAGGTCAGGCCGACTAGATTTCCTTGTATCCGCACGTCTTCACCCATGTTGTAGTTATATAGTCCGTTGCCGTCAACATAAAATTGCTTGTATTTTGCGTTTTGATCATACGTTTTTACGCCAATGTCCTCGCCGCCGGCAAAAGTGGCTATAACTTTTCCGCTCCAAATAACCGGATAAGATTTCTGAAATTTTCTTTCGCAGCCGCAATCTATTGCCACGCTGTTTTTATTTTCTTCACCGGATTGGATTTTTAAAACGTTAGTTAGGGCGTAATCCGGATAAGCCGGTCGATAGGCCCGGAAAATAAAATAAAATGACAAGGCAAAATAAATCAGCATTGTGCTGTAAAAAAATATCGGGTGCAGGGTTTTTGATAATAATAGTTTCATATAATTTTGTTAAATATTGGAAGTGATTATTATTTTTGGTGTTAGTGAATTATTTAGGGATTTCACCTAGCTGGTTATTATGCGAATTTGCCTATTTTTATATTGATTATCTCTAATCAATTTAGCAAAATATGAGTGTTTTGTCAAAAGAAAAAGCGCCCACATCTTTACAGACGGGGCGTTTTTTCTTTCACCTCCTGGAAATGTTTTTGTTAATTCGCCGAGATATAAATTATAAAGTTTTTATCATATAAGTATTTTCCAATTTGTAGCCTAATTTTTTATAATATTCCCGAGCTCCTATTCCTGATATTACCGCAATTTTTTTAGAGCCGTAATTCTTAGCGATTTTTTCCGCTTCCAGCATTAATTTTTTACCCAAACCGGCATGCTGAATCTTTTTTGCGTTTCCCACTGGGACTAATTCACCGTAAACGTGCAGTTCGCGGATGATGGCGGAATTTTGCAGAGACGCGATTAATCGCGTCTCTGCGGTGTTTGGCAACCGTAATCGGCAGAAACCATATAACACGGAAGACGCATGATGTTGAGACGCGATTAATCGCGTCTCCACGCTAATAAAATATTCTGTTCCTCCGGAAGCCCTATATTTTTTAATTATTAATTTTGGATTCTTTATTGTGAACGGCCGGTCTCCTACTTCCCGGCAGCGGATGCAGTTGCATTTTACGCCCTTGTCTTTCATAATCTGGCGCAGATTGGTAATGGTATTACCGGCGATAATTGATTCTTTGGGAATGTCCCGAATTAACCTAATAATGCGGACATAAGGCGGAACAATTTTTTTACATTTGGTAATTAGATTTTGTAATTCCCTGTCTGTGTATGGTTTATATTTTCCGGTCCTCCACCATTTATATAATAAACTGCCGCGAGTAACGACCGTGGGGTAAAATTTAATCTGGTCCGGCTGAAAACGCTCGTCAGAAAAAAGCTGGCTAAACATTTTAAAATCTTTGGCCGGGGTGGAACCGGGCAGGCCAGGCATAATATGGTAAGTGACTTTAAAGCCGAAATTTTTAAGAAGTTTTGTCGCTTTGGCAACTTCGGCTACGCCATGGCCTCGTTTGTTTAGTTCTAAAATTTTATTATCAATCGCCTGCACGCCCAACTCTACCCTAGTACCGCCCAATTTCCGCATCTGCCATAATTCCTTTTCATTGATATAATCCGGCCGAGTTTCTAAAGTGATGCCAATAAGGCGATATTTAGCTTTTTCGTTCTTATTTTGCTCTTTCGTCAATTCCTTTTTTAATTTTTCAATTTTGGCTTTTGGATCATACTTTTGACTTTTGACTTCCCGCCTGCCAAAGCCTGGCGCTGGCGGGCAGGTTGACTTTTGACTAAAATTGTTTGCGGCAGCAAAACAATTTTTCACGTACCAGTATTTATATTTTTCCGGTAAAACCGACCAGGTTCCGCCAATAACAATCAATTCAATTTTAGTTGGTTCATGCCCGTTAGCTTCCAAAGCTTGTAAACGCATCTGCACTTGCAGATAAGGATTATAGTCGCAACGAATCGCCCGCATTACGGCTGGCTCGTTGGAAAGGTAGCTTTGGGGCACTCCCTTTTCGCTCGGGCAATAAGCGCACTTGCCCGGGCAGGGAAAGGGTTTGGTTAAAACCGCCACTGGCGCAATCCCCGACATTGTCCTTACGGTTCTTTTGCGCAGTATTTTTTCTAAAGCCGGCTTGGGCTTTAATTTACCCTGTCTAATGAGATTTCGGTATTCTTTTAAAATATCGGAATTAAGCAGAATGCCAATTCTAAATTTCTTCGCCGCTTTTCTTTTAGCCGCGGTTAATTCGTCCCTTGATTCTATATTTAATTTTAGCAATTCCTTTATAGCCTTTTGCATACTGGTTTGATATAATATTAATATCTATATACTTAACCATAATTTTGTCACAAAGACAAGATTAATGATTATTTTTTGTTTTCAGACGAGTTTGACAAAAAATCCTAAAGTTTATAGTATTATTATAATAATTGTTTAAGGGGAAATACCGGTGAAAATCCGGAGCTGTGCCGCAACTGTAATTCCTAAATTTTTTAGGAAGAGCCAGAATACCGCAAAATTTTATTATTAACACTAATCTTCGAGCAAAGAATGGTGGGTTAATTTGTGATTAAAGCGAATTAACCTCTGTTCCACTTGAAGTGGAATTTTTTATTATGAAAACAATTTTTTTGATTGGGTTGGTGGTCTTAACCTTAATATTTTTGCCAAACTTTGTTTTAGCCGGAATTCCGGAAGCCGTAACTTATATTTCCAGCCAAACTCAAGACGCCTGGATTACTCAGGCGCTAATCTCGGCCGGAGAAACTGACGTATTAGTCAGCCATTTAAGTAGTGTCCCGGAAGGAGGTTTTAACCCGGCAAATGATTATGCCAAAACTATTTTAGCTTTAGCCGCAGCCGGAGAAAATCCAACAACTTTTGGCAATCTTGATTATGTGGCTAAATTAAAAAGTTATTATGGCGGCAGCCAAATGGGAGACGCTTCTTTAGTGAATGATGATATTTGGTCAGTTTTGGCGTTAGCTTCTATTTATCAGGTTGATTCAAAAGAAGCAGTCGCCGCTAAGGAGTTTTTACTGAAAAATCAAAACGGCAACGGCGGCTGGGGATACAATGTCGGCGAGGACAGCGACAGTAACGATACAGCGGCAGCGATAATGGCGCTGATAGAAGCTGGCATAGGTAAAGAGGAATTAGTCATAACTAACGCCGTATCTTATCTGCGGACACTACAAAACGATGACGGCGGATTTATGAATAATCCAGCGTGGGGGACTGACAGCGACTCCGGCTCTGATGCCTGGGTGATTTCCGCTTTATATAAAGCCGGGGAGGTCCCAGCTAGCTGGACTAAAGGAGAAAATACTCCTATTACCCATTTGCAATCTTTGCAGGACGATTCGGATGGGGGATTCTGGTGGATAGCGGGCGTCTCTGAATGGAACAATAAATCAATGACGCCTTACGCGGTTATTGCGCTATCCGGCAAAAGTTTTCCGGTTGGCTATTACCACATTCCGCCGCCAACGAAGCTAACCGTAGATAAAAGTACTTTAAGTTCCGGTGAAAGTATTACTATCACGGTTGAATATTTTAACGGTCAATCTTGGTTAGGATTAGAAGGGGCGACTGTTAAAGGCGGTGATCAAGATTATATAACTGATAGTTCCGGACAAGTGGTGGCAATTTTGCCAAGCGGCAATTATACTTTATCCGCTGAAAAAGACGGATTTGTTTCTAGCGGCGAGGTAGAAATAGCAGTCTCGGCTCCGGTTTCAACTGGCGGTGGAGGTTTTTTTTCTCCCACTTCTTGCGCTAGCGTAGAATATGACCAGTGGCAAAACACTTGTGTTGATAACTGGCAGTACCGCAATGTTTTGTCATTAACACCGGCTAATTGCGTCTTAACGGCGGAACAGGAAAATGGAAGAAAAAGAATCTGTATTGGAGATCAAAAAAAGAATAATAATGTTTCTGAAGATGCTTCTTTGAAAGATAAGGAAATTAAAAATGAAAATGAAGTCGAAGAAGTTTTAGGCGTAAAAGTTGCCAATCCCGATACTTCCCAGCCGGTTGAAAATATTATTAATACCGGCCTGATTAATTTTAGCAAGGTAGAATTAATAATAGCGGATATCGGAGCGAAGCGGGATTTAATTAAGGAAAAGGAAGGAATAAATAAATATACTGGGCCATTGACAGAAAATGTAAAAGGATTAAGCGGCGGACAGGTTAATGCCATTACTAATTTTGTCGTTTATGGGACTAAAAATATCCAAAAATTAGGCGCGGGCGAGCGAGCGGGTGTTTTGAATTCATACAAAGCAACCTTTGGCAAATTGCCAGACACGCCGGTCGAATGGGAGGACGTTATTAGAATTAGTGACGGAATATTGCCTGGTAAAAATAATCCCGCGGTTGAGGATAAAGCCAAGATAGAATTTAAAAAAGTTTTTCAAAGAGAAGCGGACATAAAAAATTCCAGCGATAAAAACGCAATAGATACGATGGCCTATGGTTTACGCCCCGAGAAGCGTAATTTAACTTCAGAGCGTGCCGGCATCCGCATTTTCGTGGAAGTTTTCAATTATTTACCAGCCTCTGCCCAGGATTGGGATATTGTCCGCGCCCTTGCCTATTCGGGCGCCATAAAATAGATATGAAAAAATTTATTATAATATTATTAATTTTGGCCTCCGGTTTGCTTAGCAGTTGCTCCCGAGGTGATTTTCCGCGACAATCAGAAGATTTAAATATAAGTAATCCAGCTGAATTAGGGCCGGTTTCTGGTTATAAAGAGGAAGAGATACCAGCGGTAAAAGAATCGCCTAAGATAGAAAAAGTTTTTTTATCCATTGATTTTATCTCCGAAGAGACAAAAAAATTAGAGATAGAATTTAGAGAGGGAATGACCGTTTCTGACCTTCTGCAAGAGGGAACCGGGCAGGCAGAGATTTTTTTACAGACGAAAATGTATAGCCTGGGCGTTTTTATTGAGAGGATTGGGGATAAAAAAAATGGGTTAGACAATAAATATTGGGTATATTATGTGAATGGCAAATTTGCCCCGGTGGCCGCGGATAAATTTAAATTAAAAGCCGGTGATAAAGTCGAATGGAAATTTGAGAAATCACCTCTTTAAAAAGCTTATAAATTTTGTTTTTTTATGTTATTATAATAATATAATTAACTTAACCATAATTTTATGGCAAAAACAAAATTAGCGATTATTTTTTCCTTTATCTTGCTTTTAGCTTTGCCCATAAGCGCCAAGGCCTTTGCGGTAAAAACCGGGGATTCAGTTTATATTGCCGAGGGTGAAGTTATTGAAGGAAGTTTGTATGCCGCGGCGGCTAATATTACGGTTGACGGGACGGTTACCGGCGATGTTATTTGTGCCGGCCAAACCATTAACATCAAAGGAAAGGTGGATGGCGACGTTATTTGTGGCGGTCAATCAGTTAATATCAGCGGCCAGATAGACGGTAATGTCAGGGTGGCGGGCAATTCCGTTAACTTAGGAGGAAAAATTGCCCGCAATATCAATGCCTTTGGCGCTTCCATTATTTTAGATAAAAATGCGGAAGCAGGCTGGGATATGTTTATAGCCGGAGCCACCGCGGAAATCAGGGGGAAAGTCGGCGGTGATTTATATGGCACCTGTCAAAAAACCACCATTGCTGGGGAAATCGGCAAGGACGTAAGGATAAGATTGAAAGACAGGATACGCGCGGAAAAGAAAGGATTTAGTTATGAAGATAAAAGCGAACTTTTAGCTATTTCCGAGGGGGCTAAAATCGGCGGCAATCTGACTTATACCGGCAGTAATGAGGCGGTTATTTCCGATAAAGCCTCGGTTGCCGGCGAAGTCAAGCATAATTTTCCGAAAGTAGAAAAGGCGGGAGAGTTTAGGTTTGTTGGCTGGTTCTGGGGGAGATTGTATTCTATTTTTGCCGCTTTAGTGGTTGGCTTGGTTTTAATCAGTTTGTGGCGAAAGCAGATTGTAGAACTGACAAACAGAATGCTTGAAAAAGTAGGTGCTTCTATCGGCTGGGGCGCGGTCGTTATGTTTTTAACTCCGATTATTGCCATCCTTTTGATTTTTACTGTCATTGGTCTGCCTTTAGCTTTGATTTTATTTGGCGTTTGGATAATTGCTTTATTTATGGCCAAAATTTTAGCCGGGATTATGATTGGCCGGAGCGTTTTAGAAAAATTTTGGGAAAAGAAAAAAGATTCTTTAATTTGGGCCATGATTGTCGGTATCGTCATCTGCTGGTTTATCTTTTCCGTGCCTTTTGTCGGCTGGATTTTAGCTTTAGTCGCGCTTTGGTGGGGTCTCGGAGGAATTTGGCTGTATTTTAGAAAAGCTTAGACAAAATTTGGATATAAAAAAGCGGATTTCTTTTTCTTCTTAAGAAGTCCGCTTTGTATTTCTAGTCCCCCTTGGGATCATTTGAATGAGGCATTATACTCAACGGCAAGTATCTTTCTGCTCTCGCCTATTTGCCAGCCCGGCCAGATAACTAAATTACCTTGCCCGACCGGAAAAGAGCAGGTAAGCCCGGTAAAAGGTTTATACCCATTTTCCCACCAGACTGCTTCAAGATGAGCGGAAAATCGGCCATATTTCAGGTCATGCTCATAATAATATTGGTTGGCCGACCAATGAAAAGGATTATTCCTGGTTATGTCTTTGATTTCATTTACGGATGACAATACCAAGTTGCCCTGTTTAACGAAAAATACCAAGGCCTGTTGGTTTACGTATTTTGCGCCGATGTCAGAGATGCTTACGTTGAAGCCGGTTCGCAGTTTTAAGGCTCCGCCAGGAAAATTAAACTTCGGTCCGAATTCAAGCAGGGCATATTTATTCGTCGGCGATACTTCTACAAAACTAGTCCAGCTTTGCCAGTCATGGAAATGATCAAACTTTAACGTGGCCGAATTTCCCAGCAGGAAGCGGGAATCAAAAAGATTCTGGGAGAAAACCGGGCTGCCAGCGAGTAGGGCAGCCAGCACGGAGATAACCAACAATTTTTTCATAAAGCCTCCTTTTTAAAGGGTTAATTTTGAAGGAACATTTTAATATATCAGGATAGCATAGTCTTTATAGTTTGTCAATACTTTTATGATGATAATTATTAAGGCTTGTTTTTCCGCCAAAAATAGGGTAAAATTATCCCTATGCAAGAAGAACTGATAAAATTAGGTTTATCCCCGAATGAGGCCTTGGTTTTTTGCGCTTTGCTAGAAAGCGGTGAAACCCCATCGGGGGAAATAATAAAAAAGACCGGTAAACACCGGAATATTGTTTATGAAAGCTTAGATAATCTTAAAAAAAGAGATTTAGTTAAGGAAACGATAAAAAAGGGCAAAAAATATTTTAAGGTAGGCAACCCCGAAGTCTTAAGCAACCGGGCAAAAGACCAATTTGATTTGGCAACAGAAATTGTTTCCAAGATAAAGGCCAAGGGCCGCTTTAAAGCGCCGCAGATTAATATTTACGAAGGCAAGGAAGGCTGGCAGACGGCTTACCGCCGGGTAATGAAAGATTTAAAAAGAGGCGACAGAGTTTATACGATCGGGTCGGGAGGCGATAAATGGGTAGAAGCCATGGGGAATTTATTTTTAAATTATGAGAATTTTGTAAAAGAAAAAAAAATTATTATAAGTATGATTGCCTATAAATGGCAGAGGAAAGAGATAACCGAACATCAAAGCAATTTTTCGCGGACGACTAAGTATCTGCCGGAAAATTATTTAGTACCGGCTAACACAGAAATTTTTAAAGATAGGATTTTTATCCAGATATATACCACCCCGCTTATTCTGATTGAAATAATTAATCAAGAAGTAGCTTTGGGCTATTTGCAATATTTCCAGAGTTTCTGGAAAATCGCTAAGGAATAAATTTATGGCTTTAAATCCAAAAATTTTTAAGGCTTATGATGTCAGGGGAATTTACCCGGAGGAAATAAATGAAGAAACGGCGTTTAAAATCGGCCAAGCATATGCCGAGTTCACAAAAGCTAAAACCATTTTAGTGGGACGGGATATGCGCCTAGGGTCTCCGGAATTATCAAAAGCAGTAATTGAAGGCATAGTGAGCCAGGGCGTAAATGTCCATGACACCGGAATGGTGGCGGTTGACACGGTTTATTTCGCGGTGGGGAAAAAATATGACGCTGGAATATATATTACGGCCTCGCACAATCCGAAAGAGTATAATGGCATGAAATTTCCGATTCACGAACCAGGAGGAATAGGATGGCTTAGAGGCACGGAACTGTGGGAATTTATGAAAGATAAGACTTTTGCTCCAGCTAAAATCAAAGGAACGGTAATTGAAAAAGACATAATCCCCGAATATATTGAACATGTTTTATCATTCATTGATATCCCCAAATTAAAATCTCTAAAAATAGTGGTCGACGCGGGAAATGGAATGGCCGGGAAAATCGCGCCTATTTTATTTAAAAATTTGCCGGGAGAAATAATCCCCTTAAATTTTACTTTGGATGGAACTTTTCCGGCGCATCCTTCAAACCCGTTGCTTCCGGAATCGCAAATTGAAATCTCGAAAAAAGTCGTTGCGGTCGGGGCCGATTTCGGAATAATTATGGACGGCGACACGGATAGATTATTTTTTGTTACCGAAAAAGGAGATTTTATTAAAGCTGATACCGCTTTAATGCTCTTAGCCAAGCATTTTTTAAAACATAATCCCGGAACCGGAATCGCTTATAATCTTATTTGCAGCCGGGCGGTGCGGGAGAAAGTTAAACAGTGGGGTGGGCGCCCGCTTCGTGGTGCCGTCGGCTATGTCAATGTCGCCAAGGCGATGAAAGACGGGGGCGGAATTATGGGCGGGGAGTTATCAGCCCATTATTCTTTCCGCGATAATTATTATGCTGATTCCGGGTTTATCGCTTTTATGATCCTGCTTTCCTTAATTTCCGAGGAAAATAGAAAATTGTCGGAAATCGTTGAGGGGTTGAATCCGTATTTTAAACTTGATGAAATAAATACAAAGACCGATAAATCAAAGGAGATAATTGCCGCGGCTAAAGTTAAATTCAGCGATGGCCAGCAAGACGAACTTGACGGTCTGACCGTTGAATACAAAGATTGGTGGCTTAATATCCGGCCATCCAACACCGAGCCATTGCTGCGGATTACAATTGAGGGCAATACAAAAGAGATAGCCGAGGAGAAAGAAAAAGAGATAAGGAAATTTTTAGAAGAGAACCTTTAAATAGGGCTAGAGAATAAAAAATAATCCCTGAAAGTCCGGGGGTTGTTTTTTATTGAAAAATGTGCTAATATAATTTTGAACTCCTTTGGGAGTTCTTTAAATTAGCACTCGTAGCTCAACTGGATAGAGCGCTTGGCTTCGGACCAAGAGGTTGCAGGTTCGATTCCTGCCGAGTGCACTTTGCCAAGGAAATCAAAAAAATCAAAAATAAATCAATGGCCATGGACTATCATCTTATTATTTATTTTTTAGCAGGCGTTCTACAAGACTTCCTATTAACTCTCAATTGGCGTTTCATAGCTAAAGAAAAAGCTATTTCTGCTGCCGCTCTTTCTTTTGCCGTGACTATAGTGACAATGCTTGTGCTTTATAATATTTTAACCCAACTTGATAGGCAACGGAGTATGATCGCGATTATAGTTTATGCCCTGGGGGTAGGAACCGGCACAATTTTAGGAATAAAAACAAAAATTAGTTCTAATTAAAAATTGTTGAGTTTAATTTTGATTTATTCACGGCTGGGTAGCTCAGTTGGTTAGAGCGTAGCACTCATAACGCTAAGGTCGAGAGTCCGATCCTCTCCCCAGCCACGGGTAATAACTATTAACAATTAACTTTTGACAGTTAACTTCAAGATTAAGTTATGAAAGCAAACCAATTCAAAAGATTGTGTGATAAAATATGCTTAGAATGTAAAATAGATTGCTGCAAGAAATGGACGCCATTTTTCTCTGAATATGATAAAAAGAGATTGAGAAAGATTAATAAGAGTGAGAATTTGTATGATGGAAATTTGCTTAACACCAAAAATAAACGTTGCCCATTTTATGATAGAAGAAAAAAACTTTGTCTAATCCATAATTATCGGCCGTTAGATTGCCGCCTCTATCCATATTCCTTTTGGTTTGAAATGGGGAGAATCGATTTATGGCTAGATTTGAAATGTTCCTTATCAAAATCTTTGATTAAAGATAAAAAGTTTTATAGACAAGCGATGCGTTACGCCAAGAGTGAGTTAATCTATTGGAGCGAAGGAGAGATTTTTGGTTATTTGATGGCGGGATTTGATATAGAAAAATTCAAAAGGTTAGTAAGAGGAAAAAGAAAATTTCATTATTATAAAGAAACAAAAAATTAATTTTTAACAGTTAATTGTTAATGGTCGAATGTTATTTCCGCACCGTTAGCTCAATTGGTAGAGCAGATCCCTCTTAAGGATAAGGTTGCTGGTTCGATTCCAGCACGGTGCACAAAATAAAAAACAACCCCTTAAAACAGGCGGTTGTTTTTTATTATTTTAACCTAGAAATTATATTTTTCCTTTTAAAGCGTCCTTTAGATTTTTTCCGGTTTTAAATTTAGCCACTTTCACTTCCGGGATTTTAATCCTCTCTGTCGGTTTTTGCGGATTAACCCCGCCGCGGGCGTGGCGGGTTCTGGCTAAAAACGTGCCAAAACCGGCAATCGTCACTTCACCTCCGGCTTTTAGTTCGGAGACAATGGTTTTTACCAGGGTTTCAATCATGTCCTCGGCTTGTTTTTTCGTTACGGTCGCTGCTTCGGCTATTTTTTCAATTAGTCCTGCTTTATTCATACATTTAGTTAATTAGTAATTAGTAATTAGTAATTAGGTAGCTGGAATGCTCCTAATCACTAGTCAACTAATTAACTAACCTATTCTATATTTATTGTTTTAATTATTGGTTTTATGTTTCTGGCCTGGCCGGTTTTTGAATCGATAGTTATTAAAACGGCGTTAAAGATCGCCCGGCCCTTTTCCGGAATAGTATGCGGCTGTTTTATCTGGGTTAAGAAAATTTTAATAATGTCTTCTTTATCAACCCCGATGCAGCCGTCAGCGAAACCAGCCATGCCGATGTCCGTTATATAAGCCGTACCCTCTTTAGAAATTTCCGTATCCGCCGTCATAATATGCGTATGAGTCCCAACAACCGCGCTCACTCTTCCATTAAGATAATGCTTTAAAGCAACTTTTTCCGAAGTGGCTTCAGCGTGTATATCGATAATTATAGCAGATAAGCTTTTTTTTGTAAACTTAGCCAGAATTTCATCTACTTTTCTAAAGGGGCAGTCATAATTTTGGGCCATAAATACCCGGCCGATAAGATTTACCAGCAATATTTTAGATTTTTCTTTTTCTACAACCGCGTATCCTTTTCCCGGGGCATCGCAAGAATAATTAGCCGGACGAATGACCGGAAATTTTTCATAACAGCCAATCTGCTTAATCTTATCAAAAGCATGGTCGCCGTTGGTAAAATAGTCAACGCCCGCTTCCATCAATTCCTTCAAAGTCTCTTCAGTCACGCCGGTGCCGTGGGCGGAATTTTCCGCATTGGCAAAAACGAAATCTATTTTTTGAGACTTTTTTAGTTTTGGCAAAATTTTAGCGACCGCTTGCCGGCCGATTTTACCGTTAATATCGCCGATAAAGAGAATGTTTAACATGGGATTATTGAGATATTTAAGATTCTTAGGATTCTTGGGAATTATTTTTTATCGGGCGTATTCAGTAACGCGCATCTCACGAATAACATTAACCTTTATTTCTCCCGGATATTTTAATTCCGCTTCAATTTTTTTCGCCACTTCGCGGGCTAAATCATGGGCGGCTAAATCGTCAATTTCTTCCGGTATGACAAAGACTCTAACCTCCCGTCCGGCTTGGATGGCGTAAGATTTTTCCACGCCTGGGAAAGAAGTGGCGATTTTTTCCAGTTCTTCTAAGCGCTGGATATAACGCTCATAAGTATCATAGCGGGCGCCTGGACGGGCGGCCGAGATCGCGTCCGCCACTTTAACGATTACGGCGGTCAGGCCGCGCGGATGGTCGTCGTGATGAGTTTCAATCGGGTCAATAACTTCCTGGGGGAGATTGAATTTTTTCGCGATATCGCGGCCGATTTCCGGATGAGTTCCCTGAACTTCGTGGTCAACGGCTTTACCGATATCATGCAATAGCCCGGCTTTTTTCGCCAAGGTCACGTCGGCTTTTAATTCTTCCGCCAAAAGAGCGGAAAGATGAGCCACTTCAATGGAATGGCTAAGGGCGTTCTGCCCGTAGCTGGAGCGGTATTTTAAGCGGCCGATAATCTGGACTAATTTCGGGTCAAGTCCGGTAACGCCGATTTCATACATCGCTTCTTCTCCGGCTTTTTTAATATCCAAAGCCAGTTCTTTTTTAGCCACCTCAATCGCTTCTTCAATCTTAGTCGGGTGAATCCGGCCGTCTTTTATTAAATAGTCCAAAGCTCTTTTGGCAATATGCCTTCTGATCGGGGAGAAGCCGGAGATAGTAATAGCGTTAGGCGTATCGTCAACAATAATTTCTACGCCGGTTATCTGCTCAATGGCCTTAATATTGCGGCCTTCCCGGCCGATAATCCTGCCTTTCATCTCGTCGCTCGGCAAGTCAACCGTGGTGGTGGTTATTTCCGGAGTGTAGGAAGAAACCAAGCGTTGCATGGCTCCGGCCATCAGATCTTTAGCTTTTTCATCTATAGTTTCGCTCGCTTCCTTTTCCAATTTAGTAATGCGGACGAGCAAATCTTCTTTCATTTTTTCTTCCACGTTCTTTAATAAGACTTCTCTGGCCTCATCTTTTGTCATCTTGGCGATTTTTTCTAGCTTCGCCATCTGCTCTTCCTTAATCTGCTTTATTTTTTCTTTTACTTCTTCAACTTTGTTGACTTTGTCAAAAAGCTGTTGCTGTTTTTCCTGCAATTCAAGTAATTTTTGGGAGAAAGCGGTTTCTCTTTTTTCTAACCTGGTCTGCAGGTCGTTTATTTCCCGCCGGCGCTGGTTTTCTTCCTTTTTAGACTCTTCAATGATTTTTAAAGCTTTATCCTGGGCAACGAGCATCAGTTCTTTTTGCTTTGTCTTGGTTTCGTTAAGAATTTTTTCCGCCTTGGCCTCGGCGCTGTTAATCTGGCCTAAAGCTTGCTTTTTCCTTAGCCAATAGCCAACAAAAAAACCGCCCACAGCCAGAATAAGGTAAATTACATATTCCATAGAATTTAATTCTGTTGTTAGGAGGCTCTATTTAACTATTTTTTCGCAACCCAATAAGCCTTAAGCTCTTAAGGCCGACAAACGATTTTTTGATTTTTGTTCCAGAGAATATTCTAGAGTAATTAGTTATTTTCACAAATTTATTGAGTTTGTCCGGTATTTATTGGAAAAAATTTTTTAAAATTATTCCTTTTTCCTAACAACAATCTTTCATTAATAATTTAAATTTATAAAATTATCTTAGCATAAGATTTGAAGTTTGTAAAGCGTTGAAAAACCGAGATTAAATGGAGGAAAATAAATACCCCTGTCATGCGAGGAAAGTATTCTTGTCCCCCTTAGCAAGGGGGATAAAGGGGGTTTAAGATAAGTTAAGAAGCTAAAATCCCCCTTACCCCCTTTGCCGAAAGGGGGCATTAAACGGTTGGCGCTAAAATAAAAAAAAGAGGTTAAACTTGTCATGTGTCTGGCAAGTCTAACCCCCTTGGTTCGCCCGGGAGCTGGCTCAGTTGAACGGATTCGGGAAATTCTGGGATAGATCCCAGCCGGTCTGGTTGATTTTGTTTTTCACCTTGAAGCTCCTTTTGAGATGGTTTTTTCAGCCATTATTGGCCGATGACTATATTATATCACTGTCTAGGCGGCCATCGCAAGGGCGAGGCAGGCAAAACAAGAAAACGGCATCTTGCGATACCGTTTTTTATTTATATCTATTTGGTAATTATTTTATCAATGATTCCGTATTTTTTCGCTTCTTCCGTATCCATAAATCTGTCGCGGTCAGTATCCTTTTCAATCGTAGTAATTTTTTGGCCGGTGTGGAAAGCTAGGATCTTATTCATCTTATCCCTGATCTTTAAAATATGCTCGGCCCTGATTTTAATATCCGTGGCCTGGCCTTCGGCTCCGCCCATAATCTGGTGAATCATTATTTCCGAATTAGGCAAAGCAAATCTTTTCCCTTTGGCGCCGGAAGCTAAAAGCATCGCGCCCATAGAAGCGGCCATGCCTACGCAGATAGTGGAAACGTCGGATTTAACATATTGCATCGTATCGTAAATCGCCATGCCGGCCGTGACGGATCCGCCGGGAGAATTTATATAAAATTTAATATCCCGGTCTTTGCTTTCCGCGTCCAGGAATAAAAACTGGGCAATAATAATATTAGCGACATGGTCGGTAATCGGCTCGCCCAAAAATATAATCCGGTCTTTTAGGAGCCGTGAATAAATATCATAGGCCCGTTCCACGTGGCCGTCTTTTTCTATAACTGTCGGGATTAGAGGCATAAGTTTAAAGTACTTAAAAATAAAATAATAAAATAATATAAAAATTATTTATTTCACATTTAGATTATAGGGGGAATTAATCTAATTGTCAATGTTTGGGGGGCAGTTTTAATATTGAGCTTAGCCCAGAATAATGGTAAAATAAATCTAGATAACCAAGGTAGTTTTTCCTGCCTATTTTTTGCTATAGGCAATCTAAATATGAAGAATTTATTTAAAAAAATAGCTAATTTCCTAAATTTAAAAGAATTAGGTAAAAAAGCCCTGACGGTTATTATTTTAACCCTAACCACTATTGTTACGGTTTGGGTTTATGCTGCGTTTGTTGAACCAACCGCTGGGCCGAATGATTCTGACCAGGACTTTATTCAGAATATTTTAGGCGCCAATAACGCGGATAATGATTTTAATTCGTCTCTGGTTACAATCAATAACGACGGCAGTGTTATTGAGAGGCTGGAATATTTGTCCGAAGGCTTATATATGACTGAATGTAGCGAATCTACTACAGCGACGCAAACCAATTGCTATATTGATGATACCGCCCGTTATTTAACCACAGATTTATGTGATGAAGCCAAAGAAAACCAATGTTTTGTCCCGACTAACAATAGCTACTATGCTTTTAGCTCGGAATGCAGCGATTCCACCACCACGACAGCAACTAATTGCTATGTTGATGATACGGTTAAATACATTGATACGAATGCTTGTTCGGCGGCAAGCAACTCGGGCTATTGTTTCATGAACACCGCCACCTTTTCCGCTATGGATTCTGATTTGGCGGCTGCCAATATTAAAAATGGAGCGACTATTTTCGGGGTGAGCGGTGTTTTGGCTTCGGCTGAATCTAACCCCAAATATCCTGACCTGATGCATATCGCCGCTTTTGTCGAGCCTTCAACTGGACCGGCTGATTATGACCAGGACTTTTCCCAGAACGTCTTAGGCGCCAATAATACTAATAATGATTTCGATTCGTCTTTAGTTACGGCCAGTAGCACGGGCAGTATTGTAGAAAGATTAGAATATCTTGCCAGCCGATTAAATAGCAACGATCAATGGGTTCCAACCGAATGCGGAGAATCCACCACAGCGACGCAAACTAATTGTCATGTTGATGATACGGCCCGTTATTTAACGACTGATTTATGCAATGAAGCTAAAGAAAACCAATGTTTTGTTCCGACTGATAATAGCTACTACGCTTTCAATACTGAATGTTCTGATTCTACAACTTCCACCCAGACCAATTGTTATGTAGATGACACAACTAGATATGTTGACAGCAACGCCTGTAGCGCTGCCAGCAATACTGGTTATTGCTATATGAACACGGCTAATTTTTCTGATATGGACGCGGATTTAGTCGCCAGTAATATTGAATCTGGCGTAACTATCTTTGGAGTTGCGGGCAGTTATGTCCAGGCCGATGGCGCGCCTTGCACTTATGATAGCCAATGTTCTTCCCACCATTGTTCATCTTTGGGAGCATGTAGGGCGGCGCAAATGAGGGTATTTACGACTTCGGTTAGCGGCTCATCCGATATAGACCAATGGGCGCAAACAGATCAAAGCGCGTTGGCAGGCGCTGATGAAATCTGCAATGTCTTGGCCGCAGCTCAAGGGATTGAAGATACATTCGTGGCCTGGCTGTCTTCCACTAGCGTAGATGCCAAGGACCGGATACCCGATTCATCGTATTATCTTGTAGACCTGGCTACAAAAGTAGTTGATTCAAAGGCGGACTTGGTAGATGGCAGTCTTGATAACTCAATAAATATGTTCGAAACAGGAGCAACCGGAAGCGATTATGTTTGGACCGGGACTTTGACTTCCGGGACTAAAAATACAGATGGTGAATACGACCAGTGTAGTACTGGAGGCGTATGGTGGACAAATAGCGGCGGTGTTAAGGCCATGATTGGCAGAATGCACGTTACGGCAACGGACTGGGTCCAAGCTGGCGCGATGTCCTGCTCTGGGTCAGCCAGGCTTTATTGTTTTGAGATTATACCATAGTATACGCATCTATTATTTATCAGTTTAGAAAATATTAAGGCCTATGAAGAGTTTGATTAAAAAAATAGCAAATATTCTAAATCTAAAAGAATTAGGCAAAAGAGCCCTGACCGTTATTATTTTAACTTTAACCGCTGTTATTACGGTTTATGTTTATGCCGCTTTTGTTGAGCCCTCGGTCGGACCCAATGACTCTGACCAGGACTTCCTGCAAAATATTTTAGGCAATAACGACGCCAATAATGATTTTAGCTCATCCCTAGTGGCTTCAAATAACGACGGCAGTCTGGTTGAAAGAATGGAATATGTCATAAATTATCTTGATAGCCGCAGAAAAGCTGATGGCGCTTCTTGCAGTTTTAGTAATGAATGTGTAAATAACTGTCTTTCCGGGGTTTGTTCATCTTCAAAATTAGTATTTATTACCTCGGCGAGCGGCAATGGGAAATTTTCCACCTGGAACGATACGGATTTGGACGGGAGGGCGGGAGCTAATGAAATTTGCAATGTAATTGCGTCAACCACCGGTCTCCACGGAACATTTGCCGCGTGGGTTTCCACTGATTCCACCGATGCCAAGGATTATATCACGAGCCAGGCTTATTATAATCTTAATGGCACAAAAGTGGTTGATTCTCTGGCTGATTTGATTGATGGCAGTTTGGACGCCGCGATTGATAGAGATGAAAACAATGTGAGCGTTCCTACAGACGATGTCTGGACAAGTACCCTTTCTAATGGTACTCGCACTACTGGCGATACCTGCAGTGATTGGTCGAGCCAGGCGTCATCTCCGGCAATTGGCAAATCAGGGAAGCCAAGCGAGGTTGATTCATCGTGGACTATGTATTCAAATCGCGCTTGCGATACTGTTCATAGACTTTATTGTTTTGAGAATTAATTTTAGTGTGTTTCGTATTATTTTAAAATTAGAATGGAGAAAGGCGATATAAAACAATTTTTAAAAATTCAGCTGAAAAAACTCGGTTATCGAGCTTTTACTACTATTGTTTTAACCTTAACTGCGATAGCCACTGTTTGGGTTTATGCATCTTTTATTGAGCCTACGGCCGCTCCGAATTCTTCCGACCAGGATTTTACCCAAAATATTTTAGGCGCCAACAACGCGGATAATGATTTTAGTTCTTCGGCTGTGGTCGCTAATAAAGACGGGTCTATAATAGAGCGAGCCGAATATATAGCGAATAGGATAACTACGCAGGGAGAATGGTATCCGACAGAATGTGGCGAGTCAACCACTTCTACGCAAACCACTTGCTACGTTGATGATACCGCCCGTTATCTAACAACTGATTTATGCAATGAAGCTAAAGAAAATTCATGTTTTGTCCCGACTGACAATAGTTATTATGCTTTCGGCTCGGAATGTGCTGATTCCACTACTACCACTAAAACCAATTGTTACGTTGATGATACGGCCAAATATGTTGATACTAACGCCTGTGTAAATTCCGCTGACACCGGCTATTGCTATATGAATACCGCTACTTTTCCCGCTATGGACGCGGACTTAACTGCAGCAAATATTGCAGCCGGTAAAACAATTTTTGGGGTGGCTGGGACAGCTACCGTCTATGGAGTTTATACAGATCCAAGACATTGGCAATACAATGAAGGGCTAGATGCAGACGCAGATAACCGTGCTTCCACTGCAACGTGCTTTTGCCAGCACTATGGATATGCTGGTTATTATACATACGTTGTTGGAAGTCAATCGTATGGTACATTTTATCACAGCACTGCCACTAGTCCATGTTCTTGGGGTTACCATATAAATGAAACCCATTATAATTTTTCTATCATCATATGCTATTAATATTGTAAAAGAAAAATTAAAATGGACAAATATAACCTAAAAAATCAATTTTTAGCTCCGTCGCAGTTTTTCATTCATAGAGGACTGTGATGTTTTTTGGCCATTCTTGACAACAATTTTTATTATGCTATTATAATATTATACTTTAAAAATTGTAAAACCTATTCAGGTCCTCCGCCCAAGAGCGGAGGGTTGGGCCTGAATTCTTCCAGAAAACTGGAAAGGGTGGTCTTTGCAAGAGTGAAGACCCGGTTGCCTCCGTAACCATAGGCTAACTGATGTCATCTGTAGTCCCGAGTACTCGGGACGAAGGACAGAGTCGGTAAAGTGGTTTAGAATCCGTTTACTGGCGGATTTTTTTAATTCGCCGGTGAGGGTTTTAAGACCTTGCCCGCCGGAGCTCATAGAGCGTAGGTGGGAAAAAGGGTGGTACCGCGTAAAGCAAAGCTTTCCGTCCCTTGAATATAGTTTTTTCTATATTTAAGAGATGGGAAGCTTTTTTTATTGTTACAGACTAATGCGGAATCGTTCATTTATTATATGTTTAATTGTTCATTTTTAACATGGAGGCCTGTTATGGCTGAAAAATTAACTTGCCCCAGACCTGTCAGGGGTGGAGCTTGCGGCGGTGAGATTGTTGATGGTGTATGTCAGAAGTGCGGTTGCATAGTTGGGGTCCGAAAGGAACAGGGGGATTTACCGCAACCAGGAGGACAACTTAGTCCGCCTTCGGGGACTAGCCCTTGGGGCCCATCAACAAAAAGGGTGGAAAAATCAAGGAGCAGAGTGGGTTGGTAAAACCAGTAAGTTAATCTTTGTTATTCTGGGGTAGTCGAAATTGGCTACCCCTCTCAAACAAATTAAATTATTTAAATATGAAACATTTTTATTACAAAAGCAGAGGACGGGAATATTGGCGACTTTTGGTTATTTTTCGCTATCGCGAAAAAGCGGCGCTACGAATGCCGCACATGCGAATGACTTTTCGGTTATTTTGTCATTGCGAGGAGCGGAGCGACGAAGCAATCTAACGAATCTCTAAAATAGCATAAAGGAGAAAAATTGATTTAATAAAAAAAATTAATTTAAAGTGGTAAGGTTTGAGCGAAAATTTGTAGTTCGTGAGATTGCCACGTCCCGCCTGCGGGCGGGACTCGCAATGACAGGAGGGGGTATTACAAAAACCTCGTTCGCTTATAATAGAATAATTTATTTACTAATAATTACAAATTATATGCCAATAATAAATTTAGATCAAAAAGAAATTCCGACTCATTATTATAATATTGTTCCTGATTTGCCCAAGCCTTTGAGCCCGCTTCTTCATCCGGCGACCAAAAAGCCCTTGGCCTCCGACGACTTAGCTCCGCTTTTTCCGCAGGAATTAATCAAACAAGAAATGAGCGCGGAAAGGGAAATAGAGATTCCCGAAGAAATAAGGTCGGCTTACAAACTTTTTCGCCCTTCGCCCTTGATTAGAGCGACCAGATTGGAAAAAGAATTAAATACCCCGGCTAAAATTTACTACAAATATGAAGGCGTGAGCCCGGTCGGCAGCCATAAATTAAATACGGCTTTAGCCCAGGCTTATTATAATAAAAAAGAAGGCGTTAAAAGACTGGCGACAGAAACCGGCGCCGGCCAGTGGGGCGCGGCTTTAAGTTTTGCCTGCAATTATTTCGGCTTGGGTTGCACCGTCTATATGGTAAGGTCAAGTTATGAACAAAAACCGTATCGTAAAATTATGATGAATATTTACGGCGGGGAGTGCTTCGCCAGCCCGTCAAACACCACGGAAGCAGGTAAAAAAATGTTAGCCGAATCTCCGAATACGCCGGGCAGTTTGGGTATGGCCATCTCCGAAGCCGTGGAAGACGCGGCTAAGCACGATGACACCAAATACGCTTTGGGTTCAGTTTTAAATCACGTCTTGCTCCACCAGACAGTGATCGGGCAGGAAGCGAAAAAACAATTAGAGAAGGCTGGAGATTATCCGGACATTATTATCGGCTGCCACGGCGGAGGCAGTAATTTTGCCGGCATTAGCTTTCCGTTTCTCAAAGATAAATTGCGGGGCGATAAAAATAAATTAAGAGCGATAGCGGTGGAGCCGAAATCCTGCGCCAGCTTGACTAAAGGCAAATATGATTATGATTTTGGCGATTCGGTTGGTATGACGCCATTAATGCTTATGTATACTTTGGGCCACGATTTTGTCCCGGAATCAATTCACGCCGGCGGGCTTCGCTATCATGGCGCGGCGCCGATTGTAAGCCTTCTTCATAAGGAAAAGATTATTGAAGCGATCGCTTACGGACAGAAAGAAGTTTTTGCCGCTGCGGTTAAATTCGCCAAAAACCAGGGCATCATTCCGGCGCCGGAGTCGGCTCATGCCATAAAAGCCGTTTTTGATGAAGCGGAAAAATGTAGGTTGTCCGGAGAAAAGAAAACGATTTTATTTAACCTCTCCGGCCATGGCCATTTTGATATGACGGCCTATGAGCAATTTCTGGCGGGAAAGATACAATAATTTTCATGGGCGAGAAACAAATACGCTGGAGTTCCGTAAAAGGGGCTCCAGCGTAACAGGCTAACGCTGTCCCCCTTAGCAAGGGGGATAAAGGGGGTTTAAGGTTTCGCCCGACCTCTCCCTTAAATCCCCCAACCCCCTTTGCCGAAAGGGGGCATATATTTGCCTAAAATCAATAATTAAATTACAATAATAGTATATGAGTTTTGAAAAACGCAGCAAAATAGAGACTGAAAAAGAGCCGAATATTAAAATTATTGGTTCCAGCCAGGCACCCGAAGAATTAAAAGAAAATCCCTTTTTTAATGATTATCATTGGGGGATGGCTGATTGGGAAGAGGGAAAGTTATATTTGCCAGATAATTCCGATGAAGCTATAACTTTTTCCATCGCCTTTCATGAACTAGGGCATCTAGTAGATAAGGGAAGAATCAAGCCAAGCATTAAAAATTTTGAAGGAACCTATCAAGAGGAATTAAGAGCCTGGGAAGAGGGCTGGAAATATTTAGAGAAATATCTTCCTAATTATTATGATGATCCAAAATCTATTGAAGATTTAAAAATTGTCGTGGAAAAAGTTAAACAAAAAATGATGGATATCGCTCTTTTGTCTAAGCCATTCTACCAAGAGCCAGGAGCGGACCAAAATCAAGAGTCAGAGGCAGATGATAATGAACGAAGAAAATCTTTTTTAAAAACAGAACAAGGCCAGCGGATTAAAGCTGAAATTGATGGCTTAAAAGGATTTGTTGAAGAGACGCTTGTTAGTTCAGGTAAAGAATCCTTTTTGAAAAAAATTGATTGGGACAGATTTATTAAGATTATTAAAATGGCTTTAATTGATATAGAAAAAGATAATAAAGATAATGCATCATAAAAATATGGCCAAACCAGTAGTCTTTTCCGGAGTTCAGCCTAGCGGCAATTTGCATCTTGGCAATTATCTGGGTGCGATTGCCCAGTGGGTTTTAATGCAAGAAAAAAATCAATGCATTTTTTGCGTGGTTGATTATCATGCCATTACGGTTAAGCAGGAGCCGGAAGTGCTTAAGGAAAAAATTATTGAAGTGGCTAAAATTTATTTAGCGTCAGGCATAGACCCGAAAAAATCAATTATTTTTCAGCAGTCTGATATTAGCGCGCATACGGAGTTGACTTGGATTCTAAATTGCGTCGCCAGGATGTCTGATTTATTTAGAATGACACAGTTTAAAGATAAGACAAAAGTTGATCTTGAAAAAATCATTGAAGAAGTAGAAAAAAGAATAATAGCCCAAAGTGAAACCCTTATTGTATCGTCAGAAATTAATAAATTAATCAAAGAATTATGTATTAGTTTAGGCAACATTCGCAAATCTGGTCTCGGGCTTTTTGATTATCCAGTTCTAATGGCCTCTGATATTTTGCTTTATAATACCGATGCGGTGCCGGTCGGAGAAGACCAGGCTCAGCACGTTGAACTTTGCCGAACTTTAGGGCGTAGGTTTAATTCGCAGTTCGGGGAGACTTTTAAAATCCCGGAAGTGGTTATTAGGAAAGAAGGGGCGCGGATTATGGGATTGGACGACCCGAGTAAAAAAATGAGTAAGAGCGCGGAAAGCGAATATAATTATATTGGCTTAACGGATAAGCCGGAGGTAGCGGCTAAGAAAATTATGAAAGCCGTGACTGATTCAGGGCATGAAATTAAATATGACGAAAAAGCCAAACCGGCTATTTCTAACTTGTTAACTATTTATTCTTTACTAACTGATGAGCCCATGAAGAAACTGGAAGCTAAATACAAAGGCAAGGGCTATGGAGATTTTAAAAAAGACTTGGCCGAGGTAGTAAAGAAGTTCTTGACAGATTTTCAGGAAAGGTATAAAAAGATTAGTGACAAAGAAGTAGAAAAGATTCTGGAAGACGGGGCGAAGAAAGCCGAATTAATAGCGAATGAGACTTTAAAAAGAGTAAAGGAGAAGATTGGAATTATTTAAAAAAGCGCAAAAACACAAAAACACCTGCCCGCCACGTATGTGCAGGCATCGAAGGTGGTAGAAAGCTAAAAAGGCTAAAATTATTTAAATATGATAGAATCATTTCCGGGACAATTAAAGCCAAGAGAAATTCCTCCGGCAGAAGAAACTAGGGGGAAAGAACCCGGTGTTGAGGCCGATGAAAAAGAAAAAGACAGGGAGTTTTCTGAATTGGTTTTGGCAGCAAGAAAAAAAGCAGATGATATCTTAGAAGAGGCTTTTAGAAAAAGACGAGAGGGTAAACTAAAGGAAGATTTAGAATTGGAAAAAGAAGCATATAGGATATTTGCCGCTTTAAATATTTTAGAAGTAGAAATTCCTGAAAATATAAGAACAGCAGTAAAGGGACAGCTAGAAAAAAGTGGAATAAAAGGGTTTATCAGCGAAAACTCCGCAAGAGATTTCCTTGAGGGTGTGGTTGGAAATACGCAGAGAAAAGAAGAAGCTGAAGCTGCTTAATATTTTAAAATAAAATTTTTTAAACAAAAAACACGCGATTAAATTTGCGTGTTTTTTGTTATTTTATTTATTTTAGTGATTTCAATGCTAGCAGGCGCCAATTCTCCAATTGCCTTTTACAGCAAAAGGATCGACTTTTCGATTTTCACCGAATATCTCCCTAGAAAGGAGGCCCGCCTCGCTGAGACAAGCTCAGCTTGGCGAGGCGGGTGATCCATCCAAATGGACTTCTCATCCGCGGGCTTCAATTCTAATGAGATTTTTTTCTCCCTAGAAAGGAGGTGATCCATCCACAGCTTCCGCTACGGATGCCTTGTTACGACTTAGTCCTTGTTACCAGCCTTACCTTAGTTCCCGCTTGCGCAGGACCTTTGGGTATTGCCGACTCCCTTGACTTGACGGGCGGTGAGTACAAGACCCGAGAACGTATTCACCGTGGCATAGCTGATCCACGATTACTAGCGATTCCGGCTTCATGAGGTCGAGTTGCAGACCTCAATCCGAACTGAGAGAACTTTTAAGGGATTGGCTCCATCTTACGATTTGGCGTCCCTTTGTAATTCCCATTGTAGCACGTGTGTTGCCCAAGGTGTAAGAACCATGCTGATTTGACGTCATCCCACCTTCCTCCCACTTAAAGCGGGCAGTCTCCTGAGACATATAAAACACAGGATAAGGGTTGCGCTCGTTTTCCGACTTAACGGTACATCTCACGACACGAGCTGACGACAACCATGCAGCATCTGTCAGGCACCCTCGAAGGCTTTCCTGTTTCCAGGAAATGCAGCCTGATGTCAAACCTTGGTGAGGTTCCTCGCTTATCGTCGAATTAAACCACATGCTCCACCGCTTGTGCGGGTCCCCGTCTATTCCTTTGAGTTTTAAGCTTGCGCTCGTACTCCCCAGGCGGGATGCTTAACGGGTTACCTTAAATTAACAGCACTGAAAGGGTCGATACTTTCAAAGCTTAGCATCCATCGTTTACGGCGTGGACTACTGGGGTATCTAATCCCATTCGCTACCCACGCTTTCGTCCCTTAGCGTCAGAATCGTCTTAGCAAGCTGCTTTCGCATTTGGCGTTCTTGCTGATATTAACGGATTTAACCCCTACACCAGCAATTCCGCTTGCCTCTTCCGATCTCTAGCCCGCTCATCTCTTTCGCAGGCCATCGGTTGAGCCGATGGATTTAACGAAAGATGCGACGGGCCGCCTACGGACCCTTTACGCCCAATAAATCCGGATAACGCTCGGGGCCCTCGTATTACCGCTGCTGCTGGCACGAGGTTAGCAGCCCCTTATTCAACTGGTACCGTCATAGATTCGTCCCAGTTAAAAGCATTTTACACCCCGAAGGGCTTCTTCATGCACGCGGCGTCGCTCCTTCAGCCTTTCGGCCATTGAGGAAGATTCTTGACTGCAGCCTCCCGTAGGAGTCTGGGCAGTGTCTCAGTCCCAGTGAGACGGGTCATGCTCTCACACCCGCTACCCGTCGTAGCCTTGGTAAGCCATTACCTTACCAACTAGCTGATAGGCCATAGGTTCCTCTCGAGGCACCGGAGTTTTAAGTGAGAATGGCTTTTGCCCCCTCACTATTATCGAGTATTATTCCCGCTTTCGCAGGGTTATGCTCGTCCTCGAGGTAGATTACCAATGTGTTACTCTCCCGTTTGCCATGCCTTGTATTGCTACAAGGCATTCGACTTGCATGCCTTAGACACGCCGCCAGCGTTCATCCTGAGCCAGGATCAAACTCTCTTAAAGTTTTTTACTTGGTTTACTATCCAAGAGAAATTTTTTTACAAAAATTTCTGATATTTGAGCTCCCGGTAAAACCGGGTAAAAATTATCCGAAATTGGCGCCTGCTAGCACCAAAATTTTAATTTGAATTGTTCACCAAAATTTAATAGATTGTTAAAGGGCTTTCTTTCCCGGGAAATTATTCCCGAGTAAGCAGCAAAAAAACAGGAATATTAAGCTTTTATTAATATTACTGTTTCTTCACCTCCTCTTTATTATTCTTTTGTATTTTTTCGTATCTTTATATTAAATCATTTCCAGATTAATGTCAAGGGATCTTATGAACATTATATCAACAGCCGGTTAAGTAGGTAAAAAATTTTAAATTTTACCGCTTTTTTAAGATAAATAATTTAATCCCAGCCGAACAAAATTATTGCCCGTTTTGAGTGGGGGGGGGGTTTGACGCAAGGGCTTTTCCGTGATACAGTGAAAAATGCTCTTTTACAATTCCTGCACGGAGGCTTTGAAATCAACGCCGCCTTTGCAGGCTATATAGAAACATATAAAATCCCACACTATCCTTACGTTAGTTGGCTCACTCTAAAGAGGGAGGACATATTGGCTTTGAGGAAATCGGTGCATTATGGAAGAAGTCGGATAAGCACGGTAAGGTTACGCTATTTCACTACTTCACTCACCTGGAAGGAGTATATCATGAAGGGGAAACTGTTTTTCAGCGTCATCGCGCTGATGTTAGCGATGGCAGTCGTCGGTAATGTCTATGGCGCAGCCCTGCAGGTTGGGGTTGGTCAGACATATACGATGATTCAGCCTGCTATTGATGCTGCCAGTCCTGGCGACATCGTCAATGTGGAGGGGGGGAATTACACCGAACAAATCACGATAACCAAATCTCTGAGTCTGATTGGTGCGGGTGAAACAACGACAACCATCCTCGCTCCGGCCGTGCGAACCGGCTCGGTGGTGCACAATGGAACCACCCACGACTACCTCCTGGCTGCCTATGCCACTGGCGGTACGATTGATGTGCGCGTCCAGGGCTTTACGCTCGACGTAAACAGTAAGAACAAGACGCCAGGCACAGCGCAGATTGACGGAGTGTTCTTCCGCGATGTCAACGGCGCGAATGCCGGTCTTTTTTCCAGCACGATTCATAATTTCGCCGCTGCGCCGGCCTATGAAGGTTTCGGGGTGGTTGTGTATGGCGGTTCTCTTTTAACTTTGAATGACAATGATGTCAGCGATTACACGCGGGACGGCATCAGTATCAATCGTAACGGCGGCTCGGGATCAAATCCAAACGTGACGATCAGCGGGAACGCTGTCACGGGTACAGTCTCGGCGGCCTTGAATGGCATCAGTATTTCCACTGTTACCGCAGGCGCCGTGACGGGTAATACCGTCACCGGAAATTCCGGCAACATTCCAATGACCTGGGCGAGCGGAGGCATTGTTATTTGGACGTCTACCGGGGTACCTATCACCGGCAACCATGTCGACGGCAATTTCTACGGCATTGACCTCTACAATGGCAGCCATGATATAACAATCTCCGGAAACGAACTGACGGGCAACATCAAACGCGGCATCAGCTTGGGCGGTAATAGCCTGGGAACCAGTGTCGGTACGGATAATAGTACCGTGTCGGGCAATACGATTATCGGGCCTGTCGGCGGAACCGATGACGTGGCTATTGGCGTGGCCAATGGCTCCACGGGCAATATGATCGGCGGTCCAAACCCGGCAGACGGAAACACTATTACGATGGCCACGGCCGGCACCGGGAATCTCTATGCGATTCATATGGATGGAAGCATGGGCGCCGGTAGCAACACCATAAAGAACAATACTATTATCGGCGGCAAGCGCGCTGTGCAGTTTGACGGACCTCCGGGCGTCACCGGTCTCACCACCGTGGCGAACAACGCAATTTCCAGCCAAGAATTCGGCGGCATTACGGCTTACAATACCGGCGACCTGGCCATCACCAACAACACCTTAACCAACGCGGTTCGTCCGATTGAGTTTTTTGGGCCTCGCGACGTAACGATTTCCGGCAATACTATCAACGGCTCCACTTTTGACGCCATAAATGCCGGAAGCTATACCGGAACAGTCATAGTTTCGGATAAAAACAAATTTATCAGTTTGCCGGCAGGTCCTCTCGCTCTCAATAATCAAGGCGCGGCAACGATCAACGCCGCCAACAACTACTGGGGTTCGGCTGCTAGTCCCGACGCTCTTGTGAGCGGTACCGTGGATTTCGATCCATGGTATATCGACGGGGAGATGCTTAATCTCTCCGATGCCGTGGCTGACGCAGATGATATCGCTGTTGCAACGGCGGACCCTCCTCCATTTGTGAATGTGGCCGCCAGCGTAACGGTTGATATTGTCGGCGCGGTTGGCACTGGCACAATCGTGACGTCCGCTTATTCGGCTGACCCTGTAACATCCACAACATTTTCGACCGCGCTTCCGGGAAAAGCAGCGTTGAAGTATGTTGACGTGCAGGTAACGGGCCTCACTGGCGGAACCGCCGTGATTACTGTTGATTACAGTGACGCGGAAGTGTCCGCAAAGGGCCTTGATGAAAATACGTTAATCCTGTACGTATGGTATGGTGGCGCTTGGAATGCTCCAGTCTCTAGCCCAGGCAGAGATGTTATTAACAATAAAGTCTGGGGAACGTTCAACGTGACCGATTTAACCGGAGCGCCTGCTGCGCCGGGAGGTAGTCCTCCTCTTTCTGCTGCTATACCTACGTTGAATGAATGGGGACTCATTATCTTTGGTTCCCTAATCCTCGTAATAGCTGTAAGGTCCATAAGGAGGAAACAGCGTTTTGTAAATATTGCATAAGGTTGCGGGGTGAATATAATTCGGGGACTGTCCACAGGACGGCCCCCTTTTTTATGTGTCAGACATAATATAAGGGAATTTCTAAAAATTCTAGAATATCTTGCGATGAACTACACGGGAACAGTTGTTGTGCTAGTTGGGGTTTACCCCGTTAGAAATAACACCCTTTTGTTTTATTTAGTGGGTTGGATTTCAGAATGATTTCGGCGGGATTTAGCACCCCGCTGGAATTTCTAACGGGGTTTACTTTATTTATTATTTTTGCTACAATAGAAGCATATTTACACTCTATAGTCGGGTGATTTTTATTGTTTTAACCCCGCACCACAAAAGGGTGCGGGGCGACCCCACTTCGTCCCTAGTGTCTAAGGACTTCGAGGGGCAAGGACGAAGCGACATAGAATCTAAAGTTTTAAGACAAGCCTCTATGCTTGGAATGGAGTCGCACTTAATTCTTGATATATGGCAAAAGAATCAGAAAAAAACAAAATAAAAAAAGAGAAAAAAGGTAAAATAGCGGTAAGAGTGAATAAAGAAGGGGGGGAAAAAAAAGAAATTGGTTCAGCCGAAAAATTACCAGAGCCTCGGGAAATAAAAATTGATAAAGAAAGAAAAAAAATAATTATTCCCGGCCAGGAGGAAAAAATTGAGCGCGATAAAAAATTAATGATGTGGGCGGGAGTGAGTTTTTTTATGGTTTTAATTTCGGCTTTTTGGATTTTAAATATAAAAAGTATTTTTAAAGAGATGAAGGTGGCGAAAGAGAACCCCCAGAAATTTGAATGGGAAAAAATTACCAATGAGTTTGACCAGACAATTGAGCAAATAAAGGAAGGGCTCGTGGAATTAAAACAAGCAGGTGTCTTGAATAATATCTCTACTACCACCAAAGATAGCGTGAACACAAATAATTTTTTGCCGATTAGCGAAAATATAGGGTCTTCTTCGCCCGCGGAGGCAGAATCGGGAGAGGAAGGAAACCTCGAAGAGTTAAGGAGTAGGTTAAAAGAGCTGGAGGGAAAAATAGAAAATAAAAATTAGAGTTAATATATGGCGATTAAGCAATCCACCTCTGCTAAAGCTACGGTGGACAAGAAAAACAAGAAGGCGAGAAAGCCCCACGCCTCCTCCTCCGTCAAGACTACGGAGGACAAGAAGGCTTTGCGGGGCAAGCACGAAAACAAGTTGCCTAAGCGGATAAAAAAAATAAAATCCGAAGGGTTGGTTAAGGCGGCAAAAAAAGTTGATAAGGAAACCCTTCGGCAAGCTTCCGCCGACGCTAAAGCTTTGGCGGACAAGCAGGGTGAAAAAGGAAAAGGGTTAAAAGAAGAAATAAAGAAGCCTGTTTCTGCCATGCCGGAGAAAGAAAGTAAAAAGGATAAAGAGCAGCCAGGCAAAGAAGTGGCCGAGGTAGCGGAGAAAGAAGGAGAGAAAACCATAAAATCCCAGGTCGTGGACGGCCGCAAAAAAACTGAATATGGCATGGTCATACCCCAGTCAATTGTGGGAGAAATGAGTACCTGCTATCTGGATTATGCCATGAGTGTAATTGTAAGCCGGGCTTTGCCCGATGTCCGAGACGGTTTAAAGCCGGTCCATCGGCGAATCCTTTATGCGATGTGGAGTATTGGGTTGAAAGCCGGGGCTAAATTTAGAAAGTCAGCGACCGTCGTCGGTGAAGTTTTAGGCAAATACCATCCGCATGGCGATTCTGCGGTTTACGAATCCATGGTTCGTATGGCTCAGGATTTTTCAATGCGGTATCAATTAGTCAGGGGACAGGGAAACTTTGGTTCTATGGATGGCGATGGTGCCGCGGCCATGCGTTATACCGAAGCTAAATTATCTTCAATCGCCGAAGAGCTTATTTTTGATATTGATAGAAATACTGTTGATTTTATTCCTAATTATGACGGGTCGCAAAAAGAACCAACCGTCCTGCCCGCAAAACTTCCTAATTTATTGTTAAACGGCGTAATGGGGATAGCGGTCGGTATGGCGACAAATATTCCTCCGCATAATTTAAAAGAATTGGTTGACGCCATAACTTATTTGATTGACAAGCCGGCCGCCACCGTAGAAGATTTGATGCAGTTTGTTAAAGGGCCGGATTTTCCGACCGGCGGGATTATTTATAATAATAAAGATATTTTACAGGCCTATGCGACCGGCAAGGCCGGAATCGTTATGCGGGGCCGGGCCGAAATTACTGAAACTAAAGGTGGCAATTTCCATATTATCATTACGGAAATTCCTTATCAGGTGAATAAAGCCACTTTAGTGGAAAAAATCGCCGATTTAGTAAAAGACAAAAAGATTGAAGGCATAAAAGATCTGCGGGACGAATCGGATAAGGACGGCGTGAGAGTTGTGGTTGAGCTTAAAAAGGACGCTTATCCGAAGAAAATTTTAAACAGCTTATATAAGCATACTCAGCTGCAGGAAACTTTTCATGTCAACATGCTGGCTCTGGTAGACGGCATCCAGCCGAAGGTTTTAACTTTAAAAATGATTTTGGAAGAATATATCAAGCACCGGGAAGAAGTGGTAAGGCGCCGGACCCAGTTTGATTTAGATCGGGCTCGCGCGCGCGCCCATATTTTAGAAGGCTTGATGATCGCTTTGAATAATATTGACGCGGTCATAAAAACGATTAAAGCTTCCCGCGACAAAGAAGTAGCCAAAGTGAGTTTAATGAAGAGGTTTAAACTTTCCGAACTGCAGGCCATTGCCATCCTAGAAATGAAATTGCAGAGTCTGGCTAATTTAGAGAGATTAAAAATAGAAGAAGAATTAAAAGAAAAGAGGAAACTTATAAAAGATTTAGAAGAAATTCTTAAATCCCAGGCAAAGATAAGAGGAATTATCAAAAATGAAATTAAAGATTTAGCGGATAAGTTCGGTGATGAGCGCAAAACTCAGATTGTGGCCCATGGCGTAAAAGATTTTAGCATAGAAGATTTAGTGCCGAACGAGGAAACTATGGTTACGATGACCCGGGACGGCTATATAAAACGCCTGACCCCGGATACTTTTAAAGTCCAGGCGAGAGGCGGCAAGGGCGTAATCGGCTTAACGACCAAAGAAGAAGATACGGTTGAATTTATGTTTACCACCTTTACCCATAGCGACATTTTATTTTTCACTACCCGCGGAAGAGTGTTTCAGCTTAAAGCTCATGAAATTCCGCAGGCCTCCCGTACGGCCAAAGGCACGCCGGTTGTAAACTTTTTGCAGCTTTTGGGCGAGGAAAAAATAACTTCGGTCCTGCCTTTGGATAAAATTTCTAACAGCAAGTTTTTATTCTTTGCGACGGAAAGAGGGTTAGTTAAGAAAGTAAAATTGGAAGCTTTTGCTAATGTCCGCCGGTCGGGTTTAATTGCCATTAAGATAAAAGGGGAAGATAAATTAATCTGGGCCAAGCCAACCGGCGGCAATGACCATATCCAATTAATTACGGCCGGCGGGCAATCGGTGCGTTTTCAAGAATCCGATGTCCGCGATATGGGCCGCAATGCCGCTGGGGTGCGGGGGATCCGGCTCAAGAAAGATGATATTTTGATTGGTATGGGAATTATCAAGGGCGACAAAGAGAAGATGAAAAAATATCAGGTCTTAACCATAATGGAGCAGGGTTTTGGCAAACGGACAGCCTTAGGATTTTATAAAGTTCAGGGCCGGGGCGGATCAGGAATTAAGACCGCCAAGGTGACAAGCAAGACCGGCAAGCTGGTTAACGCTTTTATAGTTAATACCGAATCTATGGAAGAAAAAGATTTAATTGTGATTTCGGAGAAGGGGCAGGTGATAAGGCTGCCTTTCAAATCCGTTAACCAATTAGGCCGGGATACGCAAGGCGTAAGGCTGATGCGGTTTAAAGAGCAAAGTGATAAAGTGGCTTGCGTAACTTGGGTGTAATATCGGATATCAGATTTTGGACTTCGGACTTTATTTTTTAACATTTAACATAATTAGGATAACTAACAAGGAGGTTCAGAATGAAAACAACGATGGTTATGTTGTTAGCGGCCATTTTTATGGTCTTGGGAGTTTTCCCCGCTTCTAGCGACGTAAGCATTATTGTTTGGGCCGATCTTTCAAAGATAAAAACTGTATCCGAAAATAGTGTTTATTCGGAGGAAGTTATTTTTGAAGACGGGAAAGCGGTTTGGCAAGGGTATGGCAAGTTCTATTTTGCCTTCTATAATGAGAAGGCTCTAAAAGATTTAGTCCAAGACGATTCAACCAAAGTTTTTCTCGCTCCTTACGGAGAGGGAGTTGTACCTTCTTTTGGTAATCTGTACATTGTTTTAAAGAATATTTTCGGGAGCGTCGGAACCGAGACTTACGGCCTTGAGGCCGAGACTTTTTACGTCTGGCCGGTTAAGTTTCCGGCCCCGTTAATTAGATTGAAAGATTCAGACGGAGCGGTTAGCTACAAAGGCATCGCGCCTTTCGGGGACGGCGCGATAGAAACAATGAAGGCAAGCGGCCGGCGGATAACGAAGAATTTCTTTGCGTCTTTAAAAATGCGGAAATAAAAAGAGCTTTTTTGAAAAGAACTGTTCGAGGGCAGTTCTTTTTTATTTTGGGAGTTGTTGATAAATATATTGAAATATGCTACATTATTGCATCAATGCTCGTTAATAATATTCTTTATTTTATATAGAAGAGTTATTCATTAATTCCTCTTCTTATATTTTCCCTTCCAAGGAGGGTGTCATGAAGGCAGCCAAATTTCCGTCCATCATCGTTGTTATCATCGCGGTTTTTTTCACGGCGACCGTTCAGCCGGAAAGTCTGAACGCCCAAGCGGAAAGTCTGAACGTGGTGATCAAGGGCCTGAACTCGGACGAGACCTATCTGGTCACGTCGGTACTCAAATCCCACAAACTTCCCATTTCCACCCCCGTGGTGATCGAAAAGAGAGTAATAAGGGCTGATTGGAACGGCAAGCAAAAAGAATTCGATTTGATCAAGGTGACTATTCAGACGAAAGTTGGAAAATTCGTCGGTAATGTGGATAGCAGGAACTATCCGCAAATTCCGGGCGAGGAGTATTACGGGCTTCTCCAGTTGGCCTTGACGTACGCCTGCGTGGGTCCGGAAAGGGCTCGGCTTGAGGCGAAACTGGACGCCGTTTTTTCCAAGATCAGTGAAAAGGTGGCCAGAGAAGCAAAAGATCGGGGCTATTCCGTTGTTTTTCAGAAGCGGAACTGTGGAACCGCGGAAGTTATGTTCACAGTCAACGGGATTTGGTGTAAGGTTGACTATTGGCCGGAAGGTAATAAACCCCCCGCTTACTCCATGGTCCGGAACAATACAATAGAACCTGTGGCTGGATTGGATGCCATTTTCGCATCCATCCCGAAATAGCTTGAATAAATCAAGCGACCCCCCGGAGAGTCCTCTCAAAAAGGATACTCTCCGGGTGTTTTTTTATCCAAAATAGAAATAAATTTCTAACAAGGTAAACCCTTGCGAAAGCCAGGTAATATTGATAAGATAAAAACATGCCAAGCCAATTAGCGACATTCTTATTAATAATTTTGATTCTCGGGGTAATCGCTATTATCCTTCTTTTACTGCGTAAAAAAACCGAAAACGGGGACGGAGAGAAACTCGTGACGATGATGGAAAAATTGTCGCAACTAGCTGAACAGAACAAAGAATTGCGCCAAACAATGGACAGCAAATTATCGGAAACTCACCGGGCAACGCAGGAGCAGTTCGGCCAAGCTACGAAAATTATTCAGGGTATCACCGGCCAGTCAGCCAAGCAAATCGCCGATGTCGTGGCGGGGCTTACAAAACTCGAAGAAACCAACAAGCAAGTGGTTAATTTTTCCGCGCAACTCCAAAATTTGCAGGATATTTTAAAAAATCCCAAACAGCGGGGAATTTTAGGCGAGTATTATCTTGAAACGCTTTTAAAGAATGTTTTGCCTCCGGGAAGCTATCAAATGCAATATAAGTTTAAAAATGGAGACATAGTCGACGCGGTAGTTTTTGTCAAAGATAAAATTATTCCCATTGATTCTAAATTTTCTTTAGAAAATTATAATCGCCTGGTGGAAGAAAAGAATGAAACCGAAAGAGCGCGACTGGAAAAGATATTCGTTAATGATTTAAAAATGCGCATTAAGGAAACGGCAAAATATATAAAGCCGGGAGAAAAAACCATGGATTTCGCTTTCATGTTTATTCCGCACGAATCAATTTATTATGATTTATTGGTAAATAAAGTTGGCATGCTCCATGACGAAGATACCAATAGTTTAATCCAGCGGGCCGCTGGGGAATATAAAGTAATTATTGTGTCGCCTACGTCATTTTTGGCTTATTTGCAAACCGTCATGCAGGGGCTTCGCGCTATGAAAATCGAAGAAAGCGCCCAAGAAATCAGGAAGGGAGTGGAAAAATTGGGCCGGCATTTGTACGGCTACGATGAATATTTTAAAAAGGTTGGTTCCAGCCTTTCAACCACCGTAAGCCACTATAATAACGCCCATAAACAGTTTAATTTAATTGACAAGGATGTGGCAAAAATAACTGGCGGAGAAGAAAAAATTGAGCCGATGATTTTAGACAAGCCAAAATCCGAAGAATTATAAATTGCAAAAACATGGAACCCAGAGAGATTAAAACTGAAAAAAATGCGGCGGAGGCAATTGTGGAGACAATTGCTTTTTTTGACTTATTCTCTTACCCCCTAACCGCTTTTGAGATTTGGAAATATATAAATATAAAATCCGAACTGGGCGAAGTTTTGGAAGTTTTAGAAAAACCCGCCTCTGTCCCGCTCGGCGGGACTACGGCGGGCAAGGACGGATTTTATTTTTTAGCTGGCCGGGCAGAGATTATGAGGGAAAGAATGGCGAGATATAATTATACGGATAAAAAATTTAATCGGGCAATTTTACTCTCCAGAATTTTTAAATTTATTCCCTGGATAAAAATGGTCGCGGTTGGGAATATCATCGGAGCGCATAACTTAAAAAAAGAAAGCGATATAGATCTGTTTATTATCACGGAGAAAAACCGGATTTGGCTAACCAGATTTTTTTGCGTGCTAATAACAAAAACATTGGGGTTGCGTCCGAAACCCGAAGAAGCCAGGGATAAAATTTGCTTAAGTTTTTTTATTAGCGAGGAAGCGATGAATTTAGAAAAGTTGATGCTGGCCGGCGGGCGAGATACATATTTTATTTATTGGCTGGCGGGGTTAGTACCGATTTATGACAAGGACGATATTTATAATAAGTTTATAAAAGCCAACGTCTGGCTTAAAAATTATTTGCCTAATTGGATGGCCGGAGAAGTTAATTACCGGCGGGATGCCGGAAAAAGTTTTTCCCGGTTTTACCGCGATGTGGTTGATATGTTTTTCGGCGGGCTGGAAAGAAGAATTAAAGAAATTCAATTGGAAATAATGCCGAGACAAATAAAAGACATTATGAATATGGACAGCCGGGTGGTGGTTGATGACAGAACAATAAAACTTCATGTTAATGACAGGAGAGAGGAATACGAAAATAAATTCAGAATTAAGAATAAAGAATTAAGAATTAATTTATGAAAGTTGTAAGTAAAATCATAGAATATGGTCTGTATTTGTTGGTTTTTTTGCTGCCCTGGCAGACGCGCTGGATTATTAGGGCCGGGGAGACGGAATATACGACCTATAGTTTGTATGGAACAGATATAATTTTACTTATAGTTTTGTTATTGTTTGTTGTTCTGAAATGTCAAATGTCAAATGTCAAATGTCAAACAAAATCCCAAATCCAAAATCCCAATTTTCAAATCAAAAAATTTTGGTACTTTGTGGGGTTGGTTGACTTATTTGTTTTTATTTCCATATTTTTCGCGAATGATAAGTGGTTGGCTCTATATAAATACGGCTGGTTTTTGCTGGGAGTAGGGTTATTTTGGCTGATGACGAGCGCGAACTATAATAAGATAAAACTGATTTGGGCTTTGTTGGCGGGAATTTTTTTGCAGGCCGGTCTTGGTATCTGGCAATTTTTATCCCAATCAAGCTTTGCCAGTAAGTGGTTGGGAATGGCGCTCCATAATCCGGCTGAACTCGGTGTTTCGGTCGTGGAAACTTTTGGGAATAATGGAATAGGAGAAAGATGGCTTAGGACTTATGGGGGACTGGATCATCCGAATATGCTGGGAGGAATTTTGGCGATAGGTGTTTTGCTTTTGATTGGATATCTGATCAAAAAATTTTCAATTTTCAATTTTCAATTTTCAAACAATTCTAAAATTTTCAATTTTCAAACAAATGCTAAATTATTGTATTATTTTATTATTTTATTATTTTTGTTAGCGTTGTTTTTTACTTTTTCCCGCGGAGCGTGGGCTGGGCTGTTGGCTGGAATATTTTTGTTATTATTTATATTTTTAATTAAAAAAGATTTTTTGAAGCAGAGGGAATTATTAAAGATAATTTTAGTCGGGGGAATTTTGATTTTTTTCTTGTTTAGCTTTTACGGCAATTTAGTTTTGACGCGCTTATCGCAAGACACTAGGCTGGAAATAAAATCAACCGAAGAAAGAATGGCGTCTTTTTCTGAAGCCAAGATTATTATAAAAGATAATTGGCTTTTTGGAACAGGAATCGGCAATTATACTTTAGCTTTGGAAAAAAATAATCCCGGTCAAGAAAAATGGAATTATCAGCCGGTTCATAATGTGTTTATATTAGTCTGGGCGGAAGTGGGATTCTTGGGACTTTTAGGATTCTTGGGACTTTTAGGATTCTTGGGATGGAGTTTGATGAGGAAGAAAAAATATTTTGGGTTGTCTATTCTTATCTCTTTAGTTATAATGATGATGGTTGACCATTGGTATTGGAGTCTGCATTTCGGGATTTTATGGTTCTGGCTCTTGGCCGGACTGATGCTGACTAATACTGACCAAGGCGGACTCGGGCGGACTGACGCGGACTCTGGGCCTATTGCAAATTAAATAGGAATATTATAATATAAAATAAATCGCACCTTATAGTGAGCCAGTCGGAGAGAAAACAAGAGTGATTCCCTTATGAAGCATCGGCGAGCGTCTTTAGCATCGCCTAAAAGCCGTGATGCGATCTCGGTCTTCTAATACGAGAAAATGGGGAACAGCCCAAACCAGTTAATATTCTGGGGTCGTAGGGTCCTTGGCTTTAGAGTTAAAAGTCGGGAGTGATCCCGGCCTCTACAGGGAGACCCTGAGTAGGAGACTTCGGTCTCTGAATTTGCCACGTTAAAGTGGTAAGGCTAAACGAGACTGGCTCTCTTGTTTTTGAGGCGTTCTGCTTGCGGAACGCCTCTTTTAATTGTATTCTTGGTATAAGAGGGATTAGAGCGGACTGCACCACTTTGTCATTGCGAGGAAGGAGCCGGGGCGACTGACGAAGCAATCTCGGGTTAGCTGAAAAAACAAGATAATTAAGAATAAGCTATTTGTTAAAATTAATGTTGATAATAAGTGTTTAATTAAATTAAATGTTACACTTTTAAACCAGAGATTGCTTCGTCGTGCGACTCCTCGCAATGACAGGAGGAAAGGGATTTCTCACATAATATAAATAGTATAATAGAATCTCAATAATCTTAATAAGAATTTATGTATAAACAAAAAAAATTAAAAAACGGTTTAAATTTAATAACCGTGCCCATGACCGGGACGAAAACCATAACGATTTTGGTAATGGTTAAAACCGGGTCTAAATATGAAAATAAGAAAAATAACGGCATTTCCCATTTTTTAGAGCACATGTTTTTTAAAGGAACGAGAAAGCGGCCGACGACTTTAGCGATTGCCGGCGAACTTGATAAAGTTGGAGCGGAATTTAACGCTTTTACTTCAAAAGAATATACGGGCTACTTCGTAAAGGTTGATAGTTCAAAGATAAAATTGGCAGTTGATATTGTGAGCGACATGCTCTTAAACTCTAAATTCGACCCAAAAGAAATTGAGCGGGAAAGAGGGGTAATTATTGAAGAAATAAATATGCGCCACGACAACCCCATGATCCATATTGAGGACGTTTTTGAAGAGTGCCTTTACGGCGACAGTCCGGCCGGCTGGGAAGTGATCGGGGAGAAAAAAACTGTCTTGAAACTATCTCGGCAGGATTTACTTAATTATATAAAATCGCAATATGGAACGGGTAGCGTAATTATCTGCTTAGCCGGCAATATTAAGGGCGGTAGTGAAAAGTTAATCAGCCGTTATTTTTCCCGTTTAGGAAAAACAGATTTTAAAGATAAAGTAAAAATAAAAGAAAAGCAGGCAAAGCCGCAAATTAAGATTTATTATAAAAAAACCGGGCAGGCCAATATTTCTTTGGGGGTAAGAGGAATTCCGGTCGGCCACAAGGATGAATTTATTTTAAAAGTTTTATCTATTATTTTGGGCGGATCAATGAGTTCCCGCCTGTTTACGGAATTAAGGGAAAGAAAGGGTCTCGCTTATTACGTCCGGACCCAGGCCGAGTTTTACACGGATAGCGGCTATTTAACCACGCAGGCCGGCGTGCCGGTCGGGAAAGTTACCGAAGCCATAAAAATAATTTTAGCTGAATATAAAAAGCTGAAAGATGCCTTAGTGGGCGGCAAAGAATTAAAAAGAACTAAAGATTTAATCCGCGGCCGCTCGGTAATAAAGCTAGAAGCGTCTGACGATATGGCCGGCTGGTATGCGGAGCGGGCAATTTTGGAAGGTAAGGTTTTACCGCCGGATAATTTTTTTAGAAAAATAGACGAGGTAAAGGCCAAAGATATAAAGGCCGAAGCGAAAAAGATTTTTGTAAACAAATGTTTAAATTTAGCCATCATCGGGCCGTTTAAAGATAAAAAAAGATTTGAGAGGATTTTAAAGTTTTAGATTTAGCAAGATGAAATATTAGAGGAGAGGCCTCTGGCGTTTCTCTTTTTTTATTTGCTGATTTAATGATTATTAGCTATGATTATAGTATGGACCCGCCTCCGTCCCGCAATTTTGCGGGGCTTCGGCGAGGAAAGCCCGCCTTCGTTTTTCAACTTAATTTAGGGGCTTCGGCGAGGCAAGAAACCAAACAAAATGGAACAGAATTTAATGGAAAATTTAAATAAGGAGCAACTGAAAGCCGTCCTTCACAAGGATGGTCCTTTGTTAATCGTGGCCGGAGCCGGCACAGGAAAAACCACGGTTATTACCCAGAGAATCGCCTATATTATTGAGCAAGGCTGGGCGAAATCAGATGAGATTTTAGCTTTAACTTTTACGGAAAAAGCGGCCGGAGAAATGGAAGAGCGGGTTGATAGATTATTGCCTATGGGCTATCTAGATTTATGGATTTCCACTTTTCATGGTTTTGGTGAGAGGATTTTAAAAGAGCACGGCTTAGACATCGGGCTGCCTAATGATTCCAAATTGCTTAATGAATTTGAACAATATTCTTTAGTGAAAAAAAATCTGGATAAATTTGATTTGGATTATTACCGGCCGATGGGCAATCCGACAAAATTTATCCATGCTTTGATAAAACATTTTTCCCGGGCTAAAGACGAAGACATTAGCCCGGCGCAGTATTTGGAGTATGCCCAAGAACTTAAGGAAAATTTGGATGGAATGTTAAGTGGGAATAAAAAAGTCATCACCGCCAAGGCGGGACAGGAAAGTCAAAAGTCAAAAGTCAAAAGTCTTTCAAATAAGGATGATGTTGATAAAGAAATAGCGGCACAGGAAGTGGCACGGATAAACGAAGTGGCGAATGCTTATCATATTTATCAGCAATTACTGCTGGATAGCAATGCTTTAGATTTTGGAGATTTAATAAATTATTGCTTAAAATTATTCCGCGACCGGCCGGCGATTTTAGAAAAATACCGGAAGCAATTTAAATATATTTTACTGGATGAATTTCAGGATACTAACTGGGCGCAGTATGAACTCATAAAAATGCTGGCTAGCCCGAAAAATAATTTGGTGGTCGTTGGCGACGATGACCAGTCAATTTATAAATTCCGCGGAGCTTCGGTTTCCAATATTTTGCAGTTTAAAAAAGATTATCCGCAGGCCGAGCAGATTTTTTTGGTAAATAATTACCGCAATAAACAAAATATTCTGGATTTATCTTATAAATTCATAAAGCAGAATGACCCGAACAGATTAGAATACCAATTACAAAAAAGTCAAAAGTCAAAAGTCACCCGCCTACCGGCGAGGCAGGAAAGTCAAAAGTTGAATAAGGAGTTAATAGCTGACAATAAGGGAGAGGGAGTGATAGAGGTTATAGAAGGAAAGAATTTGACCGAAGAAATAAAGGCAGTAATTGAAAAAATTGCGGATTTAAAAATTAAAGATAAAAATTCTACCTGGGACGATTTTGCAATTTTAGTCCGGGCGAATGAAAGCGCTAAAGAAATTTGTTCCTTTTTAGCCGCGGCCCAACTGCCTTATCAGTTTCTATCTTCCCGCGGCCTCTATACCAAGCCGGTAATAATGGACTTAATTGCTTATTTAAAATTACTGGACGATTATCACGAAAGCATAGCCGCTTACCGCGTTTTAAATCTGCCGATTTTTAATTTTACTTACCATGAGTTGGTCAATTTTAATTATTGGGCCAGTAAAAAAGCCTGGTCGCTTTATGAAATTCTGCGCAATGTTTCCGTCTTAAATTTAGGCGCGGAAGTCCAAAAAAAAGCCGAGGCGGTTTTGGCTTTAATCGCCAAGCACACGGGCTTAACGCGGGAGAAAAATGTCAGTGAAGTTATTTTAGCTTTTCTTAATGACAGCGGTTATTTAAAATATTTATTAGCGCAGGACGAGCAAAAAAGCCGGGAGACGGCCGGCTACCTTAACCAGTTTATGAAAAGAGTGGGAGAATTTGAAAAAGGCAGTGATGATAAAAGCGTTAAGGCTTTTTTAGACCAACTGCAGATGGAAATTGACGCCGGGGAAGAGGGAACCATGCCGGTTGACTGGGAGGCCGGCCCGGAAACGATTAAAGTAATGACAGTCCATGGAGCCAAGGGCTTGGAATTTAAGTATGTTTTTATTGCCGGTTTAGTGGACAAGCGTTTCCCGACGATTGAAAGAAGCGAACAAATTGAAATTCCGGACGCCCTAGTTAAAGAAATTTTGCCGGAAGGCGATATTCATTTGGAAGAAGAGAGGCGATTGTTTTATGTGGCTATGACTCGGGCGAAAAATGATCTGTATTTTTCCTGGGCGTCGGATTATGGCGGAGCCCGGCTTAAAAAACCTTCCCGTTTTTTAACAGAATGTGGGCTTATAAAAGAAAGCCCCACTACGCCAAAGCGCAATATTCCCGACGAAGATATTTTAAGAAATAAACCGATTATGGCCAGAGATAAAACTATTAACTTCTCCGTGCCGTCGTATTTTTCTTATACCCAGCTAGCGGCTTTTTCAAATTGTCCTTACCAATACCGCTTTGCCCATATTTTAAGGGTTCCGGTCAGAGGTAAGCACGTCTTTTCTTTCGGCAAAACCCTGCATATTACTTTGCAGAAATTATTCAGTTTAATTGAAGAAAAAAAGAAACGCAAACAGACGGATTTGTTCGGCGCTTCGGCAAACTCAGCCCAGGCAGATAAAAAAGATGTTAAGATTAGTTTGGAAGAAATTTTAAAACTATATGAGCAATCCTGGATTAATGACTGGTATGAGAATAAAGCGCGGAAAGAGGAATATAAAAAGAAAGGCAAGGAAATTTTAAGACAGTTTTATGAAAAAAATAAAAATGACTGGCCGAATGCTATTTTCCTGGAAAAGGGTTTTAACACTAAAGTTAAAGTTGGCAATGAATTGTATACGGTGCGCGGGGTAATGGACAGGATTGATGAGACAAACGGCCACCGCCAAGGCGGGGCAGGGAAAATAAAGATTATTGACTATAAAACCGGAAACCCGAAGGATAAACTGGTTTTTGAAGAAAAGTATCAGTTATTAATTTATCAGCTGGCGGCGCAAGAACTTTTCCGCCAGGAAATTGATTCTTTAACTTTTTATTATTTAGATAATAACACCGAAGTTAAATTTTTAGGCAGCCAGGATGAGCTGGAAAAAACAAAAGAAAAAATTATCAATACGATTGCCGAAATAAAAAAAGGCGAATTCCCTCCCAAGCCGTCGGCGCTTTGTAAATTTTGCGACTTTTTCGATATCTGCGAATTTAGGAAGAGTTAACGGTGGGATTCTTGGGATGTTTTTGGAGATTTCATTTTGTTATTCCCAATAATCCCAAAGATCTTGAGAATCTTAAGAATCTCAACAAAAAACTATGGATATAATTTCCCACGCTTTGTGGACAAATCTAATCTTTAAAGAACTGCCGCTTGAGCAAAGAGGTATGGCGGTTTTATTTGGGGTGCTGCCGGATCTTATCAGTTTTTCTTCTTTAACTATCAGACATTTTGTCAGAAAGACTCTTCATTTTGAAGCTCCGCCCCTGGCAACCATACCCAGATATGTTTTTAAACTTTATGATGTTACCCATAGTTTAGTTATTTGGCTGGCGATATTTTTAGTTTTAAAAATTTTAGGTTTAGATCTGGTGCTGGTGGTTTTCTACGCCTGGGGGTTGCATATTCTCTTGGATATTTTTACCCATACAACCGCATTTTTCCCCACTCCCATTCTTTGGCCATTTTCCCGTTTCCATTTTTCCGGCACAAACTGGTCCAATAAATGGTTTATGCTTTTTAACTACGCGGTTTTGCTGTTTATGTATTTGGTGTTTTATTTTTAAAACTACGAATTACGAATTTATACGAATTTACGAATCGAATTTTGAGATTTGTGAATTCGGGAGAAAGTGGTAAGATTGGAATATAAAGAGTGTTGCGGAGCGTAGGAACTAAAATATGAGCAAGAAGATTGCATTCAAGAGCGATAGATTTAAAAAAAACAGAGGTGGATATTCCCGTTGGTTGTTGTTAAGCTGCGAAAAATGTAAAAATCCCGTTTTGCTTTACCAAAAGGATGGTCCGGGAATTCTCAAACGTCTCTATATTAATAGAATCGTTGTTCCTAAAATTCTTGCAGACAAAAATTTAACCTGTAAAAAATGTAAAAAGGTGCTTGGCATTTGGATAGTATATCAAAAAGAAAATCGGCCAGCCTATAGATTATTTGCTGGCACAATTGAGAAAAAAATTTTTAAGGGAAATAAGTTACCGAAAATTAATTTTTAGTTCCGCGGGCGCTTAGATAAGATTAAATATGGCAAGCAAACAACCCCAAAATTTGAAGGAAAGAATAATAAATCCGGAAGAACTGGGCAATGACAAAGCTTTGGATTTAACTTTGCGGCCAAAAAGATTAGGCGAATATGTGGGGCAGGACAAAATTAAGGAAAGCTTAAAAATTACCATGGCCGCGGCGCAAGGGAGAGGCGAGCCGATTGAGCATGTGCTCTTGCATGGCCCGGCCGGTTTGGGGAAAACCACTTTAGCGCACGTTATTTCCAATGAACTGGGAACGAATATTAAAATTACTTCTGGGCCAGCCATTGAAAAGGGCGGGGATTTAGCGGCAATTCTTACTAATTTAAGCGAAGGCGATATTTTGTTTATTGACGAGATTCATCGCTTAAATAAAACCATTGAAGAAATTTTGTATCCGGCCATGGAAGATTACGCCCTGGATATTATAATTGGCAAGGGGCCGTCCGCCCGGACTTTGCGCATTGATCTGCCGCATTTTACCATAATTGGCGCCACCACCAAAGTAAGTTTATTATCCTCTCCATTGCGCGACCGATTCGGACTTACTTACCGCCTGGATTTTTACGGCCTGGAAGATATTAATAAAATTATAAGCCGGAGCGCTAATATTTTAGGAGTAAAAATAAAGCCGGAAGCCGTTGCCATTATTTCCGGGCGCTCCCGCCGCACTCCCCGCATTGCCAACCGTTTGTTAAAAAGGGTCAGGGATTATTGCCAAGTCAAAGGAAACGGGGAAGTGGAAGACGGGACCTGCGAGGAAGCTTTTAAAATACTGGACGTTGATGAATTGGGGCTGGACTGGATTGACCGGAAAATTTTAGAAACCATTATTGATAAATTTAACGGCGGGCCGGCCGGCTTAAATGCTATTGCCGCGTCTACGGGGGAAGAAATGGCGACAATTGAAGAAATTTATGAGCCATATTTAATGCAGTTAGGTTTTATTGACCGTTCTCCCCGCGGCCGGATTGTCACCGATACCGGCTATAAGCATTTAGGCCGAAAAAGGGACGAGAATAATCCTGTGAGTTTACGAATTTAGAGTTGTATTAAATTGGCGGGAAAGCGTAAAGCCGCTCATCACGTTTAATATGAGGTTAAAAGATTTTGACTACAATTTACCAAAAAATTTAATTGCCCAAAAACCTATCAAACCGCGAGACCATTCGCGGCTTTTATTACTTTCTAGAAAAACAGGCAAGATAAATCATAAACATTTTTATGATATTTTAGATTATTTAAAGCCGGGCGATGTTTTAGTTTTAAACAATTCTAAAGTAATGCCGGCCCGGTTGCTTGGCGAAAAGAAAGAAACCGGGGGAAAAATTGAAGTTTTTTTACTAAGGAAAAAAATCCCTCCGCCTACGCCAAGGCTTCGGCGGACAAGCCCAACCCCCCTTTTGAAAGAGGGTAATATTTGGCAATGCCTTTTGGGCGGTAAAAGGAGAAGAGAGGGGCTAGAAATTAAATTTAGCCAAGGTTTAGAGTGCCGGGTTATTAAAGATAATAAAGATGGTACGTGGGAAATAAAATTCAGTAAAGGCGGAAAAAAATTTATGAAGGTGGTGGAAAAAATCGGATTAACGCCTTTGCCGCCTTATATAAAGAGGGCCGCCGGACGTCCGGCTGACAACAAAGATTATCAGACGGTTTATGCCGATGATAAAAAAATTGGTTCCGTAGCCGCTCCGACAGCCGGTTTTCATTTTACCGATGTCTTATTAAAGAAACTTAAGAAGAAAGGCGTATTATTAGAATATGTTACTTTGCATGTCGGTTTGGGGACATTCGCGCCGGTTAAAGTTGATGATATAAAGAAGCACAAGATGCATGCGGAATGGGTGGAAGCGGATAAAAAAACCATCGCTGATATTTGTTTAGCTAAATCCGAAGGCAGAAGAATAATAGCGGTTGGGACAACGAGCGCAAGGACGCTAGAGAGCATTTTTCAAAAATTTCCGAATTCCAGAATTTCCGAATTTCCGAATAAAAATCTGAAATCTGAAATCCCTGCCTTGCCGGCAGGCAGGTTAGATCTTAAATTAAATGGCTGGACGGATATTTTTATTTATCCCGGCTATAAATTCAAAGCCGTTGATGCTTTAATTACTAATTTCCATCTGCCGAAATCCACTCTTCTAATGCTGGTTTCGGCTTTGGCCGGAAAGAAAAATATTGACAAGGCTTATAGGCAGGCGATAAAAAAGGAATACCGGTTTTATAGCTATGGGGATGCGATGTTTATTTATTAAGAAACAATGATGGCTAAGGGGTTTGATTTTTTTTGCGTTAAATGTTATAGTTATTATAGTTATAGAATAAAATAATAAAATAATATAAAAATAAAATAATATAAAAAATATAGGAAGAAATTTTTATTTAAGAGGTTTCTGATTTATTTTGTTATTTTATTATTTTGTTTTTATATTTTTAAAATTCCCATGCTAAGAGGCTTTTTTAGTTTTATTTTTGAACTAATTAAAATCATCGTTATTTCTCTAGTAATCATAATTCCAATCAGGTATTTTTTAGTCCAGCCATTTTACGTTAAGGGCGCTTCCATGGAACCTAATTTTTATGACCGTGAGTACCTGATTATTGATGAAATAAGTTATAGATTCAGCGATCCGGAGAGAGGAGATATTATCGTTTTTCGTTACCCCAAAAATCCGCAGGAATTTTTTATAAAAAGAATTATCGGCCTGCCGGGTGAAAAAATCCAGATAAAAGACGGCCAGATCCATATTTCCAACAATAGCAATCCGGATAGTTTTGTTTTAGATGAATCGTATTTGACAAACGGCACTAAAACCTATAGTTTAACAGAGGATATTGTAAGTTTAGGCGAAAAAGAATATTTTGTCTTAGGCGACAACCGCAATTCCTCAAAAGATTCCCGCAGTTTCGGGTCGGTTAACCGGAGCTTTGTAACGGGCAAGGTAGTGCTTCGCGGCTGGCCCTTTAGCCGGATTAGCTTATTTAAGTTACCCGCATATCAATATTAATATGCCAAGAAGAAAAAATATAAGATTTCAAAATCCAAAAATTAAAGAGGTTAAGGAAAAAGAAAAAAGTGCCGGTGTTTTATTTTCCCGCCTGAAAGGAATGAAAGACATTCTTTTTGACGAATATAAATATTGGGATTTGGTGATAAAGAAGGCGACGGAACTGGCCCGGGCGTATGGTTTTCGAAGAATTGAAACTCCGGTTCTGGAAAATACGAAATTATACGAAAGGTCAACCGGCAAGAGCAGCGATATTGTCACTAAGGAAATGTACACTTTTATTGACAAAAACGGAGAGAAAATATCTCTGCGTCCGGAAGCCACGCCCAGCCTGGTAAGAGCTTATATTGAGCACGGGATGTTTAATCTGCCCCAGCCGGTTAAGATGTTTTGGCTGGGCCCGATTTTCAGGCACGATAAACCGCAGGCCGGCCGGTATCGTCAGGCTACTCAGTTTGATTTGGAAATATTCGGCGAAGAAGCGCCGGTAGCTGATGTTTTATTGATTTTGCTGGCTTATAATTTCTTTTGCGAGTTGCAAGTTAATGTCCAGATTCAGATTAACAGCATTGGTTGTGAAGAATGCCGCAAAGAATATTTGGTGAAACTTCTTGAATTCTATAAAGAAAGGGGAAGAAGGTCTAAATTATGCGGCGATTGCAAGAAGAGATTGGTGAGAAATCCTTTACGGCTTCTGGACTGCAAAGAGGAAAAATGTCTGGAAGCCAGAGAAGAAGCCCCGCAAATAGTAGATTATTTATGTGATAGCTGCCGAGAGCATTTTATCAAAGTTTTGGAATATTTAGATGAACTGGATATTAATTATAATTTAAATCCATACTTGGTGAGGGGGCTTGATTATTATAACCGGACGGTATTTGAAATTTGGGCAATTGAAGGAGAGGGGGCGACGCAGGGAAAACTGGCTTTGGGCGGCGGCGGCCGATATGACGGTTTAGTGAAATATATGGGCGGCCGGCCGACACCAGCCTGCGGGTTTGCAATAGGGATAGAGAGGACAATTACAAAAATAAGAGAGAAAAATATTCCTTTAAAAAACGAAGAAGGCGATCTGATATTTCTCGCCCAGTTAGGAGAGCAAGCCAGGCGGAAAGCTTTTGCCATATTTGAAGAATTGCGCCGGGCCGGATTTAAAGTAAGGCAGGCTTTTACTAAAGATAGTTTAAAAGTTCAACTGGAAGAAGCCAACCGGATTGGAGCAAAGTTTAGCCTTATTTTGGGGCAGAAAGAAGTGATGGACGGGACTATTTTATTCCGAGATATGGATTCCGGGATTCAGGAGATTGTCAACCAGAAGAAAATAAAAGAGGATATAGAAAAAAAATTAAATTTAAATAAAGGAAAATAATAATCCCGAGCACTCGGGACTAGAACGGAGGTGTAAGGTGGCTGAATTTAAAAGAAAAAAGGGAGAAAGCTTTGAAAGTTTCTTAAGGAGATTTAATAAGGGTTTGAAACAGAGCGGTCGTCTTTTTGTTGCCCGCAAAAAACAGCATTTGGAACCGAGAAAAAATAAAAGGCAGCAGAAAGAGTATGCTTTGTCTAGTCTGCGCTTAAGAAAGGAAAAAGATTTTTTAAGGAAGACCGGGAAATTGGTTGAAGATAATTTTAAGAGAAGAGGATAACTTATTTAAGAAAAATTATTTAAGTTTATGCCTAGCCTATCGGAAAAAATTAATATAGACCTAAAAAGGGCCATGCAGGGAAAGAATGAACTAACCATTTCTGTTTTGCGTATGCTTATTAGCGCCATCCGGAATAAAGAAATATCTTTGCGTCAGGGCGAAAAGATAGAATTGGCCGAGGAGCAAATTATTGAAGTTATAAAGTCTGAAATTAAGAAACGAAAAGATTCGGTTGAAGCTTATAGAGCGGGTAGCCGGCCGGATTTAGCCGATAAAGAGAAAAAAGAAGAAGAAATTTTAGAGGCATATTTGCCACCGCAGATTGCTGACGGGGAACTAGAGAAAATCACCAGGGAAACCATTGCTTCGCTCGGAGAAGTTAGCCAGAAAGACTTCGGGAGAATAATGGGCCAGGTGATGGCTAAAGTCAAGGGCCAGACCGACGGAAATAAGGTAAGCGAAATAGTTAAGAAAATTTTAGGGGAGGATAAAAAATAATTTTGGTTTTAGGTAATAAAAAAAGAAGGCGAGAATTTCTAATCCCGCCTTCTTTTTTTATTTTAAAACTTTGGGAAAAAATTTTTAAGATTCTCTAAAGGATTTTTGGAATAATGCTTTATTTTATTGCGGGCGCTGGCGGTTTTAACGTATTTAAGCCAGGCTCGGTTCGGCCCTTTGCGGTTTTTTTCTATAATAATCTCCACTAAATCGCCGCTTTTTAATTCCTGGTCCAGGCTGGCGATTTTATCATTAATTATGGCTCCGACCGCCTTATTGCCCACCTCCGAATGGACGGCATAGGCGTAATCGATCGGAGTGGATTTTTCCGGGAGTTCAAAGACATCGCCCTTGGGGGAAAAAACAAAAATCCGGTTGCTAAAAATATCAAACTTTATTTTTTTTATAAAATCGTTTGTATCCTCGGCTTCCCGCTGGATGTCTAAAATTTCTTTTATCCAGTAAGGCTGCCCCTCGTCCTTCCCGCCCCCTTTTTGCTTATAATGCCAATGGGCCGCAATTCCATAGAGGGCTTCATCATTCATTTCCTTGGTTCTAATCTGGAATTCTGTCGCTTTGCCCTCTGGCCCGAAGATAGTGGTATGCAGGCTTTTATAGCCGTTCGGTTTTGGGGAGGCGATATAGTCTTTAAAACGGTTAGCTTTCGGTTTCCAGAGAGCATGGATGATCCCCAAGGATTTGTAGCAGTCATTAACGGTCGGGACGATAATCCGGAGAGCAAAAACATCATAGATTTCGTTGAATTGCCTGTCTTTATTCTGCATTTTCTGGTAAATGCTGTAGAGATGCTTAAATCGGCTCTCTATTTCATATTTAATGTCCGCTTCATCCAATTTTTTCTTTAAGATATTTTTTATTTTTTGGATATACTGGTGGCGCTCCGCCTTTTTTTCCACTTCGTATTTGTATTCTAATTTTTTATATTCTTCCGGATAAAGATATTTAAAACAAATATCTTCCATCTGCCATTTTAGGCTCCAGATTCCCAGTAAGCCGGCAATGGGAGCGTAAATTTCTAAAGTTTCTTTAGCGATCCGCAGGCGTTTTTCCGGAGGCAGAATTTCTAAAGTTCTTAAATTATGGAGCCGGTCGGCAAATTTAATTATGATAATCCTTAAGTCGCTCGCCATGGCTAAAAACATTTTTCTTAAACTTTCCCGGTATCTCTCAATGCCGCGGTATTTTATTTTACTTAATTTAGTAATTCCTTCGACCAAATAAGCGATTTCCTCGCCAAAATTTTTTTTAATATCATCTAAAGTATATTCAGTGTCTTCCGGAATATCATGAAGGATGCCGGCAATAACCGTATTTAAATCCACCTTGATTTGCGCCAAAACAAAAGCGGTATGCAGGCAGTGCTCAATATAAAGTTCCCCGGTTCTTCTTTTTTGGTCGCCGTGGGCTTTAGCGGCAAAATCATAGGCCAATCTTAGCATATCCGTATCCGCTTTCGGGTTGTTTTCCCTCACTTTCTTTATTATTTGCTCAATTGTCATTTTTGTTTGCCATTTGGCTTTTATTTATGTTATAATAATATTAAATAACAAAACTGTGGAATAGTCAATCTAAAGATGAAATACTAAATTTAAAACAAAGCCTAAAAAATTCCTAATTCACCTAATTTCTAATTCCTAATAAAATGTCAAATGCTAAATTTTAAAAAATATTTTTATAATTTGGCATTTTGGCATTAAGAATTTTAAATTTTATTAGTAATTAGGTGAATTAGAAATTAGAAATTTTAAAAAATGATGACTAAATTTAATAAAAATTTAATAGTCATAATATTTTTAATTTTTGCCAGTTTTACTGTGGCTAATTTTGTTTTTGCCCAGGTAGATTTAGGGATGGAATATGGGGCGCAAATAGGACTGTCCGACCAGGACCCGCGCATTACGATTGCCAAAGTTATCCAGGCGGCTTTGGGATTTTTAGGAATCATTGCGGTTGTTTTAATTATGTATGCCGGCTGGCTGTGGATGACTTCCGAAGGCAATGAAGAAAAAATTGAAAAAGCCAAAAGTATTTTAAAAAATGCTGTTATCGGCCTAGTAATTATTTTATCCTCTTTTGCCATTGCCAGCTTTATTTTAAATAAATTAATGGGAGCGACTGGTGGCAGGGGAGGAGGCGGAGACGGCGGCGATGGGGGAGGCCCTGGCGGCGGAGCCGGCGTGCTTGGTTCTTGCACCGTAGAAAGCGTTTATCCCGAACCGGACCGGAAAGAAGTGCCGAGAAATACTTCGATTATCGTTACTTTTAGGGAGGAAATAGCTACTTCCACTATTTGCGCAGATACTAATGGCAATGGGCTTTTTTGCGATACCGCCGGTAACGGCGATGATATTATAACCGACGGGAGAGTTATGATTTACAAGAGCGTTGATGGAGAAACCAGGGCGGATAAGTTTATCGGGGAAGTTAAAGTTTCCACAAAAGACAATAAGACTTTTGTTTTTACGCCGCGCGCTTATTTGGGTTCTCCGTCAGAAAGCATTTGGTACACGGTTTATCTAAGCAACGTCATAAAGAAAGTAGATGGCGGTAAAATTTTTGATACTTGCGGCCGGGATTATCTGGAGTGGCAATTCCAGGTTAGCAACAAAATTGATTTAGAGCCCCCGCAAATAAAGGCGGCAGATAAGGGCGGAATTTCGCCTAAGCCGGCAAGCACCAAGCCGAGAAATTCCGTTATCCAGATTAATTTTAACGAGGCCATTAACCCAATAACGGTTTCCGGGAGCGCTGAAGAAGTAAAAAATTATATAAGAATAGTAAATGCGGCCGCTTCCCCGGTTGCTTTCGACGGAGCTTGTACTAAAGACGCTGATTGTATTTCTTTTAAATGCAATTTAAGTTCAAGAAAATGCGAAGGGACGAACGACTATTTAGAAGGAAGATTTATTGTTTCCAACCAATATCAAACGGTTGAGTTTATAAGCAACAACCAATGCGGGGTTAATGGCTGCGGAGAGAAAATTTACTGTTTGCCGGGCGGTAGCAAGATAAAAGTGGAATTAAAAGCGGCCACTTTAATTAGCTGCGTGGATTGCGCTGCCCGTACTCCTTATAATACTTGTTCTAATGAATCCGTGCCAGAAAACGGTCATTGCCGAGACAAGGATGGGAAAAATTATCCGGCTTCGGATACTGGTTTGCTGGACGGAGTAATGGATGTCGCTTTTAACTCTTTAGACGGCAACCGGGTTAAGGGCGCTGAAGGGCCGGTTACTTATTATGAGGAAAAGGAGAGCCCGGATACTGCCCAAGGCGATAATTATCAATGGTCTTTTTCAACCAGCGATGTAATTGATTTAAGCCCGCCGGAAATTATCGACATTTCCCAAATAAACGCTTCTGACACAGAGCAGGATCTTTACCAAGGAGCTACCGGCGCTCATCTGGCTAATCCGATTTTAATTACTTTTGATAAGTTAATGATGTCTTCCAGCTTAATGCCGGGCAGTATTACGGTAAATAACGGACAGGAGGACGGGGATGTTATACATAAACGGATTAATTTAATTTCTGCAAAATCCACCCTTGATCCTCCTAAGCCAGATCCGGTATTGCCCGGATATCAGATAGGGAAAGAAGACATCCCTGAGGTTGGTCCTACCCAGACCCAGGCAGAGATAACGCATTCTATGTTTGGAGACTCAATTAAATATCGGGTCCAAGTGGGGTCAGGAGTAAAAGACTGGCTTCAGAATTGCTTTAAGCCGAGCGTCGGGCCGGGTTGCGCCGGGGCTCCTTCTTGCTGTCCGGACGCGGGGACGGCCATGAAGCCGGCCAGTACGCTTTCTGCAGACGGAAATTGCCTCCCATAGAATTTGATTCTAAACAATGGCATTGTTTTTTGTCATTGCGAGGACCCCGTCCCGCTTTGGTGGGACGGGAGACGAAGCAATCTCACGAACTGAAAATTCTAGCTTAAATATTACTACTTTGTATTAATTTTTTATTCTGAAATACAAGGACTTAGTCGCCTCCATGACGACTAAGTCCCAGAACTCCCTTTATGTCTAAGTTCAGGAAAAATTTAATAGTGATAGTGTTTTTGATTATAGCCGGTTTTGTAACGGTTAATTTTGCTTTGGCGCAAGGCCTTGACGTTGGGATGGAATACGGGGAGCAAATAGGATTAGGCAGCGCTGACCCGCGAATAATGGCGGCTAATGTTATTAGAATTGCTTTAGGATTTTTAGGAATTATTGCGGTTGGTTTGATTATTTACGCCGGCTGGCTTTATATGACCGCGGCCGGGCAGGAGGAAAAAATTGAAAAGGCTAAGAAAATTTTAATCAACGCGATCATCGGTTTAGTTATTATTTTATCAGCTTTTGCCATTGCCAGTTTTGTTTTAAACAGGTTTCTGGAAGCCACCACTCCCGGGGTTGATCTTAGCGGCGACGGCACGGATGATGACTGGAGCACGCCCGACGCTAGCTCCAATGAATTTTTTGTCAGTTCTATTTCGCCGTCTGGGGGTAATGTTATTAGGAATGCAAAAATAAGATTTAATTTTAATAAAACAGTTGACGCTACAACCGTGAAGGAACTCACTTTAATCGTAAATGACAGTGAAGGTTCGGTTGCTGGCGCCCGGACAGTAAACGGCAGAACAATTGAGTTCGTGCCCGATTCTCCCTGCCCTGATAATCCATGCGGGGCAAAAAATTGTTTCACAAATGGTTTAGCTGTAACGGTAGAAGTGGTAAGTGGTGCGGGCGGAATTTTAAGTGTTGATGGAAAGGAAATAAATTGCAGCCTTGGCGCTACGTGTAAAATTGGTTTTACAGTTGGCAATGTTATTGATTGTGAAGACCCCACCGTGAACCTTTCTTTTGATAACGGGCAGGTATGCGTAGGCGCTAATAATATAAGTGCTAATTCCACAGATGATTCTGGGGTAGCCAGCATTGAATTTTTTGCCGATGGAATCTCACTTATTGATACCTCCGTTGATGACTCCAATCCCAATCCAGTATTTAATCCTAGTAGTAATAGTCCCTTTTCCGCTTCGGTTATTTGGGGTAGCGGCACATATACGGTCGGGAAAGAGGTGGTTTTTAAAGCCACAGCTTTTGATTTAGATGATCATAGTAAAAATGATGAAAAATCAACAAAATTACGGCCCGCGCATTGCTGTAATGGGACTTTGGATACAGATGCTGCCATTAAAGAAGATGGAGTAGATTGTGGGGGCAAAGATTGCGCTAGTTGCGAAGGTGCGGCTTGCGGCATTAAAATGAGTAGTGGATGCAGTGCTGCTGATTCGAGCAATTGCGATAATAGCCGATGTTCTTCAAATTTTTGTAATTGCGGCACCTATCCGAATGTTTCTGATAGTGAAAGTTGCCAAACAAAAGGTTATACCGCGGCAGTTGCAAATAAATGCTGTGTTTGTGAAAATGCGCCCAGAATTGACTGGATAACTCCAATAGGAGGATTTTGTAAAGGAAGTCCTGATACACCCTGTCAGAGTAATGACGATTGCACTAGTCCAGATACTTGCGATACGAATGCTCCTAATGGAGCTTTTGGCAACTTCGTAACTATTGGCGGAAAATATTTTGGCAGTACCAAAGGAAAAGCAACTTTTCTTGGTGGCGTTGGAGATAGTGACAATAAAGAAGCCTCTTTATGTAATGATAAAAGTTGGCAAGACGGTCAAATAACCGTCATCGTGCCCACAGGAGCGGTTAACGGGCCGATTAAAGTAACGGAAGCGGGAGCTAGCGGGTATGAAGATACTACGGACAATGAGCGGGGAGCTTTTATCCCTTCCTTTGTAGTAAATAATATAGCCCGGCCAGGAATTTGCAGTCTGGATACGAATCGCGGAATAATGAATAAAGAAATTACTTACCAGGGCGTAAATTTATTGGCTGGCAAAGCTTATTTTGGCGCGATGGCAAAAAAAATATCCGCCTTAGATTCTAAGTTTGCCGTTGCTGATAGTGGGAAGGCCAAGGTGCCGAATATTAAGACTGGAAAAACTGCCACTTTTGTTTTAAATGACGGCCTAGCCAGCAATTACTTGGATTTTACAAAAGACCCAGAACCCTATGTCGGCCCGAAAATTGATTCTTTTGAACCCGTTTCCGGAGCGCCCGGGCAATATGTGACAATTCGCGGAAGCGGTTTTGGCGGAATGCAGGGAGCGAGTAAAGTTTATTTTGGCGATGTGGCGACCGGTAAAGAAGCTAGTTATCAGTTCCCGAAAATTTGCGCTGACAGTATTTGGAGTGATAAACAAGTGATAGTTAAAGTACCGGTTGATTCAGCAAACAGTTTTATAAATATGGAAATTGTCAGAGTCAGCGAGAAGAAAACTTATCCCATATCCTCTAAAGATCAATTTACAGTTAATAGCGCTCCCTTAACCCCGAGTTTATGTAAAATTGACCCGACGATGGGGCCAACCAATAGTTCAGTAAGTTTATGGGGAGAAAATTTTGGCGACAAAGCGACCGGTTTGGTTAGATTTTATTCCAATAGAGATAAGACGGGTATAACAGACTGGGCTATAGATAACTCTGCGAGCGGTACTATTAAACCATATAAAATTACAACTACAGTTCCCCAAGAAGCGCAAACCGGCCCTGTTCAAGTTGTTCAGGATACGCTTGTTGGCAATAGCTTAAATTTTACAGTTGGCAGTTGCGCGAGTAATGACGACTGCGCGGGAAATGCGACTGATAAATTTTGTTGCCCAGCTGGCAGCAGCGAAGCCGGCAAATGCAAAGAAAATATAAAAGACGATTGTTATATTACTGTTGCCAGCTCGGTTTATGAGTGGGAGTTTTCTACGGGAGATAATACTCCTCCCGTTACCCCTTATTACAGTTGTCTGGGGAAGAGCAAGGCAACCGGCAAATGCGATTCTGGCGGGACTTGCCCCAATTCACCCGGCAAGTGCTCGTTTTATGGAGGGGGAGCTCAGCAAACAGTAGTAGATTGCAGCGATGCCTATTGTAGCAGTGTACGCGACGGATGGACTTATAATAGTGTTTTAAATAAATGTATTGATCCCGTTCAAGGCGAATGTGATTTAAATGATCCTTCAGCTACAGACGCTTTGGGCAATAAAGTAGCGGCTTATTGCGCTAAATATAATAGCGGTAATTATTGGCATATTGATACTAAAAATTGCCCTGACGGTTGGACAAAAATTTCCGGAGATAAATGCGTTGACATGGATTCAACTTGCAGATTATGCAGCTCTAGTTCTGTTTGCCTGGACGATAAGTCTGGCGACCCTAAAAAAGGGCTATGCGCCATTAACCAAGATATCTGTCCAAGCGGTTATACTTGCAACGCCACTAGTAATAAATGTGAATTAAAAGACTGCGGCGATGGATATTGCAATGACGTACGCGCTGATTGTGATTCTAGATGTACTTACAATAGTACTTTAAATAAATGTGCTACTACTGACATCTGCGATTTAAACGATCCCCTTTTAACTAAAGATATTGAAGGCAAGAAAATAGTGGCTTATTGCGCTGAATATAGCAGTATTGGCCGCTGGCACATTGATACTAAATTAAATTGCCCTTCTTCTGACTGGACAAAAATTGGCGATAAATGCGTTAATACAAAGTTAAACTGCGGAGTATGCGGCTCTGGTTTTGCTTGCCTGGACGACAAGTCTGGCGACCATAAAAAAGGGCTATGCGCCATTAACCAGGATGTCTGCCCGGGCGGTTTCACTTGCAACGCTACTAGTAATAAATGCGTACCAACTAATACGACAGGTTGTGAATGTTGCTGTCGCCTGGATAATAGCAAAGAAGATTGTTGCGCGCCTTTAACCTGCGAGGGGAATTGCGGCAGCGATGTTTCCGGCACAGATACTGATACTTATGGGCGTTGTTCTGGTTGCGCTAACGTCAGCACAGATCAGACATTACGTGATGCGGCTTGCAATTGCGCAGGACATAGCGGAAAAATTTGCGATGCCAGTGCCCCGGGCGGTGTTTGCCGAGATTGCGAGGGGCTGTCTAAAACAGAGTGTTCATCTCATTCTACTTGTTGTGTTGATGCTATGAATGGAGAAATCTGCCGAGGCGGGACAGGCAATCCCAGTATAATTGATTATGATAATTTAGCTTATTGCGAATATTATCAATGCGAGGCCAGCGGTGATGCTTGCGATCCAACCAATAATCCGGTAGCCAGTTCAACCAGAAGTGTTTACGGAACAGAAATAGAATGCGGAGAAAAATGTTCAGGAGTAAGCCGGCCGGGTGAAACATGTTTGGCAGAAAGCGCTCCCTCAACCTGCAGTTCGGTTTATGGCAGTTGCGGAACCGGTTACGGTTGTATGGCAACGACTGATGATGTTTGCGGTACCTGCTGTTGCAACCCGAAGACGCCAGAGGTTAATCCCAATGGTTTAATTTGCGTTCCGAACAAATTGCCTTGTACTAGCGACACTGGCGACCGCGGACTTTATTGCGGCTGTCAAGAAGACAAGGATTGCGGTTCGGAAGAATCAGCCGGCTGCTCTTCTGATACCTGCTGCCGGACAAAGCCAACAGTTTTAAACACTTATCCTGCGGACACCGGCGTTTGCCGCAACACTTTGATTTCCGCTTCTTTTGATCAAAAAATGGATATCGCGAGTTTCTCCGGCAATATAGTCGTGGTAGGAGATTATGAGGATAGCGTTTGCCCAACTGGCACCCAATATTTAGCTTTAAATAAGGGAGCGGTCGTCAAAAAGAATATAGCCGCCAGTTTTTATCAGAAAATTTTATCAATTCTGGCTAAAGCCGTACGGCCTTTATTCGGCGGGAAAGTTTTAGCCGGCACAACCGACCCAAACCATAATTATTGCTCCCTTGCCGGAAAAGTGAGCGGAATTGATAAGGCGGACGGAACCTCTGACTTAATTTTTAGTCTTAATAAGCCGTTGGACCCAACCCGGAAGTATTATGTGATAATAAAAGGAGACGAGGGTTTTGATAGCAGCAAGGGGGTGCTTTCTAATTGGGGAATCGGCCTGAACGAAGAGGATATAGAAACTTTTAGCGGTAAAACTTTTACCAAGGCAAAAATTTGGTCATTCACGACCGGTAATGAAATCTGCCAGTTGGAAAGCGTAAAAATAGTCCCGGAGAGCTATGTATTCCAAAAAGCCGGTGCTATTGGCAGTTGGGATTTTGAGGCCAAGCCATATTCTTCAGGCGGTCAAATTATAAATTCCGTTACTGGGTATAGCTGGGGATGGAACTGGAGCTCTGATAATGAAAAGATAGTTAGTGTTGTTAATTCTAGTAATTCTATCCAGACAGCAACAGCCCAGAATATTAAAGACGGGAAAACATTTATTAAAGCGACCGCTACCATTACCGAAGATATAGTAAATACACCCAGCACTAAGGATAAGGTTAAAACCGGCCAGGCAGAAGTGTATGTGTTTTTATGTGAAAATATTTGGCCGCCGATAATTAGTGGCACTTGGGCGCCATGGCGTGATGAAGGCACGAATTGCTTATCCAGCACCGGTGATTGCGCCAATACCAATTATGAACTTTATTACTGCCGCGATAAAGGGGCGGCTGGTTCGGCTGATGATTTGCCGGCAATTTTGAGCGACACAATTATCAGAGGAGCTAGTTTGATGTGTGTTGGCGATACTGGGAATTGCAGTAGTTTGGGGGCTACTTGCGGCTCTTTAGGAAAATGCCAGTATGATATTTTAAAGGAAGCTTATTTCTTTAGGGAAGAGACGCCGGGCATGGCTTCTGATGTATTATTATCAGGAGCAGCTTTGCCGCGAGGGAAAACGGTTAAACTAACTTGGCATAAACTCGGCCGATGTGATAATGGTGAAAGTTGCGGAGTTGGTTTAACCTCGCCTTGCTCTGACGGCAGCGAATGCGTAAAAGATACCAGCGTAAGCGGTTATAAAATTTATTATGGCGCAGACAGAAATAATTTTAACGCTCCCATAAATGTTAATAATGCGGACACTCTTTCAGTAGAACTCGGGCAAGGCGCTGCCGCCCCTTTTAACATTACTGATTTAAATAATGGCGATAGTTATTATTTTGCCGTGACGGCTTATTACGGCGATGTAGCCAGCAATATAGAGAGCGCGCTTTCTAACGTAATTGAAATTAAGGTAGAAGATACAATAGGCCCGGCGGCTCCGACAATGACTCTAACCCCGGGAGATAAAAAAGTAGTAGTAAGTTGGGTCGATGGTAGCGGAGAGGCAGTTAATTTTAGGGTTTATTATAAGGCAACTTCAGATTGTAGCGCCGCGACAAATTTTGGCGATTCGCAAGTAGCAATTAAGAGCCCGGTGACTATTTCTGGTTCTGGCTTAAATAATGAAGCAGTTTATTGTTTTGGCTTAGTGGCTTATGATGCGGAGAACAATGAAGGCGAGAAGGCTATCGGCTCGGCCGCTCCGACTCGTTTTGAGAAAGACAAAATTTGTGATGGAGACATAATTTACGAAGAAACAACCCACCATACCACAAAAGAGTGCCTGGATATGTGTATTGCCAAAGATGCTCCCTGTTGCCAGATAAATAATCCGCCCGTTGATGGTTACTGCTATGCCAGGAAAGGCGCGGTTGTTGTTTCGCCGGAAGAATATATTAATATTTGGGCGCGGGAGAAATCTTCTTATTAAGATTTAAGGTTAAGTTTAGTAAATTTATAATCAAAATTAACGATTAATTTGCGAGCGAAAATTTTAAGCGCCGAGTATGAATTATTTAAAGAAAAAAGAATATAGAATTTTTTTTCTGGGAATATTAATCCTTGGTTTTTTCGCCTTTGGCTTCCTAAAAGACACAAGGCCTCCTTTGGTTTTTGCCCAATCGGGAAAAACAAGCAGCTCGGACGCGATTGCTATCCGGGTTATTACCAATCCCGACCATATTAGCATTTCCCGCTGGTACAGCGAACAGGGCTTTAAGGGGTCGCCAGAAAGATTAATCGTTGATGGCTATGAAGCCCTTCGCGACGGCCGGACGGTTTATGTTAATGCCGCTAATATTGACGATAAGGGCGATAGCGACCCGGCTAATGATGCGCTTTTTACCAATATTTATCTGATTTCATATAATCAGGAAGCGGAAGCCGCGACCAAGAGTATTTTAGACCAAATCATTTCTCATTGGAAGTTTAACACCAATATTGCCGATCCCGAGCAAAAGGCTAAAATTATTCGCGACGCCAAGAGATTATCAAGTTTGGCAGAAATAAAAACGGCGGCGGAAAATTATAAAGAAGATAAGGGTTATTATCCGAAATTATCCGCCGGCACTTATTTGGCGGGTAAAACGATTTCCACCTGGCCGAGCTGGCAGCAAACTTTGGCTAAAGAATTAGGAGTGGGCCTGCCGACCGACCCGATAAATAAGTTAAGCGTTTGTCCGGGATATGATTCTGCCACTTGTTGGAAAGAGTCAACCAAATCATTCGCCGATCCGACGCCGGATAATAGTATATTTAATTTACCGGTTAGTTGCAGTATAACAACAACGAAAGCCTGCTCGGTTGATGCGGATTGCCCCCCGGAAGAATATTGCAATAATAATAGCCATGCCTTTGTCTACACGGCCAAGGCTGACGGCTCAGAGTATAATGTCTGCGCTATTATGGAATCCGGTTTAATAACGACTTTAGGGGCAGGGGCTTGCGCCGGCAGCGCAGTAGAAACCGTGCAACACGGGGGAACGGCTACCAATCATCCCCCGACAATTACTTGCGATAATTTAGTTGGAAATCCGAACAAACCGTTTAAGGGATATATTAATGCGAGCGATCCTGACGGAGATACGCTTAATTGGAGTATAACCCCTACCTCAACACCGGCGAACTGGACAGGTGCTGGGTGGTCGTCGTTTCCCGAGTTGAAGACAACCGCTGATCCTAATCAGAAGGAAATTTCCGCTGCGACAGCCGGAAACAAAGGAATTTATGATTTTATAGCGACGGTTAGCGATAACAGAAGCGGAAGCGCCACAAAAACCTGTTATATCAGTACTATTGGTTCTGCCCGACCGGTTATTACTCCTATAGCTGACAAAGAAATTGTTATTGGCAAGACTTTAGATTTTACGATTTATGCTACTGATCCGGGCGGAAATTATCCCTTTCCACCCTTTAGTTTTGATACTTCCTTAATAAGTTGCGCTATTACTAACGGGCATGACTGCCGTATCCAGAGTCCAATTGGTACTGCTTTTTCCCTTACTGAAGACGGCGGAGATAATATGTATAAAAATTATCCCATTTCCGTAAATGCGGTTAATTCCAAAGGTGATTCCTCTCCATCTCAATCTTTTAATTTAAAAGTAATTAATCATAAGCCGGTAGTCAGTATTCCTTCTACCTGTTTAACTAAAGTAAGAATAAAAAATGCTTATAATTCTTGCCCGGTTAGCGCAACCGATCCTGACAGCCATACGATTGCCTCTTTCTCTTTTCTTCCGGGGTTGCCAGCTGGAATGACTGGTAATACTTCAACCGGTGAAATTTCCGGCACCCCAGCCGCCGGTTCCGGCGGAACCTATAATATTTCCGTTACGACCACTGACCAATACGGCGCCGTTAGCAAGCCAAAAATTCTTACCTTAAAAGTTAACACTTATTGCGGGGACGGCGAGTGGCAAGCGACAAACGGGGAAGGAGTGGCTGAAAAATGCGACGGCTCTAGTAATATTGCCGCTACTTACGTTGGCAGTTCTTTTAATAAGCAATATGCTTGCGATAGTAATTGCCGATATACCGGAGGCTGGTGCGGAGACGGAGCGGCCCAGACCGACAAAGGGGAAGCATGCGATAAGACCGATAAAATTGCCGCCACTCCCGCCGAAAGCTCTATTAGCAAGCAATATACTTGCAATAACACTTGCCAATTTATCGGCGGTTATTGCGGAGATAGCGCGAAAAACGGACCAGAGGTTTGTGATAAAAGCGGTGCTAGCCAAGATTGCTCATCCGAATTTTCAAGTCTTCCTGCGCACTGTAGCAGCATGCAGATTGAAGGAACTCAAACCTGTAATAGCAATTGTGCGAAATGGGACGATTGTGTTGCAGCGGATCCAGTCCCGGAAGGTAAAACATCTACAGATTGTAATTTCACCAGTGCAACAATGAATGGTTATGCTTGTTGTGGGCTAACAAGTTGCGAAAAAGATGGATGTGACTGTTGTGGAAGAAAATGTGGAGCTGAAACTCCGCCTGGTTATAATAATATTCAATGGTTGGATCCATGTGCACCCCGAACAACAGGAACATCAGGCTGCACAACAAATGCTTCTGATTACAGTTGTAAGATAAATCAAAGCACGTCTGATCCCAAAAACTGGATTATAACAACAAACCATACGACAGCTAAATATCAATGCTGGAAGTAAGTTAACTTTATGTTTAACAAAAAAACAAAAATTATTATTTTGGGAGTTATCATATTATTTTTGTTGGTCGCTTTAATTTTTTGGTTAAAAATGAAAGACAAGGGCGCAATAAACAATGATACGCAAAGCGGCCAAAAAGTTGAAAATAGCGGAAATGAAAATAAGGTGGCAGAAGAGGCGGTTATTAAAAAAAATCTAGAGGGATTAAAGAATAACCATCCGGAATTTAGTGCTTCGCAATTAGAATCTTATAGCAATATAGCAATAGAAGGAAATAACATAGAGCCATGTTTAGGCAAAGACGATGAAGGTGACTGTATTTCAGCAGTAGCATTTTTAACAGAGAGACATGATTTTTGTAGCCATGGTTTTGAAAATATTGAAGACAAAGACAAAAAAATTAAATGTGCAAATGAAGTTTTAAATAAAACTGCCACGGCAGAGATTGATAAATGCCTTTCCCTTGAGATTGTTGATTTTAAAATAAATTGTTTATCAGGTATTTTTGGAGGATACGAAAAGCCGGAAGATTGTTCAGACCTTGGAGATGAAAAAATAAGGGGAACGTGCGAAGATAACGCTTATTATTGGATGTCTGTTTGGCAGGGAGATAAAAAATTATGCGATAATATTAAAGAGGAATATTTAAAAAATTATTGTGCTGGAACCGGAAATTTAACTGCTGAAGAAATAGACAGCGACAGCAATAGTGATATTGATAGCGATAATGACGGTTTAACTGATAAAGACGAAACTATATATGGCACTGACCCGGAAAAAGCCGATACGGACGGCGATGGTTTTTCGGACGGGGATGAGGTAAAAAACGGGTATAATCCTTTAGGGGAGGGAAAGTTGAAATAATTAAAATAATATAAAAATAAAATAATAAAATAACAAAATAACATAAAAAAGTGAATTAATTTTTTATATTATTTTATTATTTTGTTTTTAAGAACTTTAAGAATATGTTTGACGATTTAAATCAAAAAACTAATAAAATTGAGGATATTTTTTCCGAAACGGAAAAAGGGGGAAAACCCAATATCCTAAAGCCGGCCGGGTCAACTCCTGTCCCGCCGCCAATCCCTGGAGCCGGGATAAGAGAAGGGGGAGAGGGGAAGAAAGAAGGGGTGAAAAAAATCCTTATTTTTGCTATACTGATCGTAGCAGTAGTCTTAATTATTTTTGGTATTTTCTGGGTTTTAAAAAAGATTGATACGACTTTAAATACGGGGACGGGAGAGCAAGCGCAGGAAGAAAATTTAACAGGAGCGGGAGTCCCTAATATCCCGGCAGAAAACCAAGCCCCGGAGCCAGCACCGACAGAACCGCCTTCTCCGGCTGAAAGTATGTTTTTCCCGCCGAGCATAGCCGGGCCGATTGACAGCGACCAGGACGGTTTGACGGACGAAGAAGAGGTAACCCTTGGGACTGATATTAATAATACTGACACTGACAGCGACGGCTTATTTGACCGAGAAGAGGTAAGGGTTTATAAAACTAACCCCTTGGTTGCCGATACGGATGGAGACGGCTATTCGGACGGAGATGAAGTTAAGAATGGCTATAATCCGGCCGGTCCGGGCAAGCTGTACGAAATACAATAAAGTCTACGAATTACAAATCAGTACGAATTTACGAATACGGTATAAAACGTTTTAATAAGAATTCGTAAATTCGTAAAAAATTCGTAATTCGTAGGGAATTAATATCCACAACCGTACTAGCTTGAAAATTAATTAAAACTATAATATTTCTTAAGTCGTGTAACTTATAAAAAATATGTTTGGTTTATTTAAAAAACAAAAGGAAGGCGCTCCGAAAGAAGAGAACAAAATTCCCGATAAAGGCGGCGAAGAAGAGATGGAAAAAAGGATGGGAGAGGAAGTCGCTATTCACACGATGCCGGAAAAATTCAGGCAAGACAGTTTAAAAACGAACAAAGCCAAGCAGACTGGAATTTTTGTGATGGTCGGAGGTTTTATATTTATAATAGTTATCGGGTTTTTGCTTTATTTATTTATTTTTAAATCTCCGGGCGAAAAACAAGTTGCGCCGGCTCCCGAAGACCAAACTTATACCTCGGAGCCTCAGGATGAAGAAATCGTGGCGAGTGTTCCAGAAGAAGTTCCCCCGGTTACCATGCCGGAAGACTTAAGCGGTTTAGAAGAAGTCGCTACCTCTACTGCCCCAATCGAAGGAGAGCTTTTAGCTACTTCTACGCCAGCCGAGGAAATTACCCTGGAAGACGGGGATGGCGACGGTTTATCCAGTAAAGAAGAAGCTTTGGTGGGTACTAGTGATGGAAGCGTCGATAGTGACGGCGACAGCTATTCGGATTTTCAGGAAATAATGAATCTGTATAATCCGGCCGGTAGCGGCAAGCTAGCTGATAATCCCAATGTTGGTAAATATATAAACGGAACATTCAATTATAATGTGCTTTATCCGGTAAATTGGTCAAGAACCTCTGTCGGCGGCGATGATTCAATTATGTTTAAATCAGAAGATAACCAGTTTATTCAGATAATTGTCCAGCCAAATACCGACAAGCAATCTATTCAAGATTGGTATGCGCAGCAATTTGCGGCCGAAACCGTGGGATTAGAGCAGGAAGTTAGCGGGACCGGCTGGTCTGGCATAAGAAGCGCAGACGGTTTAATTGTTTATTTAACTGATAGCAGCCGCAACTACCTTTTTGTTTTGTCATATAATGTCGGTCCAAGAGGAATTTTGGATTATAAAAATATTTTTGCCGTGATAGTTGAAAGTTTGGCAATCGGGGGATAGAAATAGAATGGGATTCTTAGGATAATTATGATTTTTGGGAAATAAAATTTTATGTCCGTTGAGATAAATAACAGGATGAAAAATAAAATTGATTTATCCTTGATAAGAAAAGTGGCAGAGAAATTTTTACGGGCGCATAAAAAAATTGATTATAGCGTTTCCATCGCCTTTGTGGGAGACGAAAAAATTAAAGAGTTAAATAAAAAATATCGGAAGATTGACCGGGTGACGGATGTTCTTTCTTTTGCCGGCGAAGAAAAATTTTTAGGCGAGATAATAATTGATTATAGCCAGATTAAAAGGCAAGCGGAAAAGTTTGGCAATAAACCAAAGAATGAATTGATATTTATTTTAGTTCATGGATTATTACATTTATTGGGATATGATGACAGGACGGAAGCGGGGCGGAAAAAGATGGAGAAACTGGGAAATAAGTTTATAACTTTCAACTCCGTATATGATAAAGATAAAAAGATTATATAAAAGCTTTACTTATGCTTTCCGGGGCTTGTTTAAGACATTGCGGGAAGAACAGAATTTACAAATTCAAAGCGTAGCCGGTTTAGTAGTTATAATTTTTGGTTGGTATTTTAAAATTGAAAATTGGGAATGGCTAATCTTGATTTTTGTTATTGGCTTGGTAATTCTAATGGAATTAATAAATAGCGCCGTTGAGAGGATAACTGATGTTTTAAAGCCAAGATTAGATAATTATGTAAAAGAGATAAAAGATATTATGGCGGCAGCGGTAATGCTCGCTTCAGCAATAGCGGTAATTGTCGGCCTGATTATCTTTTTGCCCTATTTTTTAAACTATTAATCTTAATGAAAAACTTTTTTAAAAAAACCTTAAAATTTATTTCTTCCCGGTTAGTTTACTTGGCTATTGGTATTTTTTTAGCCATCTCAATCACTTATGTCTATGCCGCCTGGGATACTGCTAAAACCGGGGGTTCGGGTCAGGTTGGCCAGGGCAATTGGAACTCCTTAGTTAACGAAATCCATAATAAATGTGGCAGTAACTGCGATGCTACAGCCTCCGCCGCTACGGCTTCTGGCAATAATTTAACGGAAAATAATTGGAATAATTTAATTGATCTGGCAAATAATACCTTAGTGGATTGTACTGATAATAACGGAGGAAAATGTTTTATTAACCAAACTTCCAAAAGTGCCTTAGATCTTGACTTAGTGGCTGGAAATATTAAAAACGGAGTTAATATTTTCGGTGTTGGCGGAACTTTAGTCTCTCAAGTGGCGCCGACAGATTGCGCCGGTTCAGAGAATATTGGCAAGGGCTGCGGAGGAGGTATTTTCATCGGTAGTAATCTAGTAATTAGCCCTGGCGTAAAAGACGCTGCGGCTTTTAGTTCCAGTCTTTGTAGTGGAACTTATAATGGTTTTTCAAACTGGAGGTTACCAACTCTAGCCGAACTAAGTACGGGCGTTTTGCATACTAGCTATAGCCATTGGCTTAATAGTAATTATGAGGTTTATTTACAATCAAGCCAGTATAACGGCCCATTTCAGGGCAATATGAAATGTAACCCAATTACCGGAGACTGTGTAACGTTGCCTTTCCAATGTGCTATGCTCCCATGCTTAGAGCGTTATAGATGCGTTAGAGAAATTAATTAGTTGGTTTTTGCCTTATTTTACCGATTGAATTATGAAAAATATTTTCAAAAAATCCTTAAAATTTATCTCTTCCCGATTGCTTTATTTAGTTATTGGAATTTTGTTGGCAATCAGCGCGACTTATGTTTACGCCACCTGGGATAGCGCTAAAACCGGCGGCTCAGGACAATTAACAGAAGCGAATTGGAATGAGTTGGTGACGATGATTCAAAATAATCTTGGGGCCGGAGCGTCGAAAGGTTGTAAAATGTATAAATTTAGTGGTGCAAACGGAACACAAAATTTTGTAACAGTTGTGGATGTCCCTAGTGGTGCCGGAACGTTATTAAATCTTAATATGGATGGATATTCAGACTCTTTAATACAAATAACTGTTGATGGAACAGTTTATACGGGGCAATCAGTAGCTAGTCCTTCAAATTTGGTTTTGCAGGGAAATGGTTTAGGGGCGGTAACTTCTCCGGCTACGTTAATGATCCCTTTTAAAACTTCCTTAAAGGTCGAATTTAGAATGACGGCAGTTAGTGGGGCAAGATATATTTATGGAAATTATTGTCTCCAGTAAATGATAAAAAAGGAGTCTTAAATTAGGTCAACTCTATTTTTTGGGTTCACTCTTATTAAAAGGAAAAGGCTGACCGCAGCATAAATTATTCTCTTTGCCTTATTTTTAAATATAATTTTGTGAAAAATATTTTCAAAAAATCCTTAAAATTTATCTCTTCCCGTTTGTTTTATTTGGTTATCGGAATTTTTTTGGCAATCAGCGCAACTTATGTCTATGCCACTTGGGATACGGCTAAAACCAGCGGCTCGGGGAAACTAACAGAAGCAAATTGGAATGAATTAGTGACAATGGTTCAATCTGACTTGAGCGCTCTCAACGCCAAAGTTGATAATATGTCGTCTTCTGGCGCGCCATATATCAATTGGAACGATTGCGAAGTAAAGACTGCCTACTGCACGCAGTTCGGGAATTCTAATGTGTGCTGTTCAAGCGGTTACACCCTTGTGACCTCAAACTGTTCCGTGAGCGGGACTGACGTAAGCAACCATACTGGTTCTTGTAACTTTTCTTCCACTAGCTGTCTTTATCTTCAGTGCGAGTTCTACTCGAAAACGACCGGTTCAATAAAATGTTGCAAATATGTTACGCCGTAGATGAAAATAATTTGTTTTTTGTCTAGGGGCTGACTATGGTCCAAATTATTAAATTATTCCTTTTGCTTTATTTTTATATTAAATATTATGAAAGAATATTTTAAATTAAAAACTTGGTTGATAGTGATAGTTATGCTTATAATCGGGATTAGTTCGGCGGCTTTAATTACCTATTTTGAGTTTAAAGATAGCGAAGAAGTCGCTCAAGCCGAAAGCGGCAATAATGTCATTGGTTATGCTTGGAGCGAGGGAGTCGGCTGGATTAGTTTTAATTGTTCCAATACTGACTCCTGCGCGACAGTTGACTACGGAGTCAATATTGATTCGGAAACGGGAAATATTTCCGGTTATGCCTGGAGTCCTAATATCGGCTGGATTAGTTTTAACAGAAAAACTTGTAATGGCGGGGTTAATATGGGCCAAGCTTGCACGACAAATGGTGATTGCCCTGGCGGCAATCAGTGCCGAGATGACGCTCCAGGCACTACCGGAGCCCCTCCAGCCGAGCCGTTTTTGTCCGATGAAGATATTGTAGCTAGCTATGACAGTACTACAGGAAATATAACTGGTTGGGCGAAAATTTTGGTTTTAGAGGACGATGGCTGGATAAATTTTAATAATCCCAATGAGGGAGGGTTGCCTTTAGACTTTCCGGTAGATTTGCCTGTAGATTTTGAGGGAACTAGTTTCGGCGTTTCCATAGCTTCCAGCACAAGTGAATTTAGCGGTTGGGCCTGGAATGGGGGAGTAGATGGCGCTGGTATCGGTTGGATTAGCTTTAATTGCGCTGATACGGGCGCCGGCGGCTGCAGCGGGCATGAATATAAAGTCTCTTCTTCGTTGAATGTTGCCCCCCAAGCGGCTAATCCAACTGCTCCGAACTGGACTTATGAGCAGGCCTGCTCCCTTTACGCCAAACAGGCGTTCCTGCGCTGGGAATTTAGCGACCCTGATGCGGGTTCTTCGCAAGCCGCTTATCAAATAATCATTGATACAGACAGCAATCCGAATAATCCCCTTATTGATACCGGAAAGATAGAAGAGAGCGTCAGCCAATATTCAGCCACTTCGACCTTGTTGGCTTATGACGAGACTTATTATTGGTGGGTAAGGGTTTGGGATAATTTAAATATTGCTTCAGAATTGACGGCTGGTCCGACGTTTACCACCTATAAACACGAATTACCAGACGTAGCTTTTGCCTGGGTGCCGGAGAGTCCCAGTAAAGATGAGGGGGTAAAATTTACCCACAGTTCGACTAGCTATGGCGAAACCACCATAACTGATTTATTGTGGACAGCGCCTAAGGCCTCGATTAATGATCCGGCCACTTCTACGCCAACTATTATTTTCAATTCTTCCGGAAATCAGGAAGTGACCTTAAAAGTAACTGATAGTGATGGCTATTATTGCAGTCTGGCTAAAACCTTAAAGGTAAATGTAACTCTGCCAGGATGGAAAGAAGTGAAGCCCCAATAAATACCTCCCCCCCGCCCCCTCGCCTAATTAGAAGAGGGGAAATAAAGGGGTGGGGTGCATTTCACTATAGCAAAAGCCCCATTTTTGGGGTTTTTGTTTTTAGGGTAAATATGGTAAAATTAAAATAGAATTTATATAAAAATTTATGCTTTTAGTTAAGAAATTTAAAAGTGAGGCTGGGTTTACTTTGATAGAACTAATAGTGAGTATTTCTATCATCGCTTTAATTTCCGGAGTTTTTTTAGCTAATTACCATTCAACCAATAAGCAGTCTGAATTGACAATGACGGCGCAAAAATTAGTAAGCGATATAAGATTGGCGCAGAGTTATAGTTTGGGATCGAAAGAATATGGCGGCAGCGTACCCAGCGGCGGCTGGGGAGTGCATTTTGATAAGGCCTCTTCTCCGGGAAGCTATAAAATTTTTGCCGACAGCAATGGCAACAAGGCGTACGATAGTGGAGAGGATGATAAAGACAAGGGCGGGCAAACCGTTAATTTGCCGGCTGGCGTCAGGATAGCCGAAATAAATACGGGCGCTTTAATAGATTTAATTAATATTACTTTTCTTCCTCCCGACCCGACCACCAATATTTGGGACGGAGCCGATAGTTATAATATCGCGCAAATAAAGCTAGAAGGAGAAACTGAGGGCTTAATGAAAATTATTGCCGTTAATTTTTTCGGACTAGTAGAGGTGATGGATTAGGTTATTTTAATTAGGTTCGCCTAAAAATTATGACGACATTTTTTAAAGGACAATCAGGTTTTTCAATTCTTGAGATAGTTGTGGCTTTTTCTATTATTACCATCGGGTTAGTCGGGGTGTTGTCCTTAACTGCCCAAAATGTCCAGGTAGAATATACAAACAAGAACAATTTGGTTGCTTCGCAACTGGCTCAGGAAGGGCTGGAACTTATAAGAAATATCAGGGATAATAACTGGCTGGTCGGGAATAGTTGGGATAATAGTATTACCCCGGGCACTTATATAGTGGATTATTCCGGTAATATTAGTAGTGTGGCGGGCATAGGAGAGGCGAGATTACAACAAAGAAACGATATTGGCGAGGAAGATTATTATTGGCACGAAGCAAGCGATCCAGATTCTTTGTTCAGCCGTTTAATTACCATTACCCAGACTTCCCCAGAATTATTAAATGTTTCCTGCCTAATCCAATGGGAAGATAGAGGACAAACTTTTCAGTACGTGGCTGACACTATTTTATATGACTGGCGGTAGAGCGCATAGCGCAAATTTTAAATAACAAATTTTAAATTTTAAATTACGACGGATATTAAAATTAAGCAATTAAAATTTAGTCATTTAAAATTAAAGCAAAATTATATTACTGTTGTTCCGTAATAAAATATAATTATTGTCTTAGTATGTTTAGAAATATAATAAAAAATAAAAAAGGCGTGACCCTACTGGAGTTGACGGTGTCAGTGGCCATATTTTCCGTGGTTATGCTTTCGGCGACAGAGATTTTCAGGCTGGTGATTGAAAGTCAGCGTAATGCCATTGCTTCCCAGAATACCCAGGAAAGCATGAGATACGCTTTTGAAACCATGGCTAAAGAAATTAGAACCGCCACTTTAAGCAATAATGACTGCGAATCCTCATTCAGCCCGCCGGCCATAGCCGTAAATAAAGTTTATAATACTGCCACCAACAGCGAGGGCGATATCTTATATTTTAAAAATAAAGACGGCGTCTGCGTGGCCTACTATTTGGAAGATGAGGCCCTGAAAGTTATCAGGGGAGAGAATATAGCCTCCACTACTCCCGGCAAGATTAAAGTAACCAATCTGGACTTTAAAGTCATTGACGATTTAATCGGCGCTTTTCACAGCCAGCAGCCATTAGTGACTATGCAAATGGACATTGAAGCCGTTGGCAAGGAAATGCATAAACAAACCATGAAGATACAGACAACCATATCATCAAGGTATTATGAATGACGAATTTTAGATTTAAGAATTACAAACTTTAAATTATTTTTCCCGTTTAAATCTTTATAAATAGATGAATAATATTTTTAAGGAAAATAATGGCACAGCGCTTCTAATGACCTTGCTCATCCTGACAAGTATTTTAGTGGTAACTTTGGGGGCGGCCAGTTTAATCATCCCCGGCATAAAGATGAGCCGGACGCAGGAACAATCAACCAAAGCTTTTTTTGCCGCCGAAGCCGGAGTGGAAAAAGCTTTATGGGAGGTAAGAAAAAATAGTTATGCTATTCCTGAGGTTGATACTGATAATGTTTTTTCCGGCAGCTTAGGCAACAATAGCGCTTATCAGGCGGATTGTGCCCTCTCTCTTCCGCAGGTAACCTTTACTTCTACCGGCAGTTACCGACAAACCAGGAGAAGTGTAGCGGTTAATTTTGAGGTTTCGGGAGAGTATGGCGGAGGATGTATGCCTGATTGTGTGGGGAAATTATGCGGCGTTGACGATGGTTGCGGCGACATTTGCCCTTCAAGCTGCATCTCTTCCCCTGGCTGCAGTTCTGCAGTTCTGTTAAATGCCAGTATTGCCAGCGGTTCTTGCTGCGAAGGAGAGTGTTATGAATGTGATGAGGGTTATAGTTGGGATGGGGAAGCTTGTGTTCAAACCAATCCGGACGAGGGTTGCGTTGCCGATTGCCTGGGAAAATCGTGCGGAGATGATGATGGTTGCGGCAATGCCTGTCCCGCCAGTTGCGCGTTTCTTCCCGGATGCAGAGCCGATGCGGTTGCTAACTCGAATATAGCGGCTGGTTCTTGCTGCGAAGGAGGGTGCTATAAATGTGATGAGGGCTATAGTTGGGATGGAAATAGTTGCGTTGCCGGGGTTTTTGATGCCGCTACTTTTGATGGCTGGTGCTGGGATTGTCCGGAATATACTTATCCGGACCCGCAAGACCCTCTTTTCGGGGACATAAAAGAATATATTGATTCTAGATTTTAACATTTATTATTTATTTTAAAAATATGAAAGGAATGATTAACAAAGAAATAAAAACTAAAAATGGAATTTTAATTATTATCGCCGCTACCTTAATGATATTAAGCGGGATTTTACTTACTAACATTGATTTAATTTTCGGTGCCGGAACGGGAGATGCCGACACTTTAGACAGTATGGATTGGTCTGGTGACGATTGCAGCGGCGTGGATTGCAATATAAAGGATTATATTGACGCCAAAAGCACGCCCTGCGCTTCTCAAGGTTCACAAAGTTGTTATGCAACAGGGACATACTATGCCGGCACGACTCAAACAGTTAGTAATGTTGCGACTGCACAGTCCGCGGGATATTATGCCGCTTTTAATCTCGCTACTGTGGATGCTGATTTAACAGCTGGTAATATTAAAAACGGAATTAATATTTTTGGAGTGGCGGGAAGTGTAGTGGCCAAGGATCCACTAGCTTCATCTCAATGTTTTCAAACTATGACGGACGATAGAACGTGCCGTAATGGTGCTACCAATGGACAAACATCCGCCGCTTATTGCATTGCAAGGGGGTTCACTTCTGGCTATTCCATTAAGAATGATTACTATACTAATGGTTGCTTAAATATGTATTGGAATGCAAACACCGGAACTTTTAATTGGTCATGCAATACAACATACGGATGGAATGTAAGCACTTATTGCAATTAACAAAATATTACGTTTTTAATTATTTCAAATATGAAAAACATTATTTTTAAAACTTTAAAATTTATCAGTTCCCGCCTTGTTTATTTACTGGTTGGTATTTTTTTAGCAGTTTCAATTACCTGTGTTTATGCTGCTTGGAATGACGCCAAAACTGGGGGTTCAGGCCAGCTTGGCCAAAGTAATTGGAATGCTTTGGTTAGTGAAGTTCATAATAAATGCGGCAGTAATTGTGATGCGGCCGCTATTGGCGCTACGGCCTCCGGCAATGCTTTAAGCGAGAATAACTGGAATAATTTAGTTGATTTAACAAATAGCACTTTAGTTGACTGCACTAATAATAACGGAGGGAAATGTTTTATTAATGAAAATTCAAAGAGCGCCCTAGATACTAATTTAACCGCCGGGAATATTAAGAGCGGGGTGACGATTTTTGGCATTGCTGGCACTTTTACAGGAGCGACTGGCTCAAAAGCAAACGGAGTAAGTTGTTCTTCGGGGAGTGAATGCATCTCTGGTTATTGTTACGCTGACGTTGATAATGACGGTTACGGCGTTGCCACAGGAGCAGTATGTAAGGCATCCGCCTCTTTAGGCACTGATTGTTGTGACAGTGATAATGGGGTACATCCGGGGGCTAATTCCCGAACCACCCAAAGCGCTTGCGGAGGGTGGGATTTAGATTGCAGTGGAGCCGTGGAAAAGAATGATTTAAATTGTTCTGATGTGACTTCATGCTCTGGTGTTGGTACGTGCGGGTTATGTTCCGGATTTGCTTATGCACAATATAGTTGGACATCAACTCTTAAAAATTGTGGCGAATATTTTATTCAGCATTGTTGCAATCATAGTTTTGCAACCTCAGGTTGTAGTAATTTCCCAAGTGCGTCCTGTTCTGGAAGTGGCACGTCAGAAACTAGATGCGATGGCGCAACGTGGAAAGGGGTTAAAAGCGATGTGGGTGTATATGGCAGTGAATGGTTAACATGCGCATGTAAGTAATTTTGCTTAAATTATTTATGAATAAACAGGAAATAAAAAAACGAATAGAGAAATTAAAAAAAGAGATTGACCATCATCGCTATCTTTATCATGTTTTTGATAAAACGGAAATCAGCGACGCGGCTTTGGATAGCTTGAAAAATGAGTTATTTAAATTGGAAATGGAGAATCCGGAATTTATTACGCCTGATTCGCCGACGCAAAGGATAGGCGGTAAACCTTTGGATAAATTTGTAAAAGTTGATCATTCCAGGCCGATGATGTCTTTATTTGACGCTTTTAGCGAGAAAGATATGGAGGATTGGCGAGAAAGAGTAGAGAAACTTATTTCCGGGGGAAAATTTGATTATTACAGTGAATTAAAATTGGACGGCTTAGCCGTCACTTTAAAATATGAAAAGGGAGTGTTTAGGCAAGGAGCCACGCGCGGGGATGGCAAAACCGGGGAAGACGTAACCCAAAATTTAAGAACAATTGAAAGCATACCTTTGCGGTTGAGAGAGCCGGAAGAGAGTGAATTAAAAAAAATAGGTTTGGATGCCGGGCAGATAAAATTAGTTAGGGCGGCTTTAGAAAAGGGAGAAATAGAGGTGCGGGGAGAAGCGGTAATGACAAAGGAAGTCTTTAACGAGCTTAACAGGAAATATAAAAAAGAAGGTAACCCCCAACTCGCTAATCCGCGCAATGGGGCGGCCGGGTCAATTAGGCAGCTTGACCCAAAATTATCAGCGAAAAGAAAATTAAGTTTTTACGTTTATGCTTTGGCCACCAGCTTCGATTTAACCAATCATGAACAGGAGCATAAATTAGCGGAAACTTTTGGATTTAAAGTACTGGAAGAAAATAAATACTGCCGAAATTTATCCGAAGTTTATAAATTTCACGATTATTGGGAGAAAAATAAAGAAAAGATGCCGTTTGAATGCGACGGGGTAGTAGTAGTGGTAAATAATTTGGGATTATGGCCGGTTCTCGGCATTGTGGGCAAAGGTCCGCGTTATATGATGGCTTATAAATTTGCGGCCTTGCAGGCAACTACCAGAATAAAAGACTGTTTATGGCAGGTTGGGCGGACAGGAACTCTAACGCCGATAGCGGTACTGGAACCGGCTCGGGTCGGCGGCGTAACTATTACCCATGCCACTTTGCATAATATGGACGAGATAAAACGCTTGGGTATAAAAATCGGGGATACGGTTATTATTCAGCGGGCCGGAGACGTAATTCCCAAAGTAGTAAAAGTTTTGCCTAATCTGAGGACTGGGCAGGAAAAAGAAATCAAAGTGCCGAAAAAATGCCCAATGTGCGAAAGTGAAGTTATAAAAACGCCGGGAGAAGTGGCTTATCGCTGCTCCAGCACGAACTGTTATGCGGTCAATTTACGGCGTCTGGCTCACTGGGTTTCTAAAAATGCCGTTGATATTGACGGCCTTGGCCCGAAAATTATTGAACAACTGGTGAAAGAAGGATTAGTGAGAGATGTGAGTGACTTTTATGCTTTAACCATTAACGATTTAAAACCCTTGGAAAGGTTTGCGGAAAAGTCCGCGGATAATTTAATAAAAGCCATTCTCGATAGAAAAAAAATAGATTTAAATCGTTTTATTTATGGCTTAGGTATCAGGCATGTGGGAGAAGAATCAGCGATTGAACTGGCAAAAAAATTTGGCAGTTTAGAGAAAATAAAAAAAGCCAGTTTAGAAGAAATCGGAGAAATTTATGATTTTGGCAATATTATGGCAGAAAGCGTTTACGAATGGTTTCATAACCCTCATAATCTGGAATTATTGGAAAAATTAGAAAAGAATGGCGTTAAAGCCAAACCATATAGCGGAGTGAGCAAGAAGCAGGTTTTAGCAGGCAAAACCTTTGTTTTAACTGGCACTTTAGCTGGTTTGACAAGAGACGAGGCAAAAGTTAAGATAAGGGAGTTGGGCGGGGACGTTTCTTCGTCAGTAAGCAAAAATACCGATTTTGTCGTAGCCGGAGCCGAGCCGGGGAGTAAGTATGAAAAGGGCAAAAAGTTGGGGGTAAAAATAATAGACGAAAAAGAATTCTTAAAAATGATATGAAGTTAAAAAAAGAGGAAATAAAACACATTGCGGATTTAGCCCGTTTAGAATTAACGGATGATGAACTGAAAAAATACGGCAGCCAGCTGTCGGATGTTTTAAATTATATTGACCAGTTAAAAGAGGTTGATACGACTGGCGTAGAGCCAACCGCGCAAATTACCGGTTTGGAAAATGCTTTGCGCCAGGACGAAAAAGGAGATTGGGATAAAAGAGAAACTGAAGAAGCGCTTAGGCAGGCATCCGCGTTGGAAGACGGGCAGATTAAAGTAAAAAGAGTGCTTGATAACAATTAACAGTTAACTTTTAACAATTAACAACTTTGATGGAGTTGAATAAATTAACAATTAAAGAGGCTAGCCAAAAATTAGCCAAAGGCGAGATAACCTCGGTGGAATTAACTAAGGCCTGTTTGGCGCGCATAAAGGAAGCCGATAAAAAAATCAAAGCTTGTTTAACGGTTTGCGAAAAAGAGGCTTTAGCTGAAGCTAAGGAAGCTGATAAGCGGCGAGCTAAGGGCGAAAGAAATGATTTGTTAGGTATCCCTTATATAGCCAAAGATAATATTTTAACTAAGGGCATAAAAACCACGGCAGCTTCAAAAATTTTAGAAAATTATATTGCGCCTTTTGACGCTACGATCATAAAAAAATTGAAAGAAGCCGGAGCCGTACTGCTAGCTAAGTCTAATTTAGACGAATTTGCCCATGGCGCTTCTACGGAAAATTCCGCTTTTGGCCCGACTCATAATCCCTGGGATTTGTCTAGAGTCCCGGGCGGGTCTTCCGGCGGTTCAGCCGCAGCTGTGGCCGCAGATATGTGCCTTTTCGCTTTAGGAACGGATACTGGAGGTTCAATCAGGTGCCCGGCCAGTTTTTGCGGGGTAGTTGGCCTAAAACCGACTTATGGCCGCAGCTCCCGTTTTGGCCTTATAGCCATGACTTCCTCGACCGATGTGCCCGGGCCAATAACTAAAACAATAGAAGACGCGGCTATAGTTTTAGAAGCGATTGCCGGCCATGATAAAAATGACGCCACGACTCCGGACGTGGCAGTCCCGGCTTATGAGAAATTCTTAGGCAAAAGTCTAAAGGGCTTAAAAATCGGCCGGCCCGAAGAATATTTTGGTCAAGGCGTGGAAAGGGGTGTCAAAGAAATGGTAGAAAAAGCTATGGCCAAATTAGAGGAATTGGGAGCAGAAATTGTGCCCATAAAACTTCCTTATGCCAAATACGGCATTCCGGTTTATTATATAATCACTCCTTCGGAAATCAGTTCTAATTTAGCCCGTTTTGACGGCATCCGTTATGGCTTTTCTTCCGAACAAGTAAAAGATTTAAAAGAAGTTTATGCCAAAAGCCGGGGAAAAGGATTTGGGCCGGAAGCCAAGCGCCGGATAATGCTTGGCACCTATGTTTTGTCCGCCGGCTATTATGACGCTTATTATTTAAAAGCGCAGAAAGTGAGGACGAAAATAAAAGAAGAGCTGGACTTTGAATTGAAAAAATTAGACGCGATTATTACCCCGACCCAGCCCAGCCCGGCTTTTAAAATCGGCGAGCAATCAGACGACCCTTTAAAAATGTATTTAGAAGATATTTTTGTCACGGGCGCCTCTTTAGCCGGTCTGCCGGCTATATCTGTCCCTTGCGGGTTTTCCGGAGGCTTGCCCGTTGGTATGCAGTTAATCGGAAAAAGATTTGATGAAGGAATGATTTTAAATATTGCCAACGCCTACGAGAAGGCAGTTGATTGGAAAAAGAAACCGGAACTTTAAGAATTCTTGTTAAATTGCTAAATAGTTTAGTTTTAAAATACGTAAATTGAACAGTTAAACGAAATTTTGTTTTTTACAATAAAATATTTTGAGGGGGTTAAAAAAGGAGGAAACAATGAAACAAGGAAAAAATCTGCAAAAAAGATTTACCATTGATACTGTATGGGTATATGCAAAAGTATGGTTCAAATTTTCTTTTTGACCGATTATATTACTATTGGCCGTTTATCATTTCGGTATGCCCTTCGGGTTGCCTTTAAAATTAGGCATCTTACTCGGAGGGATGGCGCTCCTATTCATAACGTCTGGAGCGCTAATTAATTTCATATACTACATCGGGAACATAAAAATTCCAAGAATCTTATAACCCCTAGGGGAATGCAAATTCCCCTCCCCCTCAAAGTATTTTATGGTGTTGCCTATTTGGTAAACGTTATCTGCTGATAGAAATTAAAATCTGAAATCCGAAATCCGAAATTAATTTGGAGAGGTCGCCTAGTGGCCGATGGCGCGCGCTTGGAAAGCGCGTATACCGCAAGGTATCGAGGGTTCGAATCCCTCTCTCTCCGCCGTAGAAAGGTTTTATTGGATAAATTCATGAGCACGAGAAAATTATTAAGAAAATGGAAGTATCCATTAATATTTCTAGGTATAGTAATTTTATTCGTTTTAGGTTGGAGATTTCGCCCCAGTGCGATCGATTTTGGGCCTTTTGAATTAGCGCCAATACCAAATAATACTGAGACAATAGAAAGGCCATACTTAGGTATTACAGAGATAAAAATTAAGGAAATGTCACCAACAAATCTAGTCATTGAAAGTACTCTAAAAAATACTGGCACAATTCCTGCGAATAACATCAAAATTTTACCTTATTACACCATTAATGGGAAAGAGAAAACCAATCTTTTAATAGAAAACTTGCCCACATATCTTATGCCACAACCCAGTTATGCTACATATATTTTGAGAATTGGGGGACATAATTTTAGCCAACTTGATCTGAAAAATGTTTTTATTTTGACCTTAAAAATCAGTTATGATGGACTTACAACCAGCGATTATACAACTACCGTGAGTGCAAAATATAACTCCGTCGATAGAGCATTTGATATAACTGGTGGGGATATTGATTAATCCTCCGCCCAAGTACTTAATTCTAAGACAAAAAATGTACTAAAATACGCTTGCGGGATTTGAGTCTGCGGATACCTAACTTGAATGTCCGGCACATGATGAAATGATGCCTAGAGCCCCATTTCGGCACCGAGGAGTTTTCGAATCCCTCTCTCCGCTTTTAAACTATCCCTGCTTTTATGTTATAATTTAATTACAGAGCTAACTCTGCAATTAATTGTTTTTGCCTTATGGCGCGCAAGAAACTAGAAGAAAGAAATATAAGAAAATTGGCTAAAGTTGGCGGGAAAAGAACCTATAGCCCTACTTTGCCGATTGAGGCAGTCAGGGAATTTGGCTGGAAGGAAGGCCAGAAGGTGGTTGTTGAAGTGGACAAAAAGAGGCAAAGGTTTATAATAAAAGACTGGCCCGTCTCATCGGCGGACAAGAGGAAATAATCATATGAAATTGCTTATTTTAACGCAAAAAGTCGATATTGATGATGATATTTTGGGGTTTTTTCATGATTGGATAAAAGAATTTGCCAAGCATTGCGAGAGGGTTACAGTAGTTTGTTTGCAGCGGGGTAGGTATGAACTTCCAAAAAATGTAAGAGTATTGTCTTTGGGCAAAGACGAATTTTTACGTTTAGGCAAATATTCTGGTTTTATCCGCAAGTTAGTGGCTACCCTCAGATTTTATAACTGTATAATCCAGGAAAGAAAAAAATATGATAAGGTTTTTGTGCATATGAATCCGGAGTACATCGTTTTGGGAGGAATTTTTTGGAAATTAGGCGGAAAAAAAATTGCTTTATGGTATACGCATAAAGCGGTTGATTTAAAGCTAAAGTTAGCCGCCAAATTAGCTGATATTATTTTTACGGCGTCAGAAGAAAGTTTTCGGCTGCCAAGCAGAAAAGTAAAAATTGTTGGTCATGGAATAAATATAGAAAGATTCCAAGTCCAATCCCGGGCGCCCGGGGTTGAAATAATAAATAATAATAAGTTTATAATTATTACGGTAGGAAGAATTTCGCCGGTCAAGGATTATGAGACAATGATTAAAGCGATTTATATTCTGAATAACCAAGGAATTAAAAATATCGAATTAGATATTATTGGCGCAGTGGTCTTAAAAAATCAGGAGAGTTATCTTAATGCCCTAAAAGATATGGTTGAAAAAATGCAGTTAGCCGAAAAAGTAAAATTTTTAGGTTCAATTCCGCACTATAAAATTCCGGAATACCTGGGGAAAAGCGATTTGTTTATTAATCTTAGTAAAACAGGGAGCGTTGACAAAGCCGTGCTTGAAGCTATGGCTTGCGGCTGTTTGCCCCTCTCTAGCAACGAATCTTTTAAAAAGATAATACCAGACGAACTAATTGTGGCTAAAAATAATCCGGAGAAATTAGCGGAGAAAATAAGGGAAATAATAGGAAAGCAGAAAGAGGAAAGAGATAGAATTACCCAAAAATTAAGGCAGATTGTGATGGGAAATCATAATTTAAATAATTTAATAAAGACTATAGTAAAAGAGATTTAATATGGAATTAGAAGAAGCTATAAAAGGGAGAAGGAGCGTCCGAAAGTTTTCTGATAAAGAATTAGAAAAAGGAATTTTAGAAAGAATTATTAAGGCCGGAAATTGCGCCCCCAGCCATTGTAATACCCAGGGATGGAAATTTATATTTGTGGATGATCATAAGATAAAAGAAAAAATATATGCGGCGGGCGGTTCTTATGCGATAAAAGACGCCCCCTATGGAATTTTAGTTTTATACAACACGGCTTTAAGCGATAATTTAGAATATCGGGATTGGATTCAAAGCAGTGCGGCGGCTATCCAAAACATGTTATTGACTATTTATAATCTGGGATTGGGCGCTTGCTGGATTTGTCATCTGCCCAATAAAAGAACCTTAAGGAAAATTTTCAATATTCCAAAAAATTATTCTCCTATCGCTTATATAATTTTCGGTTATCCGAAAGAAGGGCTTCACGAGATGCCGCGGAAGCATGAGATAAATGAAGTTTTAGCTATTAATAAATTTATTTGGCCCAAAGAAAATGTTCCGGCTAAAATTTATCTAAAGAGAGTCTCTAAAAGAATATACTTTATTCTGCCCTCCTTTATAAAAAAATTAATTATGCCTTTAACCGATAAATTTGTTAAAAAATTTCATAATTAAACATATGAAAATAAAAAAAATTTCAATTATTATTCCGGTTTACAATGAAGAAAAATCCGTGACCCAGCTGCATCAAGAAATTATAGAGGTAATGGGTAGATCAAATTATTCTTATGAGATTATTTTTGTTGATGATGGGTCAAGCGACAGAACTCTTATGGAATTAAAGAAATTATCCCCCCTTACGGTTATTTCTTTTACCAGAAATTTTGGCAAATCCCAGGCTTTGCAGGCTGGTTTTAATGAAGCCAGCGGCGATTATATCATTACGCTTGACGGTGATTTGCAAGATGACCCGAAAGAGATACCTAACTTTATTAGATTATTGGAAGACGGCTCGGATTTAGTTTGCGGTTGGAAATATAAAAGATTAGACAGTTTCAGAAGAAGACTTGTTTCTAAAATTGCCAATAGCATGACTAAATATTTTACCAGGACCTCGGTGCACGATATGAATTGTTGTTTTAAAGGATATAAGCGGGAAGTAATTAGAGAATTGCATTTATTCGGGGATATGCACAGGTATATTCCGGCTATTGTTTCTAATTTGGGTTTTATTATTAGCGAAGTAAAGGTTAATCATCGTCCTCGGATGCACGGAAAATCAAAATATGGTTTGAAGAGATTATTAAATGGGTTATTTGATTTTATTACCTTGCTGTTCTTGCGGCGGTTTACTGATCGGCCGATGTATTTTTTCGGTTTTTACGGCTTGATCCTTTTTCTTATCGGATTTGCCATTTTATTTTACCTTAGTTGGATAAAAATTTTTCAGGGAGTTTTAATTGGTAGCCGGCCATTATTATTTTTGGGCATACTTATGGTTTTTGTGGGTGTACAGTCATTTTCCTCGGGCTGCCTCAGTGAATTAGTGATTCGCCAAGGCAATTCTAACAAAAAAAATTATATTATAAAAAAGAAGATAAAAAATGAAAAATAAAGGATTTGTATGTCAATTATTGAAAATAATATTTTTTTAAAAACAGTCTTGGCGAATACCCCGCGTCTCTTAGGACAGTTAAACCGCAATCCTCTGTCTCTCTCTTATGGCTCTTTTGACCGGGCTTATTGGCATTATCGCACTAATGATATAAGTAATATTCGGTATCAGGAAGCTGTTTTAACTTTGGCCTTGCTTTATACTTACGATTTTACCGGCAATATCTATTATAAGAATAAACGCTTATTGGAGTGGATTAATGCTTCTCTAGAGTTTACTTTGTCGATCCAAAATAAAGACGGGTCCTTTAATGAGTGGTATCTTAATGAACGGTCTTATGTCGGCACTTCTTTTGCTTCCGCGGCCTTAGCCGAAGTCCTTATCATATTGGGGGAGGACAATATAAGAGAATATGGAAAAATTTTAAATCGGTTGGATAGAGCGGCAGATTGGATTACAAAACATACTGAAGAATTAGTTTTTAACCAACTGGCCGGAAGCGTTTTAGCTTTAGCCAGGATTGCTAAATTAACTGGCAACGATAACTATTGGCTCGCCAGTCGGAAAAAATTAGCTATAATTGAAAAAAATCAGTCGCCAGAAGGATGGTGGAGCGAATATGGCGGACCGGATATTGGTTATTTATCTTTAATGGTTGATTATTTAGTTAAATATTATCAAATAGAGAAGTTGGAGAGTGTTTTAGCTGTTTTAAAAAATGCCAGCGCTTTTTTAGTTAACTTCCTGCATCCGAATCTAACCAGCGGCGGAGAATATATGTCCCGCAATACAGAATATATAATTCCTTCTGGTTTCGCTTATCTTTCTGAACTGGACAGAAATGCGAAAATTATTACGGCTTTTAACTCCAGTTCCTTAGAAGCAGGCACCGGTTTAGGCCCGACCAGTCTTGACGACAGATACCTTTGCTATATTCTTTATAATTGGCTGCAAGCGGGAATTTTTTTGGGCAGAAGTAATAATGGACCCGGCGTTGATATTAAAAATTATTTGAAAGATAGAAGATTTGATATATTTTTTAAAGATTCCAGTTTAAGAGTTAAGCAAAACGATAAATATTATTTTGTGGCTAATTTATATAAAGGCGGCACCTTTAGGTTATATGCAGCCGGGAAGGAATGTCTTGATTCGGGAGTTGAAATTAAATATAAGAAGCAAAGATTAACTGCCAACGTGCTCGATTACAGCAACAAAATTGAAAATAAAGCAGATTCTCTAGAAGTAAGAGGTACCTTGAAGCCCGTGAAAGAACCGCTTATGAAAACACCGATAATGATTTTATTTAAATCATTCCAATTGATATTTGGCCGAGCAGACGGACTGCAAATATTTTTGAAGGATTTCTTAAGGAACGAAATGATTACCCACAAGAAAAAAAATTCGGCCGGAATTTTATTTAAGCGTAAATTTATTATTGCCGAAAACAGCATTGCCATAGAAGATGAAGTGGGGGAGCGGATTTTAGAAAAAGATTTTTATTGCGGCCTAAAAGATTCTTATAATTTTATTCCCAGTTCTAAATATTTTACTGTTCAAGAAATAAACAATAAAAGTGGTCTAGACGGCAAACAATATTTTTCCGCCCAAAAAGGAAGTTCCCTGCGACGTATTTGTAATTTTGACTAACTATGCCCAATTTTTATAATTTTTTTAAAAAAAACCTGATAATTCTGATTATATTATCATTTATACTTATAGGTTCAACAGGAATTTTTTATAATTATTCTTTGCCTCTTGTAGTTGCGGATGAAGTTATTATTATGCCAGCTACGCTCAAGATGATTGCCGGGCAAACCTTAAGGCCGGATTTTCCCTCTTTTTATCATATGGCGATTCCCGCCTATATCTATTTGCCTTTTTTTCTTATATTTTTGGTATTTTTAAGATTATCGGGCTTATTTGGCAGTTTGGGAGAATTAGAAACTTTCGGCCTTATTAATTATGACAAATTATTGCCTCTAGCCAGATTTATCTCAGTTATCTTGGGCGCAATTTCAATCTATATACTCTATAAAATATGCCTAAAACTATTTAAAGATAAATTTGTTGCTCTCACCGCTTCTTTTTTGCTGGCTACCAGCCTGATGTTTGTCCAATTATCTCATTTTGGCCGAGTCTGGCTGCCGCAAGTGTTTACGATTCTGGTCGCTTTTTTTTGCATTATCGGACTGTATGAAAAACCATTGCTCAGGATTAAAGATTATCTCTGGGCAGCGCTGTTTATCGGGATTTCTTTCGGCACGCACTTTGTCGGTTTATTGGTTTATTTCCCCTTTTTAGTAATCCACTATTTTAGAAACAGAGGCAGAAAATTAACGGATATTTTTTTAAAAAATAGGAATTTTTTACTATCCAATTTTCTTCTTATTATTATTGCCATTTTTATTTATTTTCTTAACCCTTATGGGTTTATAAATTATGGCGGTCGGGCCATAAATGCGTTTTCAAACCTCGGCGATACAGTTAGCGCGGAAGGCGGGGAAAGTTTTTTGGCAAAAATTACTTATCATGGCAAAACACTTTTGGATCATGAGCCAATATTAATAATATTATTTATTCCAAGCTTATTTTTACTTTGGCTGAAAAAGAGGAATATTTTTTTCATCCTTAGCTCATTTATTTTTGGCTATTACCTTATCATCAGTTTTGCAATCGGAGGAGCGCCGCGTTTTATTTTGCCAGTTATCCCTTTTATAGCTATGGTAGTCGCTTATGGCCTGAATTATTTCTACAAGAGTGAAATTTTTACCCGGCAGATCAAGATTGCAATCTTAGTTCTTATCCTTTCTTCTTTATTATATGCGCCACTTTTATGGGATTATAAACTAATTCAGCCCAGTACCAGGATTCTAGCCAAAGGTTGGATATATAAGAGTTTATCGGAAGACACAAAAATTATTAATCTTGACAGCTATTTTTCTTTAAATGAAAATCGGAAGACTATTGAGGATTTAAAGCGATATAATTCCGCGGATGTTACGAAAAAACGGAATTTTTTGCTCTCTCTTGATGAAACAGAATATCCTCGGCCTAATTATTATATTTTTGAAGCGGCTGGATTTGAAAATATTCCAGAGGAAATTTCAGACAAAGATTTTGATTATATTGTTATGAGCTGGTGGAATAATGATGACTATAAAATTTGGCATAAGAAAATATCCAGTCTGATCGGCGACAAAAAAGTCGAGTTGATAAAAAGGTTTCCTAAAGATGCCGCCGAGAATAGTTTTATTATAGATTTGGCTAACAATATGATAAAGCCTTATTACTTCCTGCCAAAATTAAAACAAAATGGCCCGGTTGTCGATATTTATCGGATAGATTAAAGCATGGAATATATGGCTCAATTACAAGTTAATAAAGACCATTATAGTTTTATTAAATATAACCAGCCAGATACTTGGATGAATTTTTGGTACCAGGTTTTTTATGTTTTAAGTTTAAAACCAAAAACAGTTTTGGAAATCGGACCCGGCAACAAAACCGTGACCGAGGCTTTAAAGAAAAATAATGTCCAAGTGACTACGATAGATATCGACTCGTCGCTTAATCCGGATATAGTGGCGTCAGTGGCAGAGCTGCCTTTCCAAGAAAAATCATTTGATTTGGTTCTCTGCTGCGAGGTCTTAGAGCACTTGCCTTATGATTTATTTAAGGATTCTTTAAAAGAAATTAAAAGGGTCTGCCGTCATCAGGCAGTTTTATGTTTGCCTAACGCCGGAATTGTATTTTCTTTTTGTTTTAAACTTCCCCTGATAAAGTCTAAAAATATTTTTTTTAAGGTTCCATTTTTTTGGAGAAAGCACGTATTTAACGGCCAGCATTATTGGGAAACTGGCAAGAAGAGTTATAGTATCTCCAGAATTAAAAAAGATATTATTTCGGTCGGTTTTGATATTATAAAAACAGCTGTTCATCCTGATGATCCGGCCCATTATTTCTTCATTTTAAAATAGTATATTCATTGTGATATTATGAGGTTAATCTATTTAGCTAATGCTAGAATCCCAACTGAAAAAGCCCATGGCAGACAAATAATGAAAATGGGCGAAGCTTTTGCGGAGGCGGGGTTAGAAGTAGAGCTTGTTATTCCCTGGAGATTTTCTAAAATTAAAGAAAGTCCTTTTTTGTTTTATGATGTAGAGAAAAAATTTAAAATAACAAAAGTATTTTCTCTTGATTTGGTTAATTTAGGTAAGATTGGCTTCTGGATTCAGGCTATAAGTTTTTTAGTATCAGCTAAAATTTATCTAGCTTTTAAAAAATACGATATTTTGTACACCAGGGAGCAGTTTGCCGGGATATTTTTTGATAAGTTTGTCTTAGAGTTGCATTCTTTGCCGGAAAATATTTCTAGAATCCATAAAAAAATTTGGTCAAAGGCGAAACATTTAATTGTGCTGACGAATTTTATAAAAGATGGGTTGGTTAACAGCGGCGTTTCAGCCGATAAAATTTTAATCGCGCCTGACGGGGTAGATTTGAAAGAATTTGATATAGATATAACCAGGAATCAGGCCAGGGAGAAATTCGGTTTACCGACAGAAAAAATAATTTTTGGTTATACCGGAAGTTTTAAAACCATGGGAATGGATAAGGGGATTTCGGATATATTTAAAGCCTTAAAAATTATTTTGAACGACAGGCAAGACGTTTCTTTCCTGGCCGTTGGCGGAAATAAGGAGGATATTAGCTATTACAAGGAGATGGCTCAAAATCTGGGGGTTGAAAATAATATTTCCCTGATCCCCCGGGTTGGGGCAAGGGAATTGGCGGAATACCAAAAAGCTTGCGATATTTTATTAATGCCTTTCCCTTATAAAAAACATTATGCTTTTTATATGTCGCCCATGAAAATGTTTGAATATATGGCTAGCCGACGCCCAGTAATCGCTTCGGATTTGCCGGCTATCAGGGAAATTTTAAATGAAAATAATGCTTTTTTTGTTAAACCCGACAATCCGGAAAGTTTGGCTAAAGGTATTGAAGAAGTGTTGCAAAATGGGGTTTTAGCTGATAGAATTTTAAAGAAGGCTTACCGGGATGTAGGGCAATATACTTGGGAAAATAGGGCTATAAATATTATTAAATTTATCCCGCCACTATATTATTAATTAGTTTGATGCGGGATCCCGCTAAAGCGGTGATAAATAAAAATTATGGATAAGATTAAATACAGTATAATCATTCCAATTTTTAATGAAGCCAAGGCCATTGCCAAGGTTATTCTTAATTTATCAACCTATTTAAAGGCTCATGAAATTGACTCTCCTTATGAAATATTAGCTATAGACGACGGCTCTACTGACGGCACTTATAATATTTTAAACGGCTTAAAATTAGAAGAGTTGAAAATTTTTTGCAATCCCTATAATAAAGGTTATGGTTCAGCTTTAAAATTGGGGGCGGCCAAGGCGAACGGCAGATATTTGATATTTTATGATGGTGACGGCCAGCATAATCCCGAAGACGTTAAGAGATTAATAGAGGAGAGAAACGGGTATGATATGGTGGTCGGCGAACGCCAAGGCTGTCAGGGTCCATGGACGAGGCAACCGGGCAAAAAAATATTAAAATGGCTGGCCAGTTATCTGGTTGATTTTAAAATACCAGATTTGAATTCCGGGTTAAGACTTGTCAACAGGGAAAAGTTTAATAAGCATGTCCAGCTTTACCCAAACGGCTTTTCACTCTCAACGACCATAACCATGGCTTTCTTAAAGGCGGGGTGTAATGTCAAATATATCCCCATTAAGGTTAATAAAAGAGTCGGCACAAGCACCGTTTCTCCTCGCGATGCTCTAAAGACCTTCGTTCTGATTACCAGGATAATTACCCTTTTTTCACCGATGAGGTTTTTTATTCCCATAAGCATGTTATTTGCCTTAGCAACCGTTGTGTCCGTTATCAATGACATAATGCTTTCCAATATTTCGGATACATCCATCCTTCTTTTTATTGCCACTATTTTTATTTTTTCCTTTGGAGTTATTTTAGATCAGATAGCCGCGGTCAGAAGAGAGATAAATAAATAGATATCATGGAGCCGAAAAAAAACAATAAAATAATTTTAAGTTTTGACTTGGAATTTTGGTATAACTCATATTTCTTAAGGAAATATCTAGATAAATCGGCTATAGCCAATCAGCCAGATTTAATCACAGAATCTTTATTACCTGTTTTAGATTTGCTTAAAGTTAAAGGAATTTCCGCGACTTTTTTTATAACCGGCAAAGTGGCCGAGAAATATCCGGAAATCGTAGAAAAAATTGCCATGGATCATGAGGTGGCCGCGCATAGTTACAACCACGAAATTTTGTATGATAAAAAATTTAAAGATTATTTCGAAGATATAAGAAGAAATAAGGATATTTTAGAAAAAATCATTGGCAAAAAGATTTTAGGTTTTAGGGCACCTTGCTTTTCTTTAAATAAACAGACATTATATTTGGTTAAAATTTTAGAGGAATTGGGGTTTGAATACGATAGCAGCTTAATGCCGGCTAATATCGGTCTTTACGGCGTAAATAAAGCCAGCCATTTGCCCTTTAGGTTATCTCAGGATAATTTTTTTGATGATTCAAAGGGGAAAATAATTGAATTTCCTTTAAATACTTTTTGCGGGATGCCAATATCCGGAGGTTTTTATTTTCGTTTTATACCCTATTTTATTTATAAACGTTTAGCCAGACGCCAGTTAGCGAAAAAAAATTATTTTGTTTTTTTCTGCCATCCTCACGAATTTTTTAATTTTATACCGGACGTTAAGGCACCGCGCTGGAAGTTAAAATTAAAATATTGGGGCGTTAAAAATTCCTTTAAAAAATTAGAAAGATTTATTGATGATTTTGAATTTATTAACTTTCGGGATTATCTGCATGATAAAAATTGAATTATTACAACCACAAGATGAGAAACTCTGGGATGAATTTGTAGTTAACCATCCTGACGGAAGATTTTCCCAAACCATAGCTTATAAAAAAGTTTTAGAGAAAACGTACGATTATACCGCTAAGTACATTGTTTTAAAAAAAGGTGAACAAATATTATCCATTTTGCCAATTTTTTATTGGAAAAATATCTTTGGAATGAAAAATTTAGTCTCGATGCCTTTTGCCGACTATGGCGGGATTTTAACAGAAGACTTAAATAAGCCGGAAGCAGATATTTTGATTAATTTTGTGAAAGAGATTATTGATGGATTGAAGGTTCCTTTTTTAAAAATAAACGCTGACATAGACCTGGATAAGCAGAATCATTTATTAAATTATTTTGTAAAGAAAAAAAACGACCAAAGGGCGGTTTTAACTTTAAGCCCGGCGAAGATTATGTGGGAAAATATTCTTGATAGAAGTGTTAGAAAGTGCGTAAATATGGCTTATCGGGAGGGGCTTAAATGCGAAACTGAAACTTCGCCGGATTCGATTAGCAACCACTTTTATCCTCTATATTTAAAAACAATGAAAAGGTTCGGCACCCCGCCCCATTCATTATTGTATTTTCAGAATAAATTGAAATATTTTAACGATAAAATGAAGCTATTCCTCGTGAAAGATAAGAATATAACCGTAGCGGCTTTATTAGGATTCGCCATGGGCGAGACGGCCCAAATTACGAAAACAGCCTCAGATTTAAAATATTGGCACAAGCGGCCCAACGATTTAGCGCATTGGGAATTTATAAAATGGGCGGCCGATAATAATTTCAAGCGATTTGATTTTGGCCCGGTAAGATATGAAAATCAAGCTCAATATAAAGTTAAATGGGGCGCGGAATTGTTGGATAATTATTCCTATTATTTGTTCAGTCAAGAAGAAAAGAAGGCGGGCGGAGTTAAACCGGGCGGTTCGCTATTGGAGGTTAAATCGTTTAAGAAATGTTTTTCTAAGATATGGTCATATCTGCCGATTTCAATAACAGAAAATTTTGGTCCGTTCATTAGAAGAAATATAGGAAGATAAACCAATTTATGTTACTTATAAAATTTTAGATTTTAAATTTTAACAGCCGAGGATATGGAATCGGAGAAATATTGGAAAAAAAAATTTTCAGAAGCCGCCAGTTGTGAAAATGAAGATTATAAAATTTCTATTTGGAGCAAAGAGGGCCTAGAGGCATATATCAAATATTTTTTACTATATTTTAAGCCACATATTAAAGGCGATAATTCAGAGACGTTATTACTGGATATCGGATGCGGTCCAGGGGTATTTTCAAAGATACTGGCTCGCCAAGGATTTAGGGTTTATGGAGTAGACTTCAGCCCGGAAGTTATAAAAGTTGCCGAAAGGAAATCAGAAAATTTAGACATAAATTATCAGGTAGCCAGTATTTACAACTTGCCGTTCAAAGATAATTATTTTGATAAAATAATTTGTTTGGGGGTATTTCAAACCGTAGAAAATTCCGAAACCGCTATTCTCGAAATCAGGAGAGTATTAAAAGAAGATGGGTTATTGGCAATTCATACCTTAAATTGTTTTTCTTTGTTTTCTATTTTTGGGAAAAATAAGGAGGCGTCGCTTAAAAGATACAATCCCCTTAGTTTTAAGTATTTATTAAAAAGAAACAATTTTTTTGAGATAAATCTTAAAGGATTTTATTTTTTCCCCGAAAGTTTAAGTTTCTTAACGGATTTTATTTTAAGATATAAAATTTTTAAAATCTTTAATTTATTATTTCCTGTTTTTATGTTTTTATCCCACAGTTTCTACATTGAAGGAAAAAAGAAGTAATATTATGATTATAAATATATTAACGTCAATAATAAAAAATAAGTTAGGGATTATTCAATATCCTTCTTTCGTGACTTTTTTAGTAACTTGGAGATGCAACGGCAGGTGCGTTTTCTGCGATGTTTGGAAGAAGAAACCTTTAGTAAGCGAAGAGTTGTCTATTGATGAAATTAAGAAGATATTTGGCCAATTTAAAAAAATTGATGTTTTGCGGCTTTCCGGAGGGGAACCATTTTTACGAAGCGATTTTGCCGAAGTAATAAACGCCATTGATGAAATATGCTCTCCGGCAATGATCCATATTACGACCAATGGAATTCTGACCGAGCAGATTATCAGAATAATGAAAGCCGTAAAACCGTTAAAAAAAATCAGTATTAAGATATCGATTGATAATATTGGGGAGAAGCATGATGCAACCAGGGGGGTGCCTGGCGCTTATAATAAAGCTATCAATACAGTCAAAGAATTAGTAAAACTTCGCGAGCAGACTTATTTTCAAATAGGCATAAATCAGGCGATTATTAATGAAGAAGGAACAGATTCGTTTTTTGAATTAAAAAAAGTGTCAGCCGAGTTGGGCGTAACGCTCCATCCTATGATTGCCTATGACACAAAAAATAGTTTGTATAGCGATAACTCATCGAGCAAGAGCAAACATGAAGTTGCTTTTAAAACTTTTGGCGAATTTTCACCGAGCAGATTAGAACATTTTTTAAAGATTTTGTCAGAACATGCTAAAGAAATTAAAGATTTCAAAGGAAGAATAGTAGAAAAATATCAAATCAAGGGCCTTTATAATAGATTAATAAAGAACAAAAATATTCCCAACCCGAGATGCATGGCTTTAGATAAGCATTTAAGGATACTGCCAAACGGGGACGTACCAATCTGTCTTTTTAACGGAGATATTGTCGGTAATTTAAGGAAGGAAAAATTTAAGGATATTTGGTTTGGCGAAAAAATTAAATCTAGTCGTGGTTGGGTAAAGAAATGCCCTGGTTGCTGGCAGGGTTGCGAACTCGTTGTTAGCGCCGGTTATACTGGAGATATATGGAGGGGGTTATTTTATTAATGATATGAAAAAGTTTATTAGATACGGATTAGTGGCCGTTTTGGGTTATTCAATTTTATTTATCGGCACTTTTTTATTGGTCGAAGGGCTTAATTTTTCAGAAAGTTTATCTTATTTTTTTGTAATCACTTTTGATTATATAGTTGTTTATTTTTTGAATTTAAAATTTGTTTTTGAGTCTGATTTTAATAAAAGAAATGTAATTAAATACGTTATTTATCTAGTAATTTCCTGGGCGGCGAATAATTTATTTTTTATAATAATGACCGATATATTGAATATTTATTATATTATCTCAATTTTAATCAATATGGCCTTATTCGGATTAATAAAATTTTTTGTGCAAAAAGAGTTAATTTTCAAGAAATATGAGTAATGATTTTGTCAGAAGATATCTAAAAAAATTTTGGCAGACAATTAAAGATCATTATATAATAATTTCGATTATTTTGGCTGCCTTTTTTGTCCGTTTTTATGGCATATATTTTGATTATCCATACAGAGCTGAGTACATTTGGGATGAGTTTTATCAGATGAAATATCTTTTAAATGCCATAGAGGTAAAAAGTTTATTCGCCGAATCTTCTGGCGATCCAATACTATTGGCATTTTTATATTTTCCAATTTTAGTTTTTAGGATTATTTATATTGCCCTGCGGGAAGGCATTTATAATCTGAATGAATTAAAGGGGTATTTAGTCGAAAATGGGTTGGGCCAGATATATATTATCATTAGATGGTATTCGGTATTTTTTGGTACAGCGACAGTTTATTTAATATATAGAATTTATAAGCTGATTTTTAAACATAAACTTAGTTACTATTATTCTGCCTTAGTTTATTCATTCAGCTTAATTCCTGTACTTTTATCCCATTGGGGGAAAACCCATTCGGCTATAGTTTTTTTCCTGGTTTTGTCCTTATTTTTTATTATCCGGTTTGAAAAAGAAGGAAAGATTAAATATTTTTATTGGTCGGTAGCGGCAGCCGCTTGTTCATTATCCGTGCATATTTTGGGTTTATCAGCTATTATTTTTCCCTTGTCGGGGTTTATTTTTAATAGGTTTGATATTTTTAATAAAAGGGATATCTCTGCGCGAGATGTCGATCCGTTAGGATTTAAAAGTAAAAAAATAATTTATAATAAAATATTAATAAAATCATTTCTCCTCTTCACGAGTATTATTACCATTTCTTACGTGTTTATTATCAGGGATTATTTGAATTATTTAATTTCAGAAGATATAATTAAAACAATTGGGGGAGAAAGACTTTATTATGTTATTCAAGGATCGTTTAATATTGAACCAATATTTATTTCTTTATTTTTTATAATTTTAGCTTTCAATTTCAAAAATTTTTTACAGCATAGATATTTTAGATATATAATAGTTGGACTATTATTTAATTATTTTCTAATGGCAACTATTTTTGCTCTCCCCATGAGATCACGTTTGTATCTAACGTTTATTACTTTATCGGTACCATTAGCAGCGGGTTATTTAATAGAGCTCCTTTATTCTTATAATAAGAAAATAAAGAGGAAAAAAATAGGTATGATTTTGATGTATATATTGGCCGTTTTATTAATACTCCCCTCAATTTTGCTGTCTATTCATTGGCTAACACTTACAACAAACAACACGGAAATTCAAACCGTAGATTGGTTGCAAGAAAACTTAAACAAAGGTGAAATAATTTATTCTTTTGATAATATATTATTAGGTCCGTTTTCGTATGAAGCGGCTTTGTGGCATAAAGAAAATAATAAAGTAGATGAGTCGGTAAAAATAAATTTTATTTTAGACCATAAGAATGATTTTGCGGGCAGAGGGTTAAACTTAAGATATGATTTTGATAATAATAGATACGAAAAATTGGGTGGTCAGGGCACTAAATATATAATTATTTATTATTGGTTTACCGAAAAAATTATTGAAAATCATCCCGGTCGCCTTAAAAAAGAAGCGGCTTATGAAACATTGGAAAATATAGAAAAATATCATAATATAAAATTAGTAAAAACTTTTTTTCCAACCCATGATAAAGAATTAATTGAAATGGGTATTATGGATTATTTGAATAATCCGCTTTCTTGGCGGGTGCTATGGAAATTAGAAAAAAGCGGGCCTTTTATAGAAATTTATGAGGTATTAAATTAAACCTAATTATTAAATAAAAAATAAATGGATATTCTGAATAAAATAAAAAATAATATATTTAAATCGAAAACCAGAAAAAATTTAATAATATATTCTGTAGTTGGCGGGTTTATATCCTTGTTGAATATTATTTTTGTTTGGCTGTTAATTGACGTATTCCATTTCTCAACCCTGTTTAGTACAACCATCGTGGTCGGACTTTTGTTTTTCTTAAAATTTATTATTTATCGTAAAACCGGATTTACCGAATAGTTTTTAAAGCAGGCTTGATATAAAAATAGTTATTTTAATCATTTTTTTTATGATAAAAGACAAAATAATTCAGACAATAAAATATCATTGGCTGGCTTTCTTATTAGCTTTTATTATTGGTTTGCTTGTCCTCTGGCCCACTTTGTATTCTATAAACAAAATAGGCAGAGAAAACTTTAAAGGAATTTATCCGATGTTCAGTAACGATGAAGTGCATTATCTGTCGCAAATTAAGGAAGTATCGGATGGCCATCCGGAATTAGGTAATACCTTTATAGCGGAGCATAAAGATAGGCCAGCCGGTCGGCCGGCATTCGCGGCCCGTATTTTAGCCGGTATGGCCGGGATTTTTAACGTTTCCGTGCTAAAATTAGCAGCAATTAATGATTTTATTTTGCCGTTTATTGGATTTATTTTATCGTATCTTCTGTTTTTTAGGATTACTAAAAATAAATATATATCTATATTTTTTCCTGTTTTTTATTATATTCTATTTATAGGAGAGTTTGGCCGTCCAATTAACCCGCAATTTAGTTTTATTTTTTTTACCCTAGGCTTACTCGCCTTAACGGCGGTAATAGAAAATTTTGGGATAAAGAAGAAATTTATTTTTTATAATATTTTACTAGGGGTTGCCACGGGCCTCTTGATAAGGCTTTATCCTTATTATTGGACTTCTGTTTTTGTTTTATATGTAATTTATCTTTTTTTAATAGCAGTTAAAGACAAGAAATTTTTATATTATTTTTCGGGCTGGGTCGCCTTTGCCTTATCCGCATTTTTTACCAGTTTTACTTACTTCCTTAATATTAATAAGGCCGCTTTAAACCCATTTTTTTCTGAATTTAGCGCCAGGCTTGGCATGATCAATACTCATTGGCCGGGATGTTTTATTAATGTGTTATTGCTCGTTATTGCTTTATTGGCTGTTTATTTATCGAAAGACAAAATTAAAGATTACAAACTGCTATTTTTGGCTTATTCTTTGCCTATCAGCGGGATAATAGTAAATTGGCAGAATATGATAACCGGTAAATACCTGCAGTTTAGCAGTCATTATTATTTGGTTACGATTTTGTTCGTTTTGTTGGCTTTCGCTATTATTATAGAATCGACCATTAAATCTTATAAAAAAGGTGAGTCTAAGATTATTTTGTTATTTTTCTTTTTTATTTTATCTTTTTTATTTTATCGCCACAGCGATGATGTGCTCGCTTCAATTTATATAAGCAATGATAAAATAGAGAAAACAGCCAGAGACCAGGAATTATCTTCTGTGGCCGATTGGATTAATTCTAATACTTTGCCAGACTCTTCTTTTTTAACTTTCGGAGAGGACTATGGATGGCTGATTCCTGTTTATACGCGTGGTAATCTGTTTACGAATGCCTACTCTAGTTATTATTTAACTTCAGATATGGAGCTAGAAGAGAGGTGGGTAATACAAAATATTTTTAATGAAAATATTAATTATGATTATATTTTAAAGAACAACCGAGGCATTTGGGGGAATAAATTTATTGATAATTACCAAAATAAAGAGGTAAGAAGGAAGATTAAGGAATTTTTTACTGGTAAAGAATATGATGGAAATGCGCTTGTGCCGGATGAATATATTACTAGAGTACTAAATAAATATAACAATTTTAGGAAAGTAGATTTAAAAGAGCTGTTTAGCCGATACTCAATAGATTATGTATTATTGGATGGGGATAAAGCTAATAAAGAAATTATTGAGAAACTAGATAGGGAGAAGTGTTTTGAGCCATTAGAGGAGATGGGGAAAAATAAAATATATAAATTTATTAAATATTAGATAATTTAGAATTTTTTGTAATCTTGCCAATTTTATTAGGTTGTTATAAAATGCCATAATATGGGTATTCCAGACGAGCCAATATTAAGGATGTCGAGTATAGGGGGGGGGCAGGCTTACCTTAAAAATATTATTAAATTTTTATATGAATTTAGTTAAATTTTATTACTATATTATTAGAAATAAAAAGCTACTTTTCAGCCTAGCGGCGTTATTAGTGATTCTTTTATTAATTTATTTAAACAGCGTATCGGCGCCAGCAGAATTTAAAAAAGACGACCCTGGGGTCGCTTCAGTTTCTGTTAATATTTATTTGACAGATGATAATAGCCAAAAATTTCAAAACGAGTATATTTTGGCTTATTTTGACATTTATCTTCATGAGGCGGAAAATTTATATTTAATCGGCATTACCCCCGAATTTATAGGAGATGTTTTACTCGATGATTATCAATTATATTATGATTTAAATTTTGATCAGCAACTAGATTCTAGCGACAAGCTGATTGAAAATTATTCAGACGCTATTTTATCCAGCAGCCAAGAAACTGACGAGGGGGGGGTACAGTATGAAAATAAGCTTGAACTTGCCCGATATCGTTTTTATCTAATCAGCCAGAAGCTTAGCAGTACTGATTTTTCCGGCAACTTAAAATCAATCAAACTTGACATTAAAGACGTTGCGACTGGTAAAAAAATTAAAAACGGGAACATTACCGAGAGAATTATCAATAAATCTTCCTTTAAATATTTTGATCTAATTTTTGATATTAATAAATTTAAAGCCCTTAACCCATATTTCTTGGTTAACGAAAAAGCTAAGGAAATAATCCTGCCGGCTGACAGCTATAGCATAAATAGGACAATTATTATTCCGAGCGGCTATACTTTAAAAATTCAGCCCGGCTCGACTCTTATTTTTGCTCCCAAAACTTCATTAATCAGCTATAGCAATATTATCGCCCAAGGAAAATTATCGGCACCCATCAATTTTATCGCCCAAGGCAAAGATCCCTGGGGAGTCCTGGCCGTATTGAATACCGAAGAACAAAGCATCTTTGATTACTGTGAATTTTCATCCGGGAAGGATGATTATATTAATGGAGTTTATTTTTCGGGCATGCTCTCAATTTATCATTCAAAAGTTAAGTTGACCAATTCTAAATTTTTAGATGCTAAAGCCGATGATTCTCTCAATATTAAATACAGTTCAGCTGAACTCTTTCGGAATACTTTTTCAAATAACGCCTTTGATGCTATTGATTTTGATTTTATAAAAGAAGGCTTTATTAAGCAAAGTGAGTTCTACGATAATGGTAATGATGCCATTGATTTAAGCGGCTCAACCATTTTAATAGAAGATAATTATATAGAAAATTCAGGCGATAAAGGCATCAGCGTTGGCGAGAAATCACTGGCCACTTTAATTTATAATAATGTTTTAAACGGCTGTAATATTGGTATTGAGATTAAAGACCTATCTAATATAAAGATAGTTAATAACGTTATTATTAATAATAGCATTGGCTTAAACGCCTATCAAAAAAAACCCATTTTCGGCGGCGGTAAAGCCGAGGTCTATAATTCAATTCTTTGGCAAAACGAACTTGACGTTCAAACGGATGAGAAATCAGAGATTGATGTTTATTATAGCAATATAAAAGACGCCGATAATCAAAGTAATAATTTTAATTATGAGCCAGTCTTTACGAATCCCGTCCTTAAAGATTATTCAGTTGATTTAAAGAAATCAAATCAGCAATTTGCGCAAGGCGGCAATAGCGATATTTTGGCAAAAGATCTAAAAATTGAATTGCGGCAGGCGCCGGTTGGCTTAAATAATTATTTAAGATAATCGATAGTTATGTATAGTTTTCGCTTTATTAAAAGATTTATTAGAGAAAGAAAGAAAAAAGTCCTAATAGGCTTGGTTTTATGTCTTATTGTTATATTGCCAACTTTTGTCTATTTAGAGAAAAATAAAAATACATTAATACACAATAAGTATATATATAATAAATATGTCTGGGCGTTAATGCCCGCTTATCGCTCTTTGAAGAATTTTGTGGATAAAGCGCCTAATATTCTTTATTTGCCTAAAATGAAAAGTGATGTCGGTATTCCTGATTATCAGTTAATAATTAAAGAATACGATTTAAAAAAATTAAATGATAATCTGCCAAGTCCCTTTATTGATGGAGTATTTGTTGGTTTTCCCGAATTAACTAATCAATTTCAGAAGCCCGTGCCGGCTAAGTTTATTACCGGAGGCCAAGAATACAAAGTTGAGGTTAGTTACCGCGGTGATCATTCCAATCACTGGACTAAAGAAAAGAAATCCTGGGAAATAACCTTTGATAAAGATAATTTATTTAATGGCGTAAAGGTTATTAAATTAATTATTCCGGAAAGTCGCGAATATTTTGCTGAATATCTAAATTCATATAGAGCAAAAAAATTTGGTTTAAAGCCAGCCGAGACAAGTTTTGTTAGTCTAAAAGTAAATAACAAGAATTATGGAGTTTATTATCAATTTGAAGATTTGTCGAAAGAATTTTTAGAAAAAAATGAGTTGCCCGCAGATGCTAATATGTACGTGACAAATGATGATATTATAAATTTAAATAAACAAAATTCTGCCTCAAATGATGTTATGTTTTGGAAAAAGCAAACAAGTGATAAGATTTTTAATTATGATAATTATAGTGAGGTGGATTTTTTATTAAGTCTTCAAGATAAAAATGAATTTTCAGACATTTTGCCCAATATTGTAAACTTGGACAATTTTTACAATTGGAATGTGCTTTCTGTTTTAGCGGGCAGTTCCCATCAGTGCGATAAAGGCAACTGGCGCATTTATTTTAATAATAGCAGTGGCAAATTTGAGTTTATCCCCTGGGATGTAAAAATAAGGCCCGCCGTAAATGATAAAGTAATTGATAATATTTTAGTTGGTAAAATATTATCAGATCCCCGGCGAGAGTATAAACGCGATCAGGTACTTTGGGGTTATGTTAGTGAGGAGAAAAATTTAGCCGATGATCTTAAAGCTTATGATCAAATCTATGATAAACTTAAGCCGGCGTTTTATGCAGATTGGACCAAAACTAACAATAATTATAAATTTGATGAGTACGTTAAGAGAATCCGTCAAGATTTTATCGATATATTTAATAATACGAAGCAACTTTTTCTAAATGACCATTCGAATTTAAATGTTAGCTACCAGCAGTCAAAAAAGTTAATTAATATTGATTTAACCGTTGACAATTTTAGCGGTTTAATTCTAAAATCAATTATCCTGCCCTTTGGAAATTTTTTTGATCAGGCCGAGTTGTATTATGATTCCAATGGAGATGGGGAGTTAACCGCAGCCGATATATTTATCGCCCGTGCTACTCTTTCCGAAAAAGACCAACAATTTCTATTTAATAATTTAAATCAATTTTTCTTTAGCCAAAGAGTTTATCAGGAAGATATTAAACAGAGCTCATTAGTTCCCCAAAAACATACCCTATTCATAAAATTAAATAATTACTCGAATTCTATACCCGAATCTTTGGATGTTAATAGAGCTGAGCTTCAGTTTGTTAACGCCGTTACTAAAAAAGCAGTTCAAGTCAAGAAATAGATAGTAATTTTATTTATTAATGATTACAATAAGATATGCTTAAGCCCAGTCTTCATTTTCAACGTTTTGAATTTAAATATTATTTACCAAAAAATAAAGCGGATAAAATCATCCCGGCGCTTCTTAGGCATATGAACTGGGATCCTTACATTGCTGAACGAGATGAAGATTATTATTATGTTAACAGTTTATATTTTGATTCGCCTACTTTTGGTTGTTTTTTCGATAAAGAAAGCGGCGTAGCAGATAGGAAAAAACTGCGCTATCGATTTTATAATGATATAAGTAAAGAAAGTCCCATATTTCTAGAAATTAAACGAAAAAGAGATGCGCTAGTGGTTAAAGATAGGGTAAGTTTAAATGGCTTTGAATGTCAAAAAACAAAATTAGATCAGGTGTTAAAAAAAATTAAAAAACAAAATCCTGAAAATAAATTTCTTGATGAGTTAATATGGTTTAAGTGTCGTAACTCCATGCGACCGAAGCTCTTTGTCCGCTATAAAAGAAAAGCTTTTATTGGTAAGCTTGATTCGAAATTGCGAGTTACTTTCGACTATGATATAAAAACTCAAAAATCGTCCAGTCTTACGCCAAATCCCCAAAAATTAATTGATGTTTATAAAGATGGCGTTGTGATTGAATTGAAGTACAATAATATTTTGCCGAACTGGCTTCATGGAATTATTCAACAGTTTGACCTTGGACGCCTAGCCTATTCAAAATATTGCAATAGTTTGCGTTACGTTTACCCGTATCTGGATGATAATAATTATTCCCCATATTAAATCTATTAACTTTTATCTCCTAGGCCCGCCGCTCCGGCAGGGAGGGGGAGTTGAAGATAAACTTAATATTAATTAATAAATAAAAAACCTATGTTAGAAAATTTTTTTAATGTTTCGGTCGCATCTAGCCAATTAACTCTTGGTGCAATAGTTATAGATCTTATTTTAGCTTTTGTTTTATCATTTATTGTCGCGGTAGTATATAAAAATACACATAAAGGTCTATCATATTCCCAATCTTTTACCTTCACTCTTATCCTTATCGGGCTTCTTGTTAGTGTTGTTATAATGGTCATTGGCAATAGTTTAGCGGTTGCTTTTGGCGCCTTTGGGACATTTTCATTAATTCGCTTCAGGACAGCCATCAAAGATACTCGTGATGTAGCTTTTATTTTGCTGGTCGTTACTATTGGTCTCTCTGTTGGCACTAGGAATTACCTCATAGCTTTTTTAACAACCGCTTTTGTTTTGGCAGTTGTTTATGGACTGAACAAAATTAATTTTGGCTCAATTAGAAAATTTGATTTTATTTTAAACTTTTCAGCTCACACCGGAACGTTCTCTAATGATAGAATGCGTGATGTTTTTAAGGAATATCTTAAATATGACAATTTGTTAAACGTTACTTCGCGTGAAGGCGGTAAATTTTTTGATTATAGTTTTAATATTAGATTTGTTACAAACTCTGATATGGAAAAATTTCTCAGTAAAGTCAATTCTCTTGAAGGCGTCGAGGATGTTGATTTAATTAGCGCTAAAAATGATATAGAGTATTAAAATTATGGCTATAAAAAACACATAATATTTTTTTAAAAATCCCCGATAAAGGGGATTTTTTGTTGATAAGTGTTAGAAAATAAATAAAGATTAATTCCGAGAATAAAATTTTAATCCGCAATGGTTTGTAAATAACCAAATTTGCTATAAAAGATTATACAATTTATTTTGTCTAATATAAGGCAAATATTAAATAAATTGACACCTATTGACACCTATTGACACCTTGAGATATAATAACAGTATGAATAATAACGAAATAAAAGCAAACGCTGTTTATACCACTTTGGAAACTCAAGAGCTATTAAAAATAAGTAATAGCACTATTAAGCGTTTGCTTAAAAAGGGGCTAATAAAAGCCAATAAAGTTGGTGGCCAATATCGAATTTTAGGTAAGGAAATATTACGTCTGGTATCGCCGGAAGCGGAAAAGCAAGCCATAAAATCATATTTGGGCATAAAACAAAAAGTTGTGGATAAAATTAATAAATGGTAATTCTTAAGAGTTGAATATTTAAAGGGATAAATAAATGCTTAAGGATAATAGGCTAATAACAATAATAAACTTATCAAGGCGAGCCTTCAGTCAGTATAAAAAACAGATTATTATTTTGACGGTCTTGGGTTTTTTAATTGGCTTATTGGAAGGAATCGGCATTAATGCCTTAATCCCTCTTTTTTCTTTTATTATTGGCAAGGAGCATGGCGGGGATGACTTTATATCCCAGACAATTGAAAAGATATTTTTATACGCACATATTGATTTTAATGTAAAATTTTTGCTTATTTTTATTTCTTCTTTATTTATTTTTAAGGCTTTTGTTTTAGTCTTATTTTCTTACATTATTGTTAAGATAACCGCCAGTTATGAAGAGCGGACTAGGAACAATTTATTCAATGCTACCCTAAAAGCTGATTGGCCTTATTTATTAAAGCAAAAACTCGGACACCTTGAGACAATTTTAATGATAAATATAACCCAAGGTTCAAATTTATTGCGCCATATTAGCAATACTATTATGGTGCTTACCAACCTGATCGTTTATATTTTAGTGGCTATAAATATTTCTATTTATATTACTTTAATAACTTTAGTTTTGGGCCTATTATTATTTCTTGTATTTAAACCCCTTATTTACAAAGTAAAAATAATCTCTCATAAATTGGAACGGTTGAATAAAGAAATTTCTCATTTCGTTAACGAAAATATAGTCGGGATGAAAACAATTAAAGCTATATTCGTCGGCAATAAAGTAGCCAAAGCCGGCCAAGAATTTTTCCGCCAATTAAAAGATATGCAAGTTAAGCAAGCTTTATTAAGTAATATTGCAGGAGCTTTTATGCAGCCGATTAGCCTAGTCTTTGTTTGTATAGTATTCGCTTTATCCTATAGAGCCCCGAATTTTAATTTTGCCGCTTTAGTAGCTGTAATATATTTAATTAAGCAAATATTTTCCTATTTTGAACAGTTGCAAACAAAGGCTTTAATTATTAGCAGTTCGGTTCCATACTTAAAGAATGTGCTAGACTATGAAGATCAGGCCATAAGAAACAGAGAAAAGAGCATCGGCTTAAATCATTTTAAGTTTAATAATCTTTTAGAATTTAAAGAGGTAAATTTTTCCTATAATCCCGATAAAAAAATTTTGACTGACTTGAGTTTTAATATTAAAAAAGGAGAGTTAGTCGGATTAATTGGCCCTTCGGGAGTGGGAAAAACAACTACCACTGATCTATTTTTGCGTTTGTTCGTGCCCACCAGCGGAGAAATATTACTTGATGGGAAAAGTATTAGAGAGATCAATATTGAAGAATGGAGAAAAAACATAGGTTATGTTTCCCAAGACATATTTTTGATAAATGATACGATTACTAATAATATTAGGTTTTATGATAGTTCCATTACTGACGATGATATAATAGAGGCGGCTAAAAAGGCCAATATTTATGATTTTATTCAAGGTTATCCGGACAAATTTTCTACTATAATCGGCGAAAGAGGGGTTCTGCTCTCTGCCGGCCAGCGGCAAAGAATCGCCATCGCCAGAGTTTTAGCCCGTAAACCTATAATTTTACTGCTTGATGAGGCCACGAGCGCCCTAGACAATGAATCAGAAGCGAAGATACAGGAAGTAATTAAAAATTTAAAGGGGAAGATAACAGTCTTGGTTATTGCTCATAGGCTATCAACTGTTATTGATTCTGATAAATTAATTGTCTTAAATAAAGGAAAAATTATTGAGCAGGGTAGGCCGCGAGAATTATTAAAAAATAAAAATTCTTATTTTTTTAAAGTATATAACATTAGAGAAGAATAAAAATATGCGTATATTTTTAATTTGGGCCGATAAAGGTCTGGAAACAAAAAATTTAATGTTAGAATTAAAGAAGCATGGCCATGAGATAGTTTATTGGGTCGGTATAAAAGGAGGAGAAAAAGACAAACTGCCCGAAACTATTTTTCATGAGCATTGGCAGGCAGTGGCCGGGTTGCCCGCCGAAAATATTGATATGGCTGAATTTTCACCACCAGGAGAAGATTTAATAGAGAAATTGTATGGGGTAGAATCTATTATTCTAACTATGATGAACAAGCGATATGATAAAATGTGCGTTGATGAACGCAGGCATTTATATTATAATATGCTTCAGTATTGGAGGGGCATAATAGAAAAATACAAGCCAGAAGTAATTATTTTTGCGGCCATACCCCATACTATCTTTAATTACCTCGTTTACGAATTAGCTATTTTTTTTGGCATTAAAACTATTATCATTGAAACCACTTGGGTCCGCGAGAGATCATTAATATATAATGATTTTTGGCAAGGCAATAATAACTTGCAACAAGAATTAAAGAATAATAAGGGCAAAAATTTTCTTCTAACAGATTTGAGTGATGATTTAAAGGAATACTATCAGTTACAAACAAGTAGATATCATGATGCCACCCCTCAATACATGAAAGAGATAAAAATGAAATATTCAATAAATAAATTAATTTTCTTTAAAGCAAGGATAATCATAAGAAGTTTAAAGGATTTAACCATATTGAAGAAGGTTCCATTGTATTTTATAAAATTATTTGGGCAGAATATTAGAAAGGAATACAGGAGTGTTCAAAAAAAATCGAATTTAGCCAAAAAATTCATTTATGTCCCGCTTAATTATCAGCCAGAACGAACCACCAGCCCACAGGGGGGTATATTTGTCGATCAAATTCTGATGGTCGAAATATTATCAGCTGCTTTACCGCCTGATTGGGTTATTTATGCGAAGGAGCATCCTTATCAGTTGCTTGCCCGGGGCCTAAATTTCTCCAGCTCTCGTTATCCGGGTTACTATAGAAAGATTGCCAAATTAAAAAATGTTGAATTAATTCCCGTTGAGACTAATACCTATACTTTAATTGACAAATCTCAGGCAGTGGCTACTGTTACCGGGACAGCCGGTTGGGAAGCAATCTTACGTTCAAAACCAGCCATTACATTTGGTTATCCCTGGTATCAAGACTATCCGGGCGTTTTAAAAGTTAATAATGTTGAATCGTGCAAAAAAGCTTTGCAAAAAGTTAAAGACGGGTTTAAAATAGAACAGCAGCAGGTTATTAATTATTTAAAAAGTTTTGACAGAGCGTCAATTTATGGTTATGTAGATGTCGGGGTAGTAGAGAATCCCCAAATAACAAAGCAAGAAAGCATAAAAAATATTACTCAAGCAATATTAGAGGAGATGGAAAAAATACATGATTAACTAATAAAATAATTATATGTCTATTGATTGTTTAAAAAACAAGATAATTTTAGTGACAGGAGGGACTGGTTCTTTCGGCAAAAATTTTGTCAGGCATTTATTGGAATATCCAGAAGTTAAAAAGGTTATTGTTTTCAGCCGTGATGAATTAAAGCAATCACAAATGCAGTCAGAAATCAAGGATGAAAGATTAAGATTTTTTCTCGGCGATGTCCGGGATTTGCAAAGATTGCAGAGGGCTTTTGACGGGGTTAATATTGTTGTCCATGCCGCGGCCCTGAAGCAGGTCCCGACTCTAGAATATAATCCTTTTGAAGCAGTTAAGACTAATATTCTAGGTAGCCAGAATGTGGCAGATGCCGCGATTGATCAAGGAGTAGAAAAAGTGATATTAATTTCTACTGACAAGGCGGTTCAACCGATTAATTTATACGGTTCAACTAAGCTTTGCGCGGAAAAATTATTTATAAGCGGAAATTCTTACGCTGGGAATAAAACTAAATTCAGCTGCGTTCGTTACGGCAATGTTATTGGCAGCCGCGGCAGTATTGTAGAAACGCTTTTGAAAAGTAAAGATAAAAAAGTATATATAACAGACGAAAGAATGACTAGATTTTGGTTAACTTTGAAGCAAAGTTTTGCTCTTGTTCTGTTCGCTTTAGATAATATGGAGGGAGGAGAAATCTTTATCCCTAAAGTTCCCAGCATGAAGTTGGTTGATTTATTTGAAGTTATTGCTCCCGGGGTAGAAAGGGAGATTATCGGAATTCGGCCGGGCGAGAAATTACACGAAATATTATTAACCGAGGAGGAAGCTATCCATTCAGTGGAATTAGATAAGTATTTTGTTGTTATCCCGGACAATTTTAATATATTTGACAAGGAGAAATTTAATAAATATTTTGAAATGGGACAAAAATTATCTCCGAATTTTAGTTTCAGATGCGATACCAATAAAGATTGGTTGACCGGGGAAGCCTTTAGAGAGATATTAAAAGATGTGTGAAAATAAGAGAAAGAGAAGCGGATAGATAAAAAATATTATTTTTAATTTTTATGGAAAAGAAACTTAAACAACATGAGATTTTCTCAAAAGAAGGGGATAATTGGTTTGGCCGCAATAAAGAAATTTTAATTGATGAAGAGAGCGAAAAAACAGTAAATTATCTTAGCCAAATAATTAATTATCTCAAGGAAAATAAGCTCAATTTTGATAAAGTTTTTGAGATCGGATGCAGCAATGGTTGGAGGTTAAATAAAATTAGGAATATTTTTAAAGCGGATTGCTATGGGATAGAACCGTCTAAATTGGCTTTGCGGGACGGCAAGAAAAGATACCCCAGCCTTAAATTAACCCAGGGGTTTTCTCATGACTTAAGCGATTTTAAAGATGATTTTTTTGATTTAGTAATCATTAGTTTTGTTTTTCATTGGGTTGACCGCAGTAAGTTGCTTCAGAGCGTTAGCGAGATTGACCGAGTATTAAAAAATTTCGGCTATTTAATTATTGAAGATTTTAATCCCGGCAGCGCCTGCAAGGTTCCCTACCATCATTTATCAGACAAAGAAGTGTATACTTACAAACAAAATTATAGCGACATTTTTGTCGGCAGTAAGTTGTATAATATAATTAACAGTAAGGAATATGAATTTCATAAAGGAGGGGGAATTGATAGCCAGAACCTTTGCCACTTTACGGTTCTTCAAAAAAGATTGGAAAATAATTATATCTTAGCCAGGCGGGAAATTAAAACTTAGGGAGTAAAAATATGGGAAATTTAAGCAATTTTATAAAAGAAATTAAAATCGGGCAACGTTTAATCGGGGAAAATCAACCTACTTACTTCATTGCTGACATTGGCGCTAATTTTGACGGCGATTTAAATAAAGCTAAAAGATTGGCTTTAGCCGTGAAAGAGGCCGGGGGAGATGCGGTTAAAATTCAAAGTTTTTTGGCGCCCAAAATTATTTCTGGCAAGGGCTTTGCCTCTATGCAGTTAAAAGGCATACATGGCAGTTGGGGAAGGCCGGTTGACGAGATATTTAAAGAAGCGGAATTTCCAAGAGAATGGCATAAAGAATTTTTTGATTATTGCCGTGAAATCGGCATTATGGCCACTTCGTCGCCCTACGATTTTGAAGCTGTTGATTTAATGGAGCAATGCGGCGTTGATTTTTATAAAATCGGCTCGGGCGACATAACTTGGCACGAAATGTTAAAATATATCGCCGGAAAAAATAAACCAATGATTCTGGCAACTGGAGCCAGCAGCTTGGACGAAGTTGATGAAGCGGTGGAAGTTATTAAATCAACCGGCAACCATAATTTAATTTTACTCCAGTGCATTACCAATTATCCTTCAAAAATTGAAAGCGCAAACATTAATGTTTTAAAAACCTACCAAAATAGGTATAATATTATAATCGGTTATTCTGATCATGCCCCCACGGATATCGTCCCTTTGGGGGCGGTCGCACTGGGCGCGAAAGTGATAGAAAAGCATTTTACTTTTAATAAAAAGGATAAGGGGCCAGACCATTCTCATTCTATGGAACCGCAAGAATTTTCCGATATGGTGAAGCATGTCCGCCAATTAGAAGAAGCTTTGGGCTCCGGAAAAAAAGAAGTGGTTGAGGAAGAATCCGAGACGGTTGTAGTCCAGCGCCGTTCCCTTTATGCCAGCTCCGAAATTGCTAAAGGCGGGGAGATTACTTCAAATAATATTATTGAGTTGCGCCCGGCTTTGGGAATTTTGCCGAAATTTAAATCCCTAATTATCGGCAAAAAAGTTAAGCGTACGATTGAGGTTGGTGAGCCGATAAAATGGGAAGATATCGCTTAAATTAATAAAAATATGGGAGAAAAAGAACTGGATAAAATTAAATTAGCCGCCTTAGTTTTTAACGACCGGATTAAAAAATCAGACGTTGTGGTTTGTCTAGAGGGTGACCACTACGCCCGGCTGATGCATACCCTGGAAGTTTTTCAGGGTGGTTGGGCTGAGAGAATATTAGTTTCCGGAGGATATGAAGCTCCGCCTTTTTCCATCCCGGCCAGAGTGTTGGCCGAAAAATTATATAAAAACGGCATTCCGAGAGGCCGGGTGCTTTTAGAGGAAAAATCATTGAATTCCTATGATCAGGGGGTTGAAGTTATGAAGATAATTAAAGAAAAAAAGTGGAAAAAAATAATTTTAGTCGCTTCCCATTTCCATCAGCCCAGAGCCTACCTCACATTCTTAAAGACCATGAAAAAAGCGGGTCTTAAGATTCAGATTTTTAATTCGCCGGCCCGGGAGCTTTCTTGGTTTAACCTCATTTCTTTGGGGAAGAGCCGGCTGGGACTATTTGAAGACGAGCTTAATAAGATAGACGATTATTCCCGAAAGGGCCATGTGGCTACAGTTAAAGAGGCGATAGAGTATCAAGAGTGGAAAGAAAAACAAAAATAGAATTCAATTACTTAAAATTTTATGGACATAAAACAAGTAAAAAGAATAATGGGGGGTAATTTTATCGGACCGGATGAACTTAAAAAAATAAGCTCTAAATTAAATATTGCTGATCCCCATAAAATGGAAGATTTGTTGCCCGAAATTCCTTTTACCTTAAGCTATTTAGAAAAAGTTTCTAAAGATTACATCTTGATTTTGGGGATACCCGAAGATAAATCTGGCAAAAAATTAACTATTAATAGAATGCGGGTAATATTTGGCCAAAACCCGGCGAAAAAAGAACCTTGCTTTTATAATCAGGATTGGTATCTGGAAGAAAAATTTGCCAAAGATGTTTCTTTAAAGTTTAAATGGTATCTTATAAGAAAAATTGTTATTAAAAATAGCCGGGGGAAAAATCCGGAAGATATTCATTCTCGGCTGAAAGAAAAAGAAAATTTCCCATTAGCGGTTTTAACCGTTTTTGTATTTTTCTCTTATTATTTTTTAAACAAGGGGCAAATTTTATGGAAGGATAATTTTATCTGGTGTTCCGACAAAGATAAAAACGGCGACAGGATTTATACCGGGCGCTATTTAGACCCCAAAAGAATTAATAAAGATGGATTTAATATCCATCGCCACCTTTCCATCCGTCCTTGTTATGGTTTAGCGCCTCAAATTATATGATAACCACAATTATTCAAGCGAGAATTAGTTCAACCAGATTGCCCGGGAAAGTATTATTGCCATTGGGCGGTAAGACCGTCTTAGAAAACGTCGTGGAACGAGTCCGGAAAGCTAAGCTCATAGGCGAGACGGTCGTGGCCACCTCAAACGGGAAAGATGATGATAAAATTGTTGAGCTTTGCGAAACCAGGGGGATAAAATATTTCCGTGGCAGTTTAGATGATGTTCTGGATAGATATTATCAAACGGCCAAGCATTTTCAAGCAGAAAGTATTTGCCGGATTACCGCTGATTGCCCCCTGATTGATCCAGAGGTTATAGACAGGGTAGCTAAAAAATATTTAGAGGGGGAATATGATTATGTTTCTAATACTCACCCAACGGCCACTTACCCCGACGGCCTTGATGTTGAAATTTTTTCTTTTAAGGCTCTGGAAAGAGCTTGGCAAGAAGCGATTCTGTTGTCCGAGAGAGAGCATGTTACCTCTTATATATGGAATAATCCAGATAAATTTAAAATTGGCAATGTAAAAAACAGCCTTGACCTATCAACCTATAGGCTGACCATTGACGAAAATAAAGACTATGAATTACTAAAAAAAATTTTCAAGGAAGTTTCTAATTTGACAATGTTGAATATAGTAAAATTTTTAGATGAACGTCAGGACATAAAAAATATTAACGCCGATATTACCAGAGATGAAGGATATTATAAGTCTTTAGAAAATGATAAAATTAAAAATTATGGAAAAGATTAAAATAAACAAATGGTCGAGAATTATTTCGTTTGAACCTGATGGCAAGCAGGAAGAAATTTGGATATATAAAGATTCTAAAACTGAAAAACGCTATAACGTTGAAGTTACTCTAGGCAAGCCGATTGATATCTTATCTCTTAAAGCAAATATAATCAAAGATTTAGGCTTGAACGCGGACCGAATCAGGGATTCAAGAATTTCTTTATTCGAGAAAGATAATCTGCGACTGGTTGATTTATGCCCCATCTGCGGAAGTGGAGCCAAAGATAGACCGGAAGTTTTTAACGTCTATGGCGCTACTTATGTTAAGTGCGAAGAATGTTCTCATTATTTCGTGAAGAAAAGGCCGACAAAAAACGCTTTAGAGGAATTTTATTCGAAAGACAACCAGTATCAAAGCACTTATACGGACAAAAAAACCGTTGAAACCAGGGTTCAGCAGGTGGCCATGCCAAAAGCAGAATGGGTGATACAAAATTTTGAAAAAATTTATGGCAGAAAGCCGAAATCAATTCTGGATGTAGGGGCGGGAAGCGGTCATTTTGTTTCCGCGTGTAAAAATTTAGGAATAATGGCTAACGGAGTTGAGTTGAGCCAGGCGGGAAGGGATTTTTGTAAAGAAAATTTTGGTTTTGAGTTGTCAAATAAAGATTTTATAGAAGAATGGAAAGAGTTTGCCGATTATGAAGTTATAACTTTTTGGGGGGTAATCGAGCACGTTCCTTATCCTTTAAAGATGTTAGACGCCGCCGCAAAGGTTCTTTCCGGGAAAGAAGGCCTGGTTGTGGCTGAAGTTCCGCGCTGGGATTGTTTCAGCACCGCTGTCCAAAGAATATTTCCCAATTCGATTACCAGGCATCTTGATCCGTTGGGGCATATTAATTGTTTTACGGATTCATCTTTAGCCACGACTTTTAAGAAAAGTAATTTTGATATCGTGGCCGCTTGGTATTTTGGCATGGACATTTATGAATTTATTACCCAAATATCTTACCTGTTGGGGGAAAATAAAATTATTGAAAAAATAGGAAAATATATACCCGCCCTTCAGAATAGAATAGATTTGGCTATGTTGTCAGATGAAATAGTGATGGCCGCCACGCCGACAAAAAAATTAGAAAGATAAAAAAATTATCACCATCCCGCCTCGGCGGGATGGCGGGAAAATATAAAAAATAATATGAATACAAACAAAGGCATCAAATTATGGGAGAAGGCGAAAAAAATAATTCCGGGCGGTTCGCAATTATTATCTAAACGCTCGGAAATGTTTTTGCCGGAGCAATGGCCTTCCTATTTCAAAAAAGCTAAGGGCGCGGAAATTTGGGATTTAGACGGGAATAAATATCTTGACGTTAATGCCAGTATCGGGGCTTGTATTTTGGGTTATGCTGACCCAGAAGTTAACAAGGCCGTAAAAAAAGTAATAGATGATGGTTCAAACTCTACCCTTAATTCTCCGGAAGAAGTGGAATTGGCGGAATTGTTATGCAAATTACACCCCTGGGCTAAAATGGTAAGGTATGCCAGGGGCGGCGGGGAAGCCATGACTGTCGCCGTAAGAATCGCTAGGGCTTATTCGGGAAAAAGTAAGGTTGCTTTTTGCGGTTATCATGGCTGGCAAGACTGGTATTTAGCGGCTAATTTAGCTGATGATAAAAATTTAGACGGGCATTTGCTCTCGGGGCTAGAACCTAGGGGCGTACCAAGAGAATTAAAGGGGACGGCGATTCCTTTTCACTATAATAAAATTGAAGAATTAAAAAAAATAGTTTCTGAAAACAAAAATATTGGCGTAATCGTAATGGAGCCGTTAAGGCATGAGGAGCCAAAGGATAATTTTTTAAAGCAAGTCAGAAAGATTGCCGATAAGATCGGCGCGGTCTTGATTTTTGACGAAGTAACCATCGGTTGGCGGCTCAATATTGGCGGAGTTCATCTTAAATACGGCGTTAATCCTGATATAGCCGTTTTCGCTAAAGGCATGAGCAATGGTTTTCCCATGGCTGCCATTATCGGCCGCCAAGAAGTTATGCAGGCCGCTCAAACTTCCTTTATCAGCAGCTCTTATTGGACCGAAAGAATCGGCCCGGCGGCCGCTTTGGCGACGATAAACAAAATGATTAAGAAAAAGGTCCCTCAACATCTTAATAAGATGGGTAAGTTTATTATTAAGGGGCTAAAACAGGCAGCCAGCAATAATAAGCTAAAAGTCGCGGTCGTTGGACTGCCGCCCTTAATTCATTTTTCTTTTGACTACGGCGAGAACAGCCAGGCAATACGCACCTTATTTACTCAAGAGATGCTGAAAAGAGGGATATTAGCTTCGGGCGGCGTTTACCTTACTTATAGTTTTAAAGAGCCGGAGGCAAAAAAATATTTGCGGGCGGTTGAAGAAACATTCAAATTATTGCGTAAGGCGATTGATAATAATCAAGTTCGCAAACTGCTAAGGGGCCCAGTGGCCCATGCCGGATTTAAAAGATTAGTCTAATTTTATTAAAAATATGATTCCTTACGGCCATCAAAATATAGATGAGGACGACATTGACGAAGTCATAAAAGTTTTAAAATCAGATTGGCTCACCCAAGGGCCGAAGGTTTTGGAATTTGAAAGAGCTTTAGCTAAATATGGCGGGGCTAAATATGCGGTGGCGGTAACTAACGGCACTTCAGCTCTGCATTTAGCTTATTTGGCGTCCGGGTTAAAGCCGGGTGATGAAGTTATTACCACGCCAAACACTTTTGTGGCTACGACCAATATGCTTTTGGCGATTGGAGCCAAACCGATTTTTTGTGATATTAGGGAAGATAGCTATAATATTGACGAGAAAAAAATTGAAAAATTAATTACGGCCAAGACTAGGGCGATCGTGCCGGTGCATTTCTCCGGCCAGCCTTGCGAGATGGAAAAAATTAAAAAGATAGCTAAGAAATATAAACTGGCGGTTATTGAAGACGCTTGCCATGCGCTTGGGGCTAAATATAAAAACAGTAAAATTGGCAGTTGTAAATTCTCCGATCTGGCCGTATTTAGTTTTCACCCGGTAAAATCAATTACGACGGGCGAGGGCGGCGCAATTTTGACCAATAACAGAGAATATTATGAAAAGATACTGACTTGGCGCACCCACGGTATCAATAAAGACGCGGCCGGAAAAAACATTATGACCGAATTAGGTTATAATTACAGAATGACAGATATTCAAGCGGCGCTTGGCGCGAGCCAACTGAAAAAGTTAGATAAATTTATTCGAGAGAGACGGCGAGTTGTCAGCTGGTACGCTAAAGAATTAAAGAATATAAAAGATATTATTTTGCCGGTTGAACTTCCCGGTAATTATTCCAGTTGGCACATTTATGTGATTAGGGTAAAAGATAAAAAAAAGAGAGATGGATTGGCTGAATATTTAAAAATCAACGGAGTTGGGGTTAATTTCCATTATCCAGCCGTTTATAACCATCCGTATTATCGCCGCTTGGGCTATGATTTAAAATTAAAAAATACGGAAATTTATCATCGAACCTGCTTAACATTACCTTGTTTTGTCGGACTTGAGCGCGCAAAGATTTGCCAAATTACCGGCCTAGTTAAAAGTTATTTTACTTTCGGGTTGTCTAAAAAGTAATGTATATATTATGCGGATACTACTGGTCCACCCCAATAATTATCTGAATATTGGCATACCCACCGGTCTGGCCACGCTGGCAGCGGTTTTAAAACAACGGGGTCTGGTTGTTGATTTGTTTGATTTTACTTTTGTTAAGACTGCGTCTTCGGTGAAGCGACCCCTTAATGTCAATCCCGGAATATACTTACCTACCGTTTATACCCTAGAAGATTTGGTGGTTGACGATCCCGTGCAGTCATTAGCTGAAGCTTTTTCGGCCAAACTTAAAGCCTTCAAACCCGACTTGATCGCCATTTCGGCGATGACCAGTTATTTTGACGAAGTGATTGATCTTTTGCGGCAAGTTCCGCCACGTTGTCCGGTGATTGTGGGCGGAGTGCACAGCACTATTTGTCCAAAAGACGTCCTTTTAAAAAAAGAGATTGATTTTATTTGCGTGGGAGAGGGCGAGGAGTTATTGGTAGAATTGAGTTATTGCTTGGCGAAAGGCGGGAACTTTACCGAACTAGAAAATCTCGGCTACAAGAAAAACGGTCGAATTTTCATCAACCGCTGTCGGCCGTTCATTGATCTGAATATTTTGCCGGAGCCAGACTGGTCATTATTTGACCAGCGACATCTCTTCCGGCCCTTTATGGGTCGCGTCTATCGAGGCAGTTTTTACACAATGTCGCGCGGCTGTCCGGGACAGTGCACTTATTGCGTCAACGGCGCCATGCGCGAAGCGCTCAAGGATTGTGGCCGTTATTTCCGTTTCCAGTCGCCGGCCACCACGGCGCGGCAGCTAGGTTATTTAAAAGAACACTACGGTGCTACCTGGTTTAAATTCGCCGACGATTCTATTATGCTTTTTAATGAACAATATTTGGAGGAGTTAGCGGAAAGATTAGAGCCTTTGAGCATCCAGTTTGGTTGTTCGGTTCGTCCCGAAACTACCACCGAACGAAAAGTTAAGTTGCTTAAACGCATGGGTTGCGTGGCGGCTTCAGTAGGTATTGAATCTGGCAATGAGGCCCTCAGGAAAAGGGTGCTTAACCGATATATGAGTAATCAGAAAATTAAACAAGCGGTTGAAATTTTGAAAAATGCCGGCATCAGAGTGTCAACTTTTAATATGATTGGCCTGCCCGGAGAAACCAGAAAAAATGTTTTTGAGACAATTTCTTTAAATAAAAAATTAAAGGTTGAGGCGGCGAATGTTTATATTGTTTATCCGTATCCGGGAACGGTTTTAAGTTGGCAATATAAAACCAAATTTCGAGATGCCACTGGAAAAATTATCCCGGTTTCGCGGGCCTCGTCTTTTGCTTTTTCTACTATGTCGCCGACCGAAGTTGAAGGATTATTGGCCACTTTTGATTTATATTTAAGGCTGCCCGAAAAAAAATGGCCGCAAATCAGGAAAGCCGAAGGAAGCTGTTCGGCAGCAATCAGATTGCGCCAGCAGCTTTATGAGCAGGCAGTTAATATATAAAAAATAACCGCTGGCATAACGGCAAAATCTATGGAACTAAAGTTAATAAATTTAGAACCCCGCCTTTATCGGTCTTGGGATAAATTTTGTGAAGAAAGCGATGATGCTTGGTTTTGGCATACTTCCGATTGGCTGGAATACAATTTAAATTATCAGCCGAAAATGCGTCCGGAAGTTAAATCATTTTTGGTGGTTGACAATAAACGAGTAGTAGCCGTTTGCCCGCTGATTTTAGTAGAGATTGATGGCGTGAAAGAATTTTCTCTTTCCGGAGTTCATGGTCCCATGCCCGCTTTTTCAAATGATTTGCCAAAAAAAGCAAAAAATAAAATTATGAAATTAATTTTTAGCCAGATAGATAATTTGGCTGGTCAAAGCGGAGTCAAGCGAGTTAAATTTAATTTTTCCGTTCTTAGCAAATCTTTTATAGAGACGGCGGAATTAAAATTTAATTTTTCTGAAAAATTTGGCTATCTGAATAATAATTTAAATGCGTTGGTTATTGATTTAAAAAGACCTCTTGACCAGCTATGGAAAGAAGTCAGTCATGGCCATCAGGCGGATATAAGTCGGTCAGCCAAAATTTTAAAGGCGAATATTTTCAACCGGGACAATATTAATGATGAAATTTTTAATGAATACGTTAAGCTCCACCAAAAGGCGGCCGGCCGACAGACTAGGCCGTTGGCTACTTTTGATATGATGAAGAAATGGATTGGCCAGGACAAAGCTTTTCTTGTCGGAGCGAAAAAAAATAACAAATTTATCGGTTTTTCTTATTTTTTTCTTTACAAAAATAATGTTTTTTACGGTTCTTCCTGCAATGATCCGGAATTCCAGCAGCTCCCCATATCCCACTTTATTCAATGGAGCGCCATAAAATTGATGAATGAAAAAAAGTATAAATTTTATGAAATTGGCTGGCAAATTTATAATGAAGGGATGTCAGATTATTCCAGCAAGAAAAGAATTAATATCAGCAAGTTTGAGAAGGGGCTTGGCGGAGAGGTTAAGCCGTTGTTTATGAGCGAAAAATATTATGATAAGTCATTTTTTTTGAAAGTATATAATTCCAGGATAAATCAGTTTGCCCAGACTATTAAATAAAAAATATGGAAAATTTATTAAACAAATTGGTTTTAGGTACAGTTCAATTCGGCTTAAATTATGGCATTAATAACCTAAATGGAAAACCGTCGCGGGAAAAATCTTTTGAGATGCTTGATTTGGCTTATAAAAACGGGATTAAAATTTTTGATACGGCCAATGTCTACGGAGATGCCGAGGAAATTTTAGGCGAATTTATGCAAAGCCGAAACTTAAGCGGAAAAATTAAAATAATAACCAAATTAAAGCCTAATATTATCGCTGAATCGGACGGAGAAATAAATAGTATAATTGAGGCGAATTTAAGAGAATCTTTAATCAGGTTAAAAAGAAATTACGTTGACGGATACCTGTTGCATACACCGGAGTATATTAGGGACAAAAAAATAGTCAGCGCGCTAAGTGATTTAAAAAAGCGGGGGCTGGTAAAAAATATCGGAGTTTCTATATATGAAGAAGTTGACGCGGTTTACGCCGCGAGCTTGGAAGAAGTTGATTATATTCAGGTCCCCTATAGCATCTTTGACCAAAGACTCAATAAAACGGAGTTTTTTCAGCTGGCCAAAAATAATAATAAAACAGTTTTCGCCCGAAGCGCATTTTTGCAAGGATTATTTTTTATGCCGCAGGAAAGAATTCCTTCGCATCTAGAGAAAGCTAAAATTTATTTGAGGGATTTGGATAATATTATCGCCAAATATAATTTATCTAGGCTGCAAGCCGCTTTGCTATTTTCGCTAAAAAATGAGAATATTAATTACATTGTTTTCGGTGTTGACAATATCGTTCAGCTTAAGGAAAATATAAATACAACCGAACAAAATATTGATTGCGAGCGGTGCCTTAAGGAGCTAAAAGACAAATTCATTGATATTGAAAAAAATATTATATTTCCCAGCCTATGGAAAAAGTAAAAAATTTATGTATCATTCAGGCAAGATACGGTTCGACCAGGTTGCCAGGCAAGGTGCTTCTGCCCCTTGGCGGGAAAACTGTTATTGAGCAAGTTATATCGCGAGTAAAGCAAGCTAAGAAAATTGACCACCGCCAGGGCGGGACAGGCAAAATTATTTTAGCTACCACCACCAGAAAAGAAGATGACGCTTTGGAACAAATATGCCTAAGGGCGGGAATTGACTGTTTTCGTGGCAGCGAGGAGGATGTCTTAGACAGGTATTACCAAGCGGCTAAAAAATTTAAAGCTAAAAATATTATCAGAGTAACCGGCGATTGCCCGCTCATTGATCCAGAGATAATAGATAAAGTAATTGATATATATGAAGAGAACGGCGTTGATTATGCCACCAATGTTATCCCGCCGACCTTTCCTGATGGTTTGGATGCAGAAATTTTTTCTTTTGCCGCTCTGGAAAAAGCTTGGCGGGAAACCAAGATGGCTTCGCAAAGGGAGCATGTTACTGTCTATCTGTGGCAGAATCCGGGAATTTTCAGACAGAAGCACTTAAATAATAAAATTGATTTGTCGGCGCACCGCTGGGTTTTGGACAATCCGGAAGATTATGAATTTATGAAACAAGTTTATGTTAAATTATATCCGGCGAAGCCAAATTTTAGACTAACTGACTTATTGGGATTTTTTGCGGACAACCCGGAGATTGAAAAAATAAATAATATGATTAATAGAAATGAAGGGTTGAAAAAATCAATCAGAGAAGATAAAATTATTGATAAATAATTTGATATAATAACATGAAATTTGATAAATCCAAGGCATTACTAAAACAAGCTAAAAAGTTAATCAAGGGTAGAATTTTAATTAATAAATTTTACGGGGACCAACCATGAAAGTCTCAATTTTTCAACCAACTTATCTATCTTGGCTCGGTTTCTATAAAGCCATTGCTTGGGCCGATAAATTTGTTTTTTTGGATGATGTCCAATATGAAAGCCATTCATGGCAAAGCCGGAACAGGATAAAAACGGCCACCGGTGAATTAATATTAACCGTGCCGATAATCAGAAATTTTCCGCAAAATATCAATCGGGTAAAGATAAATTATTCCTGCGATTGGATAAAAGGCCATTTAAAATCCATCCAGATGAATTATAGTCGAGCAAATTTTTTTAAGGAGTCTTTCCCATTGTTGGAGTCTTTTTATAAAACTAAACCGGAAAGTTTGCTAGAGTTGAATGTGGGTATTATAAAGGGGATATGTAAATTTTTAGATATAAAAACCGATCTTTACTTTTCTTCTAATTTGGGCGTGGGTGATTTACAAAAAAATAAAAAGGTAGTGGCGATATTAAAAAAAATGGAAGTTGGTCAATATTTATACGCCGAGGGAGCGTGGGAATATATGGAAAAAGAAATAGATCTTTACCGAAATAATAAAATTCAACTGGTACCGTTAAAATTCGTCCATCCTGTTTATCGCCAGCTATATGGGGAATTTGTCCCGCGGCTTTCAATTATTGACATAATTTTTAATTGCGGAAAAGATAAAACAATTGAGATAATTAAAAATATAAAATTATAAATATATAGCTAACAGTATGATTTATAATTAAATTTTAATAATGAAAAAGCAAAATAAAAATATCATAAAGATTGGTAATAAAATAATTGGAACTGGCCAGCCGGTTTTTATTGTGGCTGATATGTCCGGGAACCACGGTGGCTCATTTCAATGCGCTAAGAAATTAATTGCCGCCGCCGCGGCCGCCGGCGCTGATGCCATTAAGATGCAAAGCTACCTACCAGAAACTATCACTATCGATTGCGCCAATAAATATTTCCAAATAAATGACGGCGGGTTTTGGGATGGGCAAACGCTTTACGCTTTATATAAAAAAGGCGCTACTCCTTGGATTTGGCATTCAAAGTTAAAAAAATACGCCGAAAAACAAGGCATAATATTTTTTTCCACGCCTTTTGACGTTACCGCGGTTAGTTTGCTTGAAAAAATAAAGGTTCCTTTATATAAAATTGCCTCTCTTGAATTATCCGACACTCCGCTGTTGGAAAAAATTGGTAAAACCGGCAAGCCAGTAATTATGTCGCGCGGCACGGCCACCTTAAAGGAAATTAAATATGCCATCAAAACCTTGAAACAATTTGGCTGTCCGCAGATTTGTCTCTTGCATTGCGTCAGCGCTTACCCGGCCAGGCCGGGAGAGATGAATCTTAAAACCATACCCGATATCAACCGTCGCTTAAAAGTCATAGCCGGCCTTTCTGATCATACACTCGGCTATGAAATCAGTTTGGCCGCGGTGGCTTTAGGCGCGTCAATTATTGAGAAGCATTTAGTTTTATCAAGAAAAGATAAAGTTATTGACGCTTTTTTTTCTTTGGAGCCAGCGGAATTTAAGGAAATGGTTTCCTCTATCAGAAAAATTGAGAAATCGCTGGGCAGAGTTAATTATCAGGCGACCAAAGAGGAAAAAGCGGCAGTCGCTTACCGTAAATCGCTGTTTATCATCCAAGACATAAAAAGGGGCGAGAGATTTATTTATAGTAAAAATATTCGCTCTATTCGCCCCGGTTATGGTTTAGAGCCAAAATATTATAAATCGATTAACGGACGAAGGGCAAAAATTGATCTTAAAAAAGGCACCCCGCTTAAGTGGAATTTAATTTTACGATAATTCACATGAAAGTCAAATTAATTTTATTTTCCGAAAAACATTTACCGGCCTCGCGCCGCTGGTTAAACAATAAAGAATTTTGCCGTTTGTTCGGCCGGGTTTATCGTCCGCTTTCGATAAAGAGCCAGAAAGACTGGTATTTTAAGCTTAAAAAGGATAAAACTCAGCTAATTTTCGCCATTGAAGTTGATGATATTTATATTGGTAATATCGGATTAAAAAATATAGATTATCAGAATAAAAAAGCCGAGTATTATATTTTTATTGGCAGTAAAAATTACAGAGGCAAAGGTGTAGGAAAAATCAGCAGCCGAAAATTTTTCGCTTATCTGAAAAAAAATCTGAAAATCCATAAAATTTATCTTCAGGTTGACCAGACCAATATTGCCGCCCGAAAGCTTTACGATAAGTTGGGTTTTAAAGAAGAAGGTATCTTAAAAGATGAACTGCTAAGAGGGGGAAAATATCGGACTATAATCCGTATGGCTTATTTTTTTAAATTGTAATATGAAATTAGTTTTATTCGCGGTAACCGGTTTCGGCAACAAAGTACTCGACGCTTTATTGGCAGAGAATTGCGAGGTGGCTTATATTTTTACGCGTCCCGGCAGAGAACCGTCGCCTTATTACCCGGGAGTGGAAAATTTAATTACCTATGCCGAAAAAAGGGGAGTGTTAATCCACGATGATTTTGACTGGAGTGAAATTAAAAAGAAGATAGAAATGGCGTCGCCCGAATTATTGCTCGTTGCCACTTATCCTAAAATAATCCCGTCTGAGATTATTAAGGCCGTTCCGCTGGCGGTCAACATTCATCCGTCCCTCTTGCCAAAGTACCGTGGCGCGACCCCAATTGACTGGGTACTATATAATAAAGAAAAAGAGACCGGAGTAACCGCCCATTTGCTTGCCGAGAAAGCCGATAGGGGCGCGATTTTAATTCAAAAAAAGATTAAAATTGCCCTTGACGACAATAAGACGACCTTGACCAATAAATTAATCGATTTATATATTTTGGCGGTTAAGGAATTAATTAAGCGGATAAAAGCCAAAAGCCTAAAACTGGAATTACAAAACGAAAAGGAAGCAACTTATTTTCCGCGCTTTGATAAATTAAGCGAGGAGGAAAAAATAAAATTAAAATTGCAAAATAATGATAAAATACGGGATTAAAATTTGGTCAATCAACGAACGTTATTTTACGGAAGCAGTGCGTTTGTATGAAAGGGGCAAGATTGATTTCATTGAACTATATTTAGTGCCTGATAAAATACCCGAGTCGGTTAAAAAGTTTAAAAACGTTGAAATGCAAATTCACGCGCCGCATTCCTCTCATGGATTTAATATCTTTACGGTGAATCAAGCGGGAGTTAATTTTTTTAAAGAACAGGTGGTAAAAACCGCTGATTTATTAAACGCTAAAAATATTATTGTGCACGCGGGAGTGGGCGAGGACAAATTGATTTTTAAGAAAAACATTAAACTGATTGCGGATGATAGGCTGTTAATAGAAAATAAGCCGAAAGTTGGCTTAAATAATGAATTGTGTTTTGGACATTCTTTGGATCAGCTTATTTTTATAAAAGATGAATGCGGGCTTAATATATGCCTTGATTTCGGCCATGCGATCAAGAGCGCCGCCTCAGAGAAAATAAATTACAAAGACTTTCTGAGTAATTTATTGAGTATTTTAAAACCCTCTTATTTTCATCTGTCCGGCGGTTTTTATGATAACGAGCAAGATGAACATTTAAATTTAGACGAAGGTAATATTGACTGTACTTGGATTAAGAATAAATTAGAAAAATTAAGCGAAAATAGTGATATTAGCCTAGCTTTTGAAACACCAAAAGTCGGAAATAATTTAAGAAATGACTTGAGAAATATAGAATATTTTAAGAATTTATAAATTTAGTGGAGAATTATTATTTAAAACACAAATAAAGCCTAAAAAATATGAGTGATTTAAAGGGAAAACGAGTTTTAATTTTTCAACAACGTGCTTGGGGAATAAATATTGGGCATTTTTTAGCTAAGAAACTGCAGGCAGAGGGATGCAGATTAGCCGCCTTAACGTTAAAAAGGACTACGCACGATTTCATTTTAAATCAGAAGGAAGTTAAGTACGATTTAATTGTGAATAACGACGAAATAATGAGCCGACCGAGAGATTATCTGCGGGGAGACACTTATTCCCTTGAGGAAATATGCAAAACATTAGGCGTAGACACTATTTGGCCCATAGTTATGACTTTAAGAAACCATGTTAGGAGTTATAAAGATAAATATTATTATGGATTTAAGCAGAACGTTCCGGATGAAGAAATTATAGATTTTGTCATGGCGGTGTATAAATATATTAATGAAATATTTGATAAATTTAACCCTGAAATAATTATCACCCCCGTTTTTGTTTCTTTGCCCCATATAATGTTCAATCTTTTTGCCGCAATGAGAGGAATAAAAATGATAGCAATTACGGATTCTAAAGTTAGGGGTTATTATATTTTTTCTAACAGCTACCAGGGTGATAAAGGCGATTTTTATGATCGGGTTGATGCGCTTAATAATAATTCAGAAGAAACGGTTAACCGCGATAAAGCTAAAAGATATATAAAAGAGTTTAGGGAAACTTTTAAAAAACCGGATTATTTTAAAGAAATAAACGCTAAAAAATCAATAAAACAAATAATTAGGCACGAGTTATCTCCTTTTTATCATATCTTGCGCTGGTATATAAAGAAGCCTATAAACGTTTTAGAAAGCACGGGTATAACCGTAGATTACCGGCCGCCAAGAATTATTCTAAGAGACCATTATTGCCAGAAGCGATATAAAAAATTTATGGATAATTTTAGTTATTATCCGTTTGAGAAAATAAAAAAATTTGTTTATTTTCCTTTGCAATTTCAACCGGAAGCCAGTCTGGAGTTAGCTGCTCCGTATTTTAGCAATCAAATAGAAACCGCCAGATTAGTGGCTATGTCCATGCCCGATGACTATGTTTTAGTAGTAAAAGAGCATCCAGCCATGGTCGGTTTACGGTCGCCCTCCTACATTGAGAAAATTGCCAGAACAGTTAATGTCAAATTAATTGATTACAGAATTTCAAGTGAGGACGTTTTAAAAAAAGCTGACTTAATAATTAGTCCAAACAGCACCACTCTGGCCGAAGCCGCTTTTTTAAAAAAACCGGCAATCCAACTTGGTGATTTAGGCACAACCTTAAAATTACCAAATGTTTTCAAACATAATCAAACCACAACCCTGCCGGCTAAAATTAAAGAAGTATTAAAGGTTGATTTAAAAACAGAAGAATATGAAAGAAGATTGGAAAATTTTGTGGCGGCTGTTTATGATACTGGGTTTGATTTTAACTACATAAAGGCTTGGGAAGAAGGAGGTGAAGCCATGGAGCCATTATGGCAAATATACAAAAAAGAAATAGAAAAGAGATTAATGCATTAATATAAATATATGACTTTTTTACCGGAGAAAAAGGCCTTGGAAATATTAGGAGGCAAACAGGAGGAAGGTGGTAGCCAGGAAGAAAGAATTATTAAGTTCATGACCGAAGGAGCCGGTTATTGGAACGTGCCTGATAAAGAAAAATGGAAGGGCGTATTTAATCATATCATGTTAGAATATAATGCCGGAATACATATTGCTAAAAGGCTTAAAAAAATAGGTGAAGAAAAAGATATTAATGAATTAAAAAATATTGATGTGCGCGAAGCGGCAACCGCCGCGTTATTGAGCGATATTGGCAAAAGAAGAGCCGAAGAAACGATTATAAAAGGTGAAACCGAAGAAGATACCCACGGACAAATAGGCAAAGAAATGCTAGAGAAAGCCGGTTTTTCTGAAACCGTATCAAGGATCGCAAATTCTCATGACTTTCCCACCTCAAAAGATCAATTGCCTACCATTTATGATAAAATTGCTTTATTTGCTGATGCTATTGCCGGTCAAAAATATATGCTGCCGGCTGAAAGACTTCATGATATTAAACAAAGATGGATTATTCAAAGAAAAGAAAAAGGCGCAGAGCCTTTAATTAGTGAAGATAAATTTGAACAATACAGGCAAGTCGTACAGGAAGTAGCAGACGAGATCTTTAGACTTTTAGGCGAAGATCCAGAAGAATTTATTAAAAATATTCCCCATAGCCGGGAAGAAAGATATATGCGGGCTTTATTTGATAAGAGTTTAGAGAACAGGGGGATACGGTTTGCGGGTAGTTTATATAACGAGAAGTAATAAGTAATAATAATTAACTAACCAATCCAGACTTATGAGCAAAAACCAACCAAGAATCGTCTATTCTTACTATGTTTTAGACATTGTCCACAAAGGCCATTTATTAATGATGAAAAATGCTAAAGCCATTGCCGGCGAAGACGGCAAACTAATCGTCGGTATTTTAACCGATGAGGCGACTATGGAAAAAAAACCAAGACCAATCTTATCTTTTGAAGAAAGAATGGAATTAGCTGAAGCTATAAGATATGCTGATTTAGTGGTGCCGCAGGAGACTTATTCTCCTTTGCCGAATGTTAAAAAGATTAAGCCGGATATTTTAATGGAGAGCGCTAGCCATGACGAAAAAGCAATTGAAGAACATCGCCAATACATGAAAAGCATCGGAGGCAAAGTTGTGGTTTTACCATATTTCCCTAAGTTTTCATCAACAAACATTAAGCATAAAATAAAAAATTCTAACTAAACTAATTTTTGAATTTATGGAAAAATGGCAGAGAAAAATTCTTTTTATCTCATGGCTTACTTACGCCAGTTTTTATTTAGTGAGAGTTAATATGTCGGTTGCTATCCCCGGCATAACGAATGAGTTTGATATTTCTAAAACTAATATTGGCTGGACGTTAACGGCCCTATTCTTCGCTTATGCCGTTGGTCAGTTTATAAACGGGCAAATAGGAGATAAATTTAAAGCCAGGAAAGTCGTTACTATCGGCTTGCTAGCTTCTGCTATCTTAAATATCGCTTTCGGTTTTGTGGGCAATTCTTTAGTTTTAATGTTAGTCATTTGGGGATTAAACGGTTATTTCCAGTCCATGGGCTGGGCGCCTATCGTCAAAACAGTCTCTTGCTGGTTTTCGAGCGAAAAAAGAGGCAGAGCTTCCGGTATTTTAGGCACCTCTTATATAATCGGTAGCGCCTTAGCCTTGGTTTTAGCCGGTTTTGTTGCCGGTCAGTGGGGCTGGCGTTGGGTATTTTTTATCCCGGGCATTATTGCGGCAATAAGCGCTTTGCATTGGTTATTGAGAATAAAAAATAGCTGTGAAGATGTCGGGTTTGAACCAGTAGAAAAAATAGGAGACGATGAAAATTCTCAGATAAAGAAATATGCCGGCGTTAAAGATTCAATTGTTACCATTATTAAAGATAAAAGAGTTTGGTTTGCCAGTTTCAGCCTGTTTGGTTTAAATATAGTCCGTTACGGCTTTTTAGGTTGGGCGCCAACTTATTTTTTTGAGGTTCAACACGCACCTATCTCTTCGGCTGCTTATAAAGCTTTGATTTTTCCTTTAGCAGGCGCCATCGGAGCTTTATCCACTGGGTGGTTTCTTGATAAGATATCAAGGAATAAACAAACCTATATCATTTCTTCAATGTTATTACTGCTGGCGATAGCAGGATTTTTCTTCAGGCAGATTCCAGCAGAAAATTGGAGTTTAAGTTTAGTGGTTTTAGGAATAATTGGCTTTTTAACTTTTGGACCGCACATGGCGATAGTTACCTTTTTGCCAATGAGCTTGGGGAGCAAGGAAAGAGCTTCTTCGGTAGCCGGATTTATTGACGGCTGGGGGTATGTTGGCGCGGCGTTAACGGGCGTTGGCACGGGGTTTTTGATTGACAACTTTGGCTGGAATTACGCGTTTTATTTTTGGATATCAGGCGCCGTCATTGCCGCTGTTTTAGTTATGTTTTTACAAAATAGCAGCCGAAAAACTAAAAAAGAACAACAACATGTCTAAATTTATAGTAAAAGTTTTTAATTTAATATGTAGATCGCTAAGAAGACCTAGAGAGTTTTTTTGCCTTATAATTGAATTGCCAGGGGTTATTATTTTAAATGTTGTTATTAAAAAGGCGCACCGTGACAAAAGAATGGTTATATTAGTTGAATTAACAACAACCAATGAATTTTTTTTCCTAAAACCTGTTTTAGAAATTTTGCATAAAAATAAGGCCCTAGTAATTTTTATATCGCACAGTAGGTTTGTTGAACAACGTCAACTATATCATTTTTTGCGCAATTTAATAAAATCTACTTTTAATAATCCGAAACCCACTCTGATTGATTTATTTTGGAAAAATAGTTTCCGCTATTTAGATTTTTATATTAATGCCACGCTTTCATATGATATTGAAGCGCCAAAAAACGCGCGGCATAAAATTCATTTTCCCCATGCTATCACCCCAAAAAGAAAACATGATATTTTCTCGCCCGTGATTGAACAAATGACCGATATTTTTATGACTGGGAATATTTATGCTCAAGAGTTATCTGCCTATTGCCGTGACAAAAATATTAAAAAAATTCCTGCTCTTCATAAAATTGGCTGCCCCAAAGCAGATTATCTGTTTAATAAAAAAGTTAATAGAGAAGAGTTTATTAAAAGCATAGGCCTTGACCCGAATTTACCTACGGTTTTTTACGCTCCGACCTGGAATCAAGAAGCTAGTATACCCATTTGGTTAGAGCCTATTCTAGAAATCCCGGACAAATATAAGGTTAATCTTATTGTAAAACTTCATCCTGGAGCCTACAATAATCCGAAAAGCAAGAAACTGAGTGGTGGAATAGACTGGAAAACTTTTTTTGAGGCAGAAAATTTGCGTAAAAAAAGAATTTATAACGCCCTGAATGAAGACTCGGCGGAGTTTGTAATGGTAAGCGATATTGCGATTACCGACATCAGTACTATTTGGATTGAATTTTATTTGCTTAGAAAAAATATTATTTTTTTAAACATACCTGATTTTTTCAAAAAGTATGAAAAAAATTCATTAGGAGAATTCAGGGATACTTACGGCTACCTCGTTAAAGACGTTTATGAAATGAACGGTCTTATTGAGGCTATGTTAAATAAAACATTTGATAAAAAAAATCCTCCTTCCTTAGATAACGAATTAATTTATAATAAAGGAGGGGCGGCGCAGGCAGCCTTTGAAGTTATTGAAAAACTATATAAATCATATGCTTCATAGACAGATAAAAAAGTTGCCAAAATTTTTCTTTAACTTATATGAATGGCAATTAATAAGATCATACTCCAAATATCAGCCGATTTTTTATAAAGGGAAATTAGTTATGGGGCCAGACAGGGATTGTTTAGACAGGTGGAAGTTAATTGAAGAGGAAATAAAAAAGTTTAAAATAAAAACAGTTGTTGATATTGGCTGCGCTGAAGGATTTTATGTGTTGCAATCAGCTAAAGAGTGCGGTTGTATTTCTTTAGGGATTGAGGCCGATATTCGGCGTTTAAGTATGGCGCAAAGCCAAATAATTTCTGAAAAAATTATACCCGCCGGATTTTTATTGGCGGAAGTTGATGAACAATTCATAGAAAATATGCCTGCTTTTGATTTAGTTATATTTATGTCAGTGATGCATCACCTGATGTATTCCAGGGGAGAGGAATATTGCCGTAATTTTTTAAATAAATTAAGGGGAAGAATCAACAAAGCAATGATTTTTGAGATGGGGCAATCTGATGAATTAAAAAATGCCTGGGCCGCAAAATTACCCGACATGGGCAGCGACCCCCATCAGTGGATTGCTGATTTTTTGAAGTCAGCCGGATTTAGTGAAGTTACGAAAATAGGTGAAAGCGACTCTTATAAGAAAGATAAAAACAGGGCTATTTTCAGAGTAGTACCGTAGGATTTTTTATTTTTTTCTGCTTGGGAAGATTTTACTAATATTAAGGCAAAAAATATTTAATATGCTAAAAAACGATAAATTAAAAGTCTTGTGTTTAAGCTTCTGGACGCCCCCTGTGGTTCGCCCGCAATCTATTTTAATTGGCAAGATGATTCCCGAATGGAAAAAACAGGGTTTAGATCCGATAATTATCACTTATGATATCTGCGGAGACTGGAAAATAGGCGCACCGGTTTATAAAATTCCTAAATTTAAAATAAACCGGTATTTTAATAAGTTTTTTTTAGTTCGTAATTTTTTTGCCAATAAATATTATAAACAATTATATAAAGTTACGGAAGACGTAATAAAGAAACATAAAATAAATATTATTTTTTCTTTTTCAAACCCCCAAGCCAGCAATATCTTGGGGGCGATGTTAAAAGAAAAATTAGACATTAAATTCGTCGCCCATTTTAGCGATCCCTGGTTTGATAATCCGTATAAAGAGTATCTGGGGCTTGAGAGAAGAAATGTTTTAAAACTAGAAAAATATGTTGTCGCCAATAGCGATAAAGTGGTTTTTACAAATGAGATAGCCCGCAATTTAATTATGAAAAAGTATCCAGCGTCTTGGGCTAAAAAAGCGGGAGTAATTCCCCATTGCTTTAATTTGAAAGATTATCCGGAAGTTCAGAAGAAAGATTCCGATAAATTTATTATAAGTTATATTGGCGCTTTTTATGAAAAAAGAAATCCGGAAATGTTATTTGTCGCTTTAAGAGAGTTAATTAAAAAAAATCCCAGCTTTAAAGAAAAATTTATAATTAAGCTGATCGGTGCGGCCAATGATTATGCCGGTTATAGTACCGAAGGCATAGCCAAGATGGCAGATCTTTATAGCTTAAAAGATAATATAAAAATTATTCCCCCGGTTAGTTATGAAGAGAGCTTAAAATATATGAAATTATCCGATTGTTTGGTCGTGATTGACGCCGATATGCCGGGCAGCCCGTTTTTGCCGTCAAAGGTTGTTGACTATGCCGGGAGCGGCAATATTATTATCGGGATAACCCCGGCCAATAGTCCGACGGCTCAGTTTATAAAAGGTTTGGGTTGCGAATCATTCAATTATGATCAAGCTTATGAATTAGCTAAATATCTTGAAGGGTTAATTTCGGGAGAAATAAAAATAGAAATAAACAAAGAATATTTAAAGCAGTATGATGTGCGAAGCACTACTACTAAATTAATTAATATATTTGATAAAGTTTTAGAGAAATAAGTTATGAAAATTGCTATTATTTTAGGAACCAGGCCGGAGATTATAAAAATGTCTCCAATAATTAGGGCTTGCGAAGACAAAGGTTTTGATTATTTTATTTTGCATACCGGTCAGCACTATAGCTATGAAATGGATAAAAAAATGTTTGAAGATTTAGAAATTAGGGAGCCAAAGTATAACTTAAATGTTGGTGGTCATGAATATCGTAAGCAGGTTGGGCTTATGATTAGGGAAATTATAGGCGTTTTAGCCAAGGAAAAGCCGGAAGTGGTATTGGTTCAGGGGGATACCAACAGCGTTTTAGCCGGCGCCTTAGCCGCCAATAAGCTCGGAATTAAAATTGGCCATCACGAGGCGGGCTTAAGAAGCCACGATTTAACCATGCTGGAAGAAACTAACCGAATCATAACGGACCACATTTCTGATTTTTTATTCGCGCCCACAGAAGATGCCTTAAAAAATCTAAAAGACGAAGGGATTGCTGATGGCAAAGCGGTTTTAACCGGCAATACCGTAGTTGACGCCGTCTTTCAGAATCTTGAATTAGCCGGTAAGAAAAGCGATATTCTGGAAAAAATAAACCTAGAGGGCAAAGATTATATTTTAACTACGGCGCACCGGGCGGAAAACGTAGATATAGAGGATCGTTTGAAAGGTATTTTGGGGGGATTAGCTTTGGTGGCTCGTGATTTTAGTTTGCCGATAATTTATCCGATTCATCCCCGAACTTTAAATAACATAAAAAAATTCGGTTTAAAGATCCCGGCGGGCGTAAAAACAATAAAACCTTTGGGCTATCTGGATTTCTTACAATTAGAGTCAAAGGCAAATCTGATAATTACGGATTCCGGCGGTTTGCAGGAAGAAGCTTGTATTTTAAAAATTCCCTGCGTGACTATCAGGGATAATACCGAGAGGCCGGAAACAATAAAAGCCGGTGTTAATATTCTAGCTGGCGTTGAGCCAGAAAAGATACGGCAATCGGCTAAGAAAATAATTAAAAGCAGAAAAAAATGGATCAATCCTTTTGGCGACGGTAAGGCTGCGGAAAGAATAGTCGGGGCTTTAGCAAACTCTAATAAAAATAAAGATTATTAATGAGTGGAGCAATTTATTAAAAAATTTTTAGTAGACCCCGTTAGCCCCGCTTATCCCGTTAGAAGTTTCACTTCCAATGGGACTAAAAAATTTATTTCTAACGGGGTAAATATAATATTAACAAGATGAAAATAGTATTAATAAATCCGCCCGCTTTATCAGAAAAAGAAGAATTACCGCTTTCTCAACCGCTGGGGTTGGCTTCAATCGCGGCTGTTTTAAGGGAGAAGGGGCATCCAGTTTCAGTAATTGACTCCGTCGCTTTAGGGCGGGAAAAAGCCAGAGCCTTAATTATTAATGATAATACATATTATAGAGTTGGACTTGATTACGAAGAAATAGCTAAACTTGTAGAGCCGGATACTGAATTAATCGGCCTTACCGCTCCTTTCACTCACCATTCCCATGTTGTTAAACCCCTAATTAAGGTTTTGCGGAAACATCATAAAAATATACCTATTATGTTAGGCGGAGTTTACCCCTCAACTATTCCTTGGCACGCTTCTCAAACAGGAGCTCATTATATTGCCATTGGTGAAGGAGAGCCGATTATTACAGCTTTTGCTAACGGGGTGGATATTGGGAAAATCGATGGTTTGTATAGGTCGGAATATTTTTATGGCGCGGATTCTGAAAGTATCCCTGATTATACTATCGGCGTGGTTGATGATCTGAATTCTCTTCCTTTTCCAGCCAGAGATTTATTACCTTTTGATTTGTATCTTAAATCAAAAGGTTCAGGGCGTGGCAAAGGCAAGTTCGGCATATCTATTCATACCTCAAGAGGTTGTCCTTTTGCCTGCGCTTTTTGTTCCGTACATTCTGTTTTCAAAAGAGGATACCGCGCACGGTCAGTTGAAAAAATATGGGAAGAAATGCAAGAAATAATCAATCGTTATAATATTTTTCATTTTGAATTTGAAGATGATAATTTAACTTTAATTAGGGAAAGAGCGGTCGGCTTGTTTAGCAAAATAGCCGATTGGAACAACACTCATGATAAAAAAATTACCTTTGCAACGCCTAACGGCGTAAGAATTGATACCCTTGATAAAGATTTAATTTTTTTAATGAGAGAAGCGGGCTGTGAAAGATTATCATTGGCTCTAGAACATGGTGATCAAGAAATGCTTGATTTAATGAACAAAAAATTAAATTTAGAAAAAGTGAGAGAAGTCGTGGCTAACTGCCAAAAAGCGGGGATAAAATTAGTGATTTATTTAATTGTTGGATTTCCGGGCGAGACCTTGGCGCGTTGGAAAAAGGGAATTAAATTTGCTAAAAAACTTAAAAGAATAAATGGAAATCTCTCCTTTAGTTTACATGCCGCCAAAGCTCTTCCCGGAACTCAATTATATAATTTTTGTAAAAACCATAATTATTTAGCAGGCCCTAATCCGAATGAGATGGTTTTAATTGGTAATATTCCTAATATTTCTACGCCGGATTTTTCCGTTGAAGATATTATAAAGAGAGTTAAAAAAACAGAAAAGATATTAAATCCAACCGGTATATTCAGAAAAAGTTTTTCAAAACTTCAAAAGCTAAGGTTAAAAATAAGTAGATAAATAATTCACTAAACCCCCTTCCTACTCGCTATGGTAGTAATAGTTTTTAAAATAATAGACAGGTCAAGATAAATTGATCTGTTTTTTATGTAAAATAAATCGTATTGAAGTTTTTTTAAGGTGTCTTCCTGGCTCGGGGAATGGTACTCGCCGGAAACCTGATCCCAACCGGTTAGGCCGGGCTTAACCAGCAGCCTTTCATTGTAAAAAGGGATTTTTCTTTCCAGCTCCTCTATTAACTCCGGCCTTTCCGGGCGCGGGCCGACAAAGCCCATTTCCCCATATAGAATATTTATTACCTGAGGAATTTCGTCAATCCTGGTCTTGCGCAGCCAGGAGCCGAATTTAGTAATGCGGTTATCATCTTTGGCGGTCGGAGAAAAATTATTATTTATAACCGTCATGGTGCGGAATTTAATTATTTTGAAAGGCTTCTTGCCCTTGCCGATTCTAGTCTGCCTAAAGAAAACCGGGCCCTGGCTTTCCAGTTTTATGGCTACCCCGATAATCGGCCAGAAAACCAAAGTCCCGAATAAAATTAATAAAGCCAGGATAAAATCATAAAGACGCTTTATAAAACCAAATAAAGATTTTCGGCCTTCGCTTAAATTTTCCAAAAACCACATCTGGTTGATTGATTCAATCGGGATCCGGCCGGTAATGTTTTCGTAAAAATTAGGCAGGCTGGTATAGCTGATCTTTAGGGGCAGGCAGCTGAAAAGAATGGTCCGCAGTTCCTCTGACTGATGGGGGTCGGAAGTGAGAATAATATTAGTAATTTTTTTAGAACTAATTAGGGGATACAAGCGGGAAACGTCATTAAAGATTGGGACACTGTCAATATTCCTCTGCCCGGTATTTTTATCATCAACCACGAAAGCAACGTTAAAACCGAGATGCGGTTTCTCCCTTAATTCTTTTATTAATTCCAGCACCTGGTTATTTAGACCGACAAAAGCGATATTATTTTTCGGCAAATATGATTTTAAAGACCAATTAAAAAATTGCCGCCAGAGAGAAAATAAAACAGCAAAGATGATTACGTAAATTAAAAGATTCCTTTTTGGGGCAATGCTTATCTGCGGCGTTAAATAAAAGAAGGCGACAGACAGCAAGCTGGTTATCAAAAGACCTTTGGCGGTTAAGCGGAAAAAATTTGCGTTGTTGGCAGCCAGATTCAGGTTGTATAAACTAGAAATATAGAAAATTAGAATCCAAGCCGCAAAAATTATAGTAAAAGGCCCGACATGGCTTTGCCAGAGCTCGCTAGTCGGCTTGTTCCAGTAGCGGATTAGAAGCGTTAAATAAAGGGAAAGATAAAGGACCCCGATATCACCGGCCAAAAGGATAATTTTTTTTAATTTATTGTTCATTTTTTAGGTGTTAAATTTAGGTGTTAGGTATTCATAATTTAGCAGACTTTTTGAGAAAAATCAAGCGGACTACAGCTGTTGCGAATTATAAAACAGAATGTTATAATTTAAGCATGCCAGGAAGTAAAAAGCAGGAAAAATTAAATTGGCCCTTGGTCGGCAATAGCCATATCATTGACTTTTTATCTAAAAGCCTTGTTAATGAAAAGATAGCCAATGCTTATATTTTTTTCGGACCGCAGGACTTAGGCAAAGCTACGGTTGCTAATTATTTTGCCAAGAGCCTGCTCTGCCAAAGCAAAGCTAAATTTAGAAAAGGCGAGATTGTTTCGCCTTGTGGCGAGTGCGTTTCCTGCCAGGCTTTTACCAGAATAAAGAAAAGCAATTCCGGCCAGAGCCAAAAGGAAGATGCCGGGATAATCCACGGAGACCTCCACTTAATAGAAAGGGAGAAAGATAAAAAAAATATTTCTATTGAGCAGGCCAGGGAATTCATCAAGGGCTTAAGTTTAAGTTCATTTTTAGGATCTTATAAGGTGGGCATTATAAAGGAAGCGGACAGTTTAAGCCTTGAAGCCGCTAATGCTTTATTAAAGACTTTGGAGGAGCCAAAAGAAAAAGTGGTTATTATATTAATTGCCGCTAATTTAGAATCAATCCCGGCAACTATCGTTTCTCGCAGCCAGGTCCTAAATTTTTATCCGGTTAAGACTGATATTATCCATAATTATCTTGTCGATGAACATAAAGTTTCAAGAAGTTTAGCGAAAAATTTTTCTAAAATTTCTCTGGGCCGGCCGGCCTTGGCGGTTAAATTTTTAAAAGATAAAGATTTTTATAAGGACTACACGGATAAAGCAAAAATTTTTTTGGATTTTGCCAGACAGGATATAAATGAACGGCTGGCCGGGATAGAAAAAATAATCGGAGCCGGTTTTTCCGGGCAGGAAAGCAGCAAAAGAGCCCTTAGAATATTAGAAATTTGGCAGGGGGTGGCCCGCGATTTATTGCTTTTGGATTTAGGGCAGAAGGATTTAATTCAGCACCATATAATGATTGAAGAGTTTGCCCAGCAAAGAGGAAAATTTAACCCCGGAGTTGCGGTTTTAATAAATATGGTTAAAAATTTAGAGGCCGGTAAAGAATATTTAAGAGCCAATGTCAATCCTAAATTGGTTTTAGAAAACATAGCGATTAATATATAGCATAAAGTAAAATGCAAAAATAAAAATGATTAAAAAATTATCTTCTTAATTCCCAATTTCTAATTCACCTAATTTCTAATAAAATGCCTAATTCTCAAATGTCTAATTTTTAATTAGTTCTTAAATTATTTTGGTCATTGGACATTTGGATTTTTATTAGGAATTAGAAATTGTAATTTAGAAATTTTTAATTAAACATATGTTTAAAAACAAACTGAATTTACTAATTATAACGATGGCTATGGCGGTTCTAGTCTCTGGCTGTTCCATTAGTTTTAAGGGTGGAGAAGGTGGCGGCAATGACGGCGGCGTTTATGTGACTGCTAACCAAGGCAATACCTGGGTCCAGAAAGTTTTAATTCCGACCACCAGCGGCCAGCCGGGCAGTTTCGGCAATTTAAGCGCTTCTTCTTTGGCTATGGATCCAAGCGATCCGGGAGCGGTTTATTTCGGCAGCGTAGACAACGGTCTCCTTTATACTTATAATGGAGCGGGAGGCTGGTTTCTGGCCAGCGGTTTGGGAAAGGTGACAATTAATACTATAGCCGTTGACCCGGGCTCAAAATGCATAATTTATGTCGGTATTGGAAATAAAGTTTATAAATCAAACGACTGCAATCGGACTTGGGCCCAGGTTTATTACGATAATGATGTTAACACGAGAGTTGAGACTATCGCTATAGACCACTATAATAGCGTTAATGTTTATGTCGGCACTTCAAGGGGCGAGGTAATACAGAGTTCTGACCGGGGAGGGAGTTGGAAAACTATCGGCCGCCTTGAAAGCAGCGTGCAAAAAATTATCGTCGGTCCGGCTGACAGCCGCTTAATCTTTGCCGCCACGGCTAAAAAGGGAATTTTCCGTTCAACCGACAGCGGCGCCAATTGGGTAAGCCTAGAAGAAAACCTAAAGGACTTTAAAGACATTCTTAGCTTTAAGGATTTAGTTGCTGCTCCTACTGAGAAAGGTTTAATATTTCTGGCGACGAATTATGGAATATTAAAGTCAACCGATAACGGCGATAATTGGACAAAAATTGAGTTAATTACCCCGGAAAAGAAAGCAACCATTAATTCTATAGCCGTTGGCCCGAAGAATTCCAAAGAAATTTATTACGTTACCAATACGACTTTTTACCGTTCTCTAGACGGCGGGACGAACTGGGCGACAAAGAAACTGCCAACTACCCGGGCCGGCTGGAAATTGCTGGTTAATAAGGAGAATCCGAATATCATTTATTTGGGCGTAAGAAAAATAGAGGATAATAGGGGTTTTTAATTACTAATTTATCACCGCCTCGGCGGGATCCCGCCTTCAAATATTATAATAAAGTGGCGGGACAAATTACAATTATTATGAATCAATATTTAAAAACGAAACAAGGAGAATTTACCAAAGCCATTGATTTTTTTAAAAAAGATATTGCCAGTTTGCGCACCGGCCGGGCCAATCCGGCCATTTTGGAAGGAATTATGGCCGAAGCTTATGGCGCCAAGACTCCGCTTAACGGTCTGGCCAGTATAAGCGTAAGCGACGCTAAAAGTTTAGTAATTTCCCCTTGGGATAAGAATGTAATGAAAGACCTTGAAAAAGCCATAGTGGCGGCTAATTTAGGCGTAGGCGTGGTTAATGAGGGGGATAAAATAAGAATAACCGTTCCGGCGATGACCGAAGAAAACAGGCGGGAATTAGTGAAGAAACTGAATGAAAAGATGGAAAAATCCCGTATTACTATCAGGCAGACCCGGGATGAAGTAAAAGAAGCGATAGAGAAAGGCGAAGAAGAAAAGGAAATTGCCGAAGATGATAAGTTTAGATTTATGAAAGAACTTGACGAGGAAGTGGGAAAGAAAAATGAGGAATTAAAAAATATAAGGGATAAAAAAGAGGAGGAAATAATGACGGTATAGTAGGAAGAGTTTGTGCGGGTTTAAACCGTTTATTAATCCTTTAATGCGAATTCTTTCTATGGACTTATATCTTCTTGCCATAATTCAAATGCCGCAAATAATAATTCGTAGCATTCGCATTATGGCGATATCGAGAAGATAGGCACAAAAGAATTCGGATTAAAGGTTCGATGTTCTAAGTAATCAATCTAACCGTGTTGAACTATGATTTTAACAATAATTACTTTTTTAATAGTGTTTTCTCTTTTGATTTTCGCCCATGAACTGGGCCATTTTTGGTTTGCCCGGAAATTCGGGGTTCGGGCGGAAGAATTTGGTTTTGGCTTTCCACCGAGAATTTTTGGCGTCCAGCTTTTAAAAGGAAAAAAATTAGTGAAAGTGGCGGAAAAAGAAAAAATGGAGATAAAAATTTCTGATTTTGAAACCAAGGATGGCGGGGAAATAATAAAAGAAACGATTACGGACGAGAAGCAAGAAACTCTTCAGTTAGTTTCTTTCAAGAAGTGGCGGTTTGTCCGAGGCAGCGGCGATCCGGAAATTAAAGCGGGCGAAGAGGAAATGCAAGCGAGCACCATTTATTCCCTCAATTGGATTCCTTTGGGCGGATTTGTGAAAATCAAAGGTGAAAATGGAGAAGAAGAAAATGAGTCGGACAGCTTTGCTTCCAGGAAAATCTGGCAAAGAGCGACAATTCTTTCCGCCGGGGTAGGCATGAACGTAATTTTAGCCGCAATTTTAATTTCTCTGGGGCTTATGATTGGCTTTCCCCAGGCCTTGGATAATATAGACTCTAGGGCTCGAGTGTCCGATAAAAAAATTCAGATAGCGCAGATCATACCGGATTCCCCGGCCGCTAAAACCGGATTTATGGCCGGCGACACCATAATAACTATCAATGATAAAGCGTTTGTCGCCGAAGAAGAACTGCAAAATTTTGTTGACGGCGAGACCGGGAAAGAATTGGCCTATAAAATAAAACGGGGTCAAGAAGAAATGACCCTTAAAGCCATCCCGGAAATAAGAGAAGAAACCGGCCGGGGAGGCATAGGCATAGCTATAGCGACAACCGGGCTGGTAAAATACCCATGGTATTTGGCGGTTGAAGAAGGGATAAGGGAAACCGGGCTTTTAACCTGGGCGATAATCGTGGCCTTTTATGATTTAATAAAGGGATTGGTTATGGGACAGGGTGTGGCGGTTGACGTAGCCGGGCCGGTCGGCATTGCGGCTTTAACCGGCCAGGTAGCGCATATGGGCCTTATTTATATTTTGCAGTTTACCGCTCTTCTCTCTATAAATTTGGCGATTATTAATTTTTTGCCTTTTCCGGCTTTGGACGGCGGCCGGGTCCTATTTTTAATAATAGAAAAAATTAAGGGCTCGCCGGTTAAGCGGGAATTGGAAGCGGCTGTCCATAATATCGGCTTCGCCTTGCTCATGCTTTTGGTTTTAGTCGTAACTTTCCGGGACGTAGCCAGGTTCGGGGACAATTTTAAAGCGTTATGGGAAAGGGTAATTGGATAACTCCTACGAATTACAAATCAATTATCACCGCCTAGGCGGGATCCCGCCTTCAAATATTATAATAAAGTGGCGGGACAAATATACAAATTATTATAATTTAAGGTTAGCCAATAAAGTTAAAAGTTATAAAGTTTGTAAAGTTTTCTATAATTTAAAATAATAAATAATAAAAAGAATTTTTATTCGTAAATTCGTATAAAATTCGTAATTCGTAGATTATGCAAATTAGGATTAAAGCGACGAAGATTAAATTAACGCCGGAAATAAAAAATTATATCCAGGAGAAAATGGATATGGTGGAGAAATATTTAGGCGATACCCAGGTCCTAAACTGCGACGTGGAAGTCGGGATGTCGGTCGGCGGGCAAAATAGTGGACAGATTTACCGGGCGGAAGTTAATTTAGAAGTGCCGGGGGAATTACTGCGGGTGGAGAAAACCGAGAAAGAAATATTGAAAGCGATTGATAAAGTCAAAGACCATCTGGAAATAATAATTAAAAAATACCGGGGAAAGAGAATTGACAAAAAAAGAAGATAAGCGCTAAGATAAAAAGAAAGGGAGGAAGACTCCCTTCTTTTTTTAGATATTTTGAACTTTGACAAAACGACAAAAAACATAAAAAGCAACAAGGAGGCTGGGAATGAAAACTCCAACATTAGCAATCGGTTCTGGCGGAGATCGTGCCGATGAGCATAGCGGTTTTTCTTCAATTTATGATGGACGCGAAAGACATTTTACGCTAGAAACGTTGCCGCATTCTTGCGCGGTAAAAAACGCCGAAGTCTTAAAAGGAGTATGTTTGAATCTTCGCTCTGATGCGATGAACAGAATTACTGTTTGCGAGAAATACGGTTGCAGCCCGCCGTGGCTAAAACAGGCGAGTGGCGGGGCTCATAATCTTAGCTTAGATGCCGAAGCTGAGAGAGCCAGAAAAAATGCGGCGGCTGATAATGGCGGAAGAGCCGAGGGCAAAGTCAAAACTCCTTTTTCGCTTCCCAAGATTAGAGGAGAGGGCAAGGCAGCGAAAGCTAAAAAGCCGGATGATACCTTAAAAGCCGTAGAAGCAGATCCAGTTGCAGCTGAGGCAGCTCTGGCGGATATAAGGGCTGAAGGAGCAGAGGAAGTCGGGGCTGAAACCCTTGTTCTTGTTCCCGGGGATGGGGAGGATGAAGAAGCCGGCGGAGTTGACGCAATTGAATCAGAAATAGATGCAGCTGTGGTTGTTGCAACCAGGGCGGATATGGGGGTTGATGAAAACAGGGAAGATGATGGGGCTGAAACTTCGGTTTCTACTGCCGAGGATGATTCTGGGACAGGGGAAGGACCTTCATGGGGAGAGGAAGTGGAAAAAATTCCCCCTTCAATTTTAGAGGGGGCGGTTTTAATGAAGATCCCGGTTGATAAGATATACCCCAACCCTGAACAGCCGAGAGAATTCTTTGACAAAGAGAAACTTGGTCAGCTAAGAAAGAATCTTAGAAAGAAAAACCAGAAAGTGCCCGTTACCGTTATCAGAACGGAACAAGGCTTTGAATTAGTTGACGGAGAAAGGAGATGGCTTTCTGCTAAAGCAGGAGGCTTACAAGAAGTTTTCGCAATTGTTCTTGTCTGTTCAGATATTGATATTTTTGAAGAGGCAGCCATTGCTAACCTTGGCAGGGAGGGTCATACTCCGATGGAGTATGCCAAAACCGCGGCAAAGTTGATTGCCAAGTTAGAAAAAGTTGTAGAAAATGGCAAACCATTAAAGAGAGGGGTGATAAATGAAAGAGTGGCAGTAGCGTTGTGCATGTCTGTCCAAACAATGTTGAACTATTTGGACCTTCTTAAAGTTGCTCCTGAAATCCAAGAGCAAATAGTCCTCCATTCGCGGGACAAAGACTCGGGTGTTCCTTCCGGTCTGGCCGTTGAATTAGCCAAGTACATCCCCGATCATCAAAAGCAGAGGCGGTTATTGGAAAAAATTCAAAATGAGGGGATGTCAGTTGCCAGAGCCAAGCTATTCATCAAAAATCATGCCGGGCCAGAAGCGGGGAAACCGGGAAGCAGAAAAAGACAGCTGTCTGACGATTATCCCATTTTTTGCAATTCTTTGAAGATTATGGAAGATAGAGTCGATCTAGCCTTGGAGATGGACGCCCCAAAAATTATCATGCTGTTTTATAGTCGGGATGGTAAAGACAAGGCAAGGGCTCTTGAGCGTTTGGATAGGATTATGAAAAAACTCCAAAAGTTGCGGGAAACTGTCCACAACGAGGGCAGTATCAAAGATGTGGTAACGGACAGTGTTAAAAAGCTTTGGGCGGCTGATAAGCCCGGTGGGCAAGGAGAAACGGAGGAATAATAATAAAAAACCCGCTAGCCAGTAAGGCAGGCGGGTTTTTTCTTATTATTGCTTTTTTTAGGAAAAAGTTATATAATAATTTTGTTAATAATTCTTATCGCGCTGAAAGCGTGCTTTTTAATACATGGGTATTTTAGGAAAAATCTTCGGGGATCCGAATGAAAAAATAGTAAAAAAACTGGAGCCGATTATTAAAGAAATAAATGCTTTAGAGCCAAGGTTTGAAAAGATGAGCGATGAGGAGTTGAAGGGAATGACTGCCGAATTTAGGAAAAGACTGGGAGTGAAAATGGACGTTGCTGAAAAAATAGGATCTCTCCAGGATGACATAAAAAAGAAACTGGATGAAATATTGCCGGAAGCTTTTGCCGTGGTAAGAGAAGCAGGAAAAAGGGTTTTAGGGCAGAGGCATTATGATGTCCAGCTGGTAGGCGGCATAGTTCTTCATCGCGGCCAGATTGCGGAAATGAGGACCGGAGAAGGCAAAACTTTAGTGGCGACCTTGCCTCTTTATTTAAACGCTTTAGCCGGCCAGGGCGTGCATCTGGTAACGGTTAATGATTATTTATCCAGAGTGGGCGCGGGCTGGATGGCGCCGGTTTTCCATCTTTTAGGACTAACGACCGGCGTGATTATCCATGACACTGCGTTCGCTTTCGACCCGGAATTTTCGGATGATTCGCAGTATGATGACCGGTTAAAGCATTTCCGGAAAATAGCGAGAAAAGAAGCTTACCAATGCGACATAACTTATGGCACGAATAACGAATTTGGCTTTGATTATCTGCGCGATAATATGGTGCCGTCTTTGGGGCAAATGGTGCAAAGGGGGCTTTATTATACGATTGTTGATGAAATTGATTCTATTTTAATTGATGAGGCGAGAACCCCTTTGATAATTTCCGCTCCGGCCGAGGAGTCAACCGACAAATATTATAAATTTTCCCAATTGGTGGAGCGCTTAAAAGAAAAAGAAGATTATAACGTGGATGAGAAAATGCGGGCGGCAACTTTGACCGAAACCGCCATTACCAAAATGGAAAAATGGCTGGGCGTGGAAAATATTTACGTCTCCGGCGGGGTTCGCGATGTCCACCATATTGAGCAGGCCTTGAAAGCGCGGGTTTTATTTAAAAAGGACCGGGATTACGTCGTGAAGGAAGGCCAGATTATAATCGTTGACGAGTTTACCGGCCGTTTGATGTTTGGCCGGCGCTACAGCGAAGGATTGCATCAGGCGATTGAAGCTAAAGAAGGCGTGGAGATCCAGAGGGAATCGCAGACGCTCGCGACCGTCACTTTCCAGAATTATTTTCGCATGTATAAAAAATTATCCGGTATGACCGGCACAGCCGTCACGGAAGCCGAAGAATTTTCTAAAATCTATAAATTAGAAACCGTGGTTATTCCCACGAACCAGCCGATGATAAGGAAGGATATGAATGATTTAATTTACCGCACCGAAGAAGGAAAATTCAAAGCTGTGATTGAAGACGTAAAAGAAAGAAATAAGAAGGGCCAGCCGGTTTTAATCGGGACGATTTCCATTGAGAAAAACGAGCTTTTGGCGGAAATGATGAAAAGGGAAGGGCTTGACCCGCAGGTTTTAAACGCCAAGAATCATGAAAAAGAAGCGCAATTTATCGCTCAAGCCGGCCGGTTAGGCACGATTACCGTGGCCACTAATATGGCAGGCCGGGGCGTAGATATAATTTTAGGCGGAAATCCTCCCGATAAGGAAGAACAAAAAAAGGTAATTGAAGCGGGCGGCTTGCACGTGCTTGGCACCGAGCGGCATGAAGCGAGAAGAATTGACAACCAGCTGCGCGGGCGGTCCGGCCGCCAGGGCGACCCGGGCTCTTCCCAATTTTTTGTTTCGACTGATGATGATTTAATGAGAATTTTTGGCGGGGACCGGATGAAGGGCTTAATGAAGACTTTGCGCGTGCCGGAAGACATGCCGATTGAAAACCGGATAGTTTCCAAGTCAATTGAATCCGCCCAGATGAAAGTTGAAGGCAATAACTTTGATATCCGCAAACACCTAGTTGAATATGATGACGTGATAAATAAGCACCGGGAGTCAATTTATCGTAAGAGGAGAGAAATACTGGAATTAGCGGGAGAGAAGGTGGTGGAAGATAAAGAAGGAGAAAAGGAGGAAAACAGCAGGACTTTGTCTGGCATAATATTTGATATGGTGGAAAATGAGATTGAGCAGGTAGTAAGTTTTCATACGGCTTCGGAGATTGTCAAAGACTGGAATTTAAACGAAATTTACGAAGTGGCCTCCACTATTTTCCCGGTAGAAAAAGGATTGAAAAAAGATTTGTCCGCTTTTGCCGAGGATGAGGGCAAATTAAATAAGGCCCGGGCCCGGACAGTGATTATTGAGCATTTAGTGAAACTGGCAGGAGAGAATTACGAAAAGATGAAAGAGCAGTTCAAGGCCATTGGCGCCGGTTTTAATTTTTCCGAAATTGAAAAAGCGATTTTAATCCGTTCGATTGATATGTTGTGGATAGAGCACTTGGATGCCATGGATTACATGCGCCGGGGCATAGGACTCCGCGGCTACGGCCAGCACGACCCCTTGGTTGAATATAAAAAAGAAGCTTATCATCTTTTTAACGAACTCAATAGCTTAATCCAGAAAGAAGTGGTTTATTCCGTTTTTAAAGTCGGGGACATGAACCAACTTAAAGCTCCGAGCCTGGTAGATAGGGCGAAACAGTTCAGCGCCCCGGCTAAAACAATGGACGAGAAAACTTCTTCTTTTTCCGGCTTTAAGCAGGCGGATAAAGGCAGTAATTCCGGCACCATTGATATGGTTAAGCCAAAACAAAAAAATGCCCAAGGGGAGAAAATCGGCCGCAATGACCCTTGCCCGTGTGGTTCAGGCAAGAAATACAAGAAGTGTTGCGGAAAGTAATGCGTAGCGCTAAACAAGAAAATTCCGAGTCTCGCCCCGCCGAAGTCCCACGCTCGGGACGAAGGAGGGTGCGGGAGTGGGAAGAAATATAAGAAATGCTGTGGGAAATAATATGGAAAAGACAACCTCAAATTTCGATAAAGAAATATTGAAAGCAAGCGACGAAGAGCTCAATAAAATTTTGAGCGAGGCATGGAATAAAAAAGATAGCTATGGATATCAAATGGAGTATCAACTTAAAACCTTGATTGTCAGCATGATTAAAAATCAGCGGCATATAGATAGGATTGAAGGTCGGAATCAAACCTTTACTAAAATAATTATTTGGCTGACCGTTGTAAATGTTATTGCTACTATCGTCAACATATTAATTTCCCTGCGGTAGGTTATTGAAAAGCGAAAAATGCCATGTGATTAGTTCTTTGTTGTTATACCGCGTTTGATGTGGCATCCAGGATTCATGCGGTATAACCCTGGATTCCCGCTTTCGCGGGAATGACAGAATGGGGGAACATAAGAAGCGCCACGGGAAGTAGGAACTGAGCAAAATAATTATTATGAAAAATATCGTGAAAAAAGTACTGATTTTAACCGGCCCCGGGGGGTCTGGTAAAACCACAATGGCTGATTTGCTAGTTAAAAGGCGCGGTTTTGTTAAAGTTGACGGCGACAGGTTAGATAGTGAATTTTTTCCCGAAGGGAAACATTGGCTGCCGGAAAATTTTAAAAAATTAAAGCAAGCGCATGATAAAATTTTTATTGAAGTGGAAAAAGCATTTAATCAGGGTGAGAATAATATCGTTCTTGACTATATAATATTTGGCCATTATCTGGAATTTTTTGAAAAATTTAAAAAAGAATTCAGGGATAGTTTAGAAATTAAGGTTTTATTCCCGACCAAAGAAGAAATGATAAAAAGGGACAAAGAGCGCGAATGCTGGACAACCGGGATAGAGCGCATAGAGGCCGTTCGGGCAGAATTTGAAGCAATTAGAAATGAAGCGGGCGGAGATAATTTTATTGACACGACCGGGCAAACGCCGGACGAGACTTTTGAAAAATATTTTAAGGGTTAAATTTTATGATTAGCTATCAGGATTTTGAAAAAGTAGATGTAAGAGTCGGAGAAATTATGAAAGTGGAAGATTTTCCCGAAGCCAAGAAACCGGCCTACAAGCTTACTATAAATTTTGGCCCGGAAATTGGCATTAAAAAATCTTCGGTTCAAATTACGAAGCGCCATACTAAAGAAGAGCTAGCGGGAAAATTAGTTATCGGAGTAGTGAATTTTCCGCCCAAACAGATTGGCCCGTTTGTATCTGAAGTTTTGACTCTTGGATTGCCAGATGAAAACGGAGATGTAGTATTATTGATGCCGACAAAAAAAGTGCCAAAAGGCGGGAAAATGTTCTAAACTTCTGCACGAGAAATAAAAAAAGCCGCGAGAACTGCTGTGGGTATCTAATCCACATCTCGCGGCAGCCCAGCGCATTGCGCCCGGCGGAAAAAGTGGGAGAGGGCCAATCCTCACCACCACCGAGCCAAAATGTATCATAACTATACAGGAAAGGCAAGGAATTAGAAAAAGTGGTCATGAAAAATAGAAATATGAAAATAATTTTAGGCTCTGGTTCAAAATGGCGCAAGGCGATGTTTGAAGAGATGGGATATAATTTTGAAGTTGTAACGGCTGATATTGATGAAAAAGCGGTTCGCAGTGATGATTATTACGCTTTGCCGATTAAGATAGCCTGCGCTAAAGCCGAGGCCATAAAGCAGAAAATTAAGGAGCCGGTTCTTCTAATCACGGCTGACCAAGTTGTGCTTTGCAACGGTGAATTGCGGGAAAAGCCGGAAGATGAACGCCAGGCGCGAGAATTTCTGCGTTCCTATAAAAAATATCCGGCAGAAATTATTAACGCGGTTGTCGTGACCAATACCCAAAGCGGTAAACGCGCGCAGGGGATTGATATCGCCAAAGCTTATTTTAAAGAGATTCCTGAAGAAATTATTAATAAGCTTGTAAAGATAGAAGATATTTTAAACTCGGCGGGCGGATTTTTGGCAGAGCATGAATTATTACAACCCTATCTTAAAAAATACGAAGGCAAAGAAGGAAACAGCCTTGGCTTGCCGAGAGAATTAACCGAGCGTCTTATTCTTGAAGTTCAAAAAATATAAAAAGCATTTGACTAAATTTAAAAAATAAATTAAGCTATTTTCAACACAACCGCACACCAACTTTCACATCAAAAAAGGGGAGGAAATCATGTCTATGCATCCGTCACTAAAGAGCCGTAAGTTCAAAAAACACGGAAAAAACACCGGCGGAAAAAGCTGGAGGGGAGGTAAGTGCTATCGTATTGGGGAGGGGCCCAAACCAAAGTCGGGTACAACAATCACAACTGTAAATCCTCTTCCGGATCATAAATATTAATCTGCGACATATTTTCCCCAATAATAGCCCGTGGCAGAATATCGCCGCGGGTTTTTTCTTTGACTTTTGTTAATTTTTAGGTTATTTTATAGATATGAGTCATACAACATGATTTTTTTAATTTATGGCAGAAAAAAAGAACGAAAACATAGAGAAGAAGAGCCCCCAGCCACAAGGGCGGGGCACGTCTTTTCCGGCTATGGAAGAGGAGGTTTTGAATTTTTGGGAGAAAAATAAGATTTTTGAGAAATCAGTGGAAAATCCCCCCCACCCCCCTTTTCGAAAGGGGGCAGTTAAGGATTATGTTTTTTACGATGGGCCGCCTTTTGCGACCGGTACGCCTCATTACGGCCATATTGTTGCTAGTTTAATGAAAGATATCGTGCCGCGGTACTGGACGATGAAGGGCTATCGGGTGGAAAGGCGCTGGGGTTGGGATTGCCACGGTTTGCCGATTGAAAATATCGTGGAAAAAGAGATGAAGACCAAGAGCAAGAAAGATATTGAGAAAATGGGGGTAGAAAAGTTTAATGAACAATGCCGAAGCAAGGTTTTAGTTTATGCCAAGGAATGGGAGAAAACCATAAGAAGAATGGGCCGCTGGGTGGATATGAAAAACGCTTATAAAACCATGGATCTAGACTATATGGAAAGCGTTTGGTGGGTGTTTAAACAACTTTGGGATAAAGGTTTGATTTATAAAGATTACCGCTCAATGCATATCTGCCCTAGATGCGAAACCACTCTTTCTCAATCAGAAGTGGCGGAGGGGTATAAGATGGTAAAAGATTTGTCCGTGACTGTTAAGTTTAGAGTAAAGCCAGGGCAGATAATAGAAGATCCTTTATCGCCAGAAACGGGTGGAATATGGAAAGTACCTGAAAACACATATTTACTTGCATGGACGACAACTCCTTGGACGTTAATAGGAAATGTAGCTCTAGCGATAGGTGCAGGAATTCCTTATACTTTGTTTAGTAAAGATAATGAACATTTTCTTGCCTCAGATGTTCTTGCTAATAAGGAAAAAGAGAAAGATCCAAAAATTAGATTTGAAAGGATGTTTACGACTTATGATTTAGCCAATCTTGGATATGAACCGCTTTTTAATTACTATTCTGAAGATGAAACGCTTAAAAATCGAGAAAGAGGGTGGAAAGTGTACATAGCTGATTTTGTAACAACTGAAGAAGGCACGGGCATTGTTCATATTGCGCCGGCTTTTGGCGAGGATGATATGAACTTGGGTAAAAAAGAGAAACTGCCTTTTGTTCAGCACGTCGGCATGGACGGAGTTATTAAAGAAGAAGCAAAGGATTTTGCCGGCTTGCACGTTAAACCGGCCGATGATGTTATGAAAACCGATGTAGAGATTATGAAATATTTAGCTGGCAAAGGACTTTTATTTTCTAAAGAAAAATATGAGCATAGTTATCCGCATTGCTGGCGTTGCGAAACGCCTTTATTAAATTACGCCACCTCTTCCTGGTTTGTTAATATTTCCAAGATAAAATCAAAAATGCTCAAACTGGCTAAGAAAATAAATTGGGTGCCGGCTCATATTAAGGAAGGTAGATTTGGCAATTGGCTGGAAGGGGCGCGGGATTGGTCAATTTCGAGGCAAAGATACTGGGCTTCGGCAATTCCGATCTGGGAGTGTTCCTGCGGAGAAAGAAAAGTGATTGGGTCGGTTGAGGAACTGGAAAAACTGAGCAAAGAAAAAATTACGGATTTACATAAGCATATAGTTGATAAAATCACTTTCGCCTGCAAATGCGGCGGAGAAATGAAGCGCATCCCGGATGTAATAGATTGCTGGTTTGAATCGGGCTCAATGCCTTACGCGCAGATGCATTATCCTTTTGAGAATAAAAAGAAATTTGAGGCCAATTTTCCGGCCGAGTTTATTGCTGAGGGCGTTGACCAGACAAGGACCTGGTTTTATTATCTTCATGCCATTGCCACCGGCATAAAAGGCAGCCACGCTTTTAAGAATGTCATTGTTAATGGCATAGTTTTAGCCGAAGACGGCAAAAAAATGTCAAAGCGGCTAAAAAATTATCCTGACCCGATGGAGGTTATGGATAAATACGGAGCTGACCCTTTGCGCTATTATCTTTGCGCTTCGCCGGTTATGAAAGCGGACAACATAAATTTTTCCGAAAAAGATATGGCGGAGCAGACAAGATTTTTTAATATCCTCCTTAACGTTTTATCTTTTTATAAAATGTTCGCGGTTGATGTGAAAATTGAAGATTTAGAAAAGAAAGATTTGGTTAATGTTTTAGATAAATGGATAACCGCCAGATTAGAGCAAACCAAGCAGATTATTACGGAAAAAATGGATAATTATGACTTGCACGCCATTCGTGAAATTCCAATTTTTATAAATGATTTATCAACCTGGTATGTGCGCCGTTCAAGAGACCGTTTTAAAGGAGATGATGAAGTAGATAAAATGCGGGCGTTAAAAACTTTACGCCGGACTTTATATCACTTAGCCCGGATTATGGCGCCGTTTTTGCCTTTTACAGCTGAGCATATTTATCAGGAATTAGGCGCAGACGTTGAATCGGTACATCTTAAAGAATGGGCTGACGTGAGAAAAGAGTGGATTAATAAGGATGTCCTAGAAAATATGGAAATGGTAAAAAAAATTGTGGAATTAGGATTGGCGAAAAGAGATGAGGCCGGAATTAAAGTTAGACAGGCTCTCGCTTCGCTTAAAGTCAAAAGTCAAAAGTCAAAAGTCAAAATCGCTGAAGATTATGTACAATTAATAAAGGATGAGATAAACGTGAAAGAAGTGATATTCACTGATGGAGATGACTTGGCCGTTGAACTTGACACGACTATGACTCCGGAATTGATTGCTGATGGGATTAAACGAGAATTGGTAAGAGCGATAAATAATTTGCGCAAAGAAACGGGAATGACAATTCAGGACCGGGCCGCGATTTATTATGAAACAAAAAATAAGGAAATAAAAGAGGTGTTTGAGAAATTCGGCGAAGAGATTAAAAAAGATACTTTGGCTGATGAAATTCATGCGGGTGAAAGCGGCGAGATGATTAAAATCAACGGAGAAGATGTTGGCCTAAAAGTTAAAAATTTGAAATTGTAGCAATATGGTTGGTAAAAAGAATTTTTGTCAAAATTGCGAGGAAATATGCTGTTCGGTAAGCTATGTCCAGATATCGAAAGAAGAGATAGAAAGATTTAAAGATAACATAGTTTGCCTTGATGGAATTTTTTTTCTCAAAAATGTCGGGGGAAAATGCGTTTTTTGGAAAAAAAATAAATGCGCTTTAAGCTACGCGGATAGGCCCCTGTCCTGCAAATTATATCCGATCGGCTTTGTTTTAGAAAACGGAAAACCGGTAGTCAGTATTGAAAAAAGTTGTTCTTTGGCGAAATTCGTGGATATGAAAAAAGAAGAACCATTAATTCGCAAGGCGATAGAATTGGGCTTAGATAAAGGCATCGCTATATCTGAAAGGGATTTTTAGTTATTTTTGAAGCGATAATTTTATGAAAATTGAAAAAAAAATTTGGCCAGAATATTTTCAAGAGATTATGGACGGTAAGAAGAAGTTTGATTTACGATTAGGAGACTTTAATGTTAGCGAAGGCGATATTTTGGTTTTGCGGGAATGGGATCAAAAGAAAAAAGAATATACGGGGAGAAGTCTAGAAAAGGAAGTGAAATATATTTTAAAAACAAAAGAGACGAATTTTTGGCCGAAAGAAGAGGTTGATAAATATGGTTATCAGGTTATTGGTTTTTAATATTTATGAAGAAGAAGATAAAAACTTTAGTATTACTGTCTGGCGGGCTGGACTCAATGCTGGCGGCGAAAATTTTAGCCGAGCAGGGAATTGAGGTGACCGGACTTAGTTTTATCAGTTGTTTTTTCGGAGCGGGAAAAGCCGAGAAAACGGCACAGCAACTTGGCATTGAACTAAAAAAAATTGATTTTAAAGAAGAACATCTGGAGATGGTAAAAAATCCGGCTTCAGGTTATGGAAAATGCCTTAACCCTTGTATTGACTGCCACGCCTTAATGATAAAGCGGGCCGGAGAAATAGCAAAAAAAGAAGGTTATGACTTTATTGCTACGGGTGAAGTTTTAGGGCAGAGGCCGATGTCGCAAAATTCCGGCGCTTTAGAAAGAGTGAAAAAGCTGGCCGGGGTAGAAGTCCTGCGGCCTTTATCAGCTTTAGTTTTACCGGAAACGGAAATAGAAAAGAAAGGACTGGCAGACAGAAATAAATTATTAGATATAAGCGGGCGAAGCAGAGAAAGACAAATGGAATTAGCGAAAAAATATGGCCTTACTTATCCGTCTCCGGCCGGAGGATGTTTATTAACCGATCCGGCTTTTAGCCAAAGAGCGCGAGATATGATAAAAAATTGGCCAAAATGCGGACCGGAGGATATGGAGTTATTGAAGCACGGGCGTATTTTCTGGGCCGGAGGAAAAACTTTAATAGCGGTGGGCAGGGATAAAGGAGATTGTGAGGCGCTGGAGAAGTTGGCAAAAACGGGCGATATTTTGATGGAATTAGAGAGTGAAATAGGACCGCTCACGGTTGTGAGAATTTTCAATTTTAAATTTTCAATTTTAAAACAATTTTCAATTCTTAAATTACAAATTCCGGAAAAATTGGATGTTAGCGGATTAAAGCTAGATGAAGTAAAAGATGAAGAAGAAATTTTGCGATTAGCTGGATTATTAACCGGCTGGTATGCGACCAAGGCGAGAGGGAAGACCGTGAAGTTATCCGCCTTCGCTAAAGCTACGGCGGACAAGGGAAGTAAAATTTCTATGAAAGTTAAATAAAGATGATAAAAGAATTTATAAAATTTGACGAAAATAGAGAAGATGAGAAGCGGTTGGATAATATTCGGGAGGAAATTTTACAATTGGGCGATATTAAAACAATCACCAGAGAAGAAGTCAGGCGAATAAAAGAAAAATTATTAGCCGAAAATCAGGGCTTTGAACAAGAAATTGAATTTATTTTTTCCGTTATTGACCAGATGGTTGACCAGGTTGAATATGATAAATTAAAAAGTGAGAACGGAGGTAAAATTGAGGGTCAAGTTAGCAAGAGATTAAATACCTCATTTGCCGAATCTTTTTTCCTGGAAACGGCATATATTATACAAAATAAGGATAACAGAAAATATTTATCAAACTTATTTGACTTATGCCAGGCAACTACGGAAAAATTAAAGGTAACCAAGGAATGGCAGAGGACTAAAAACGGTTTAATCGGCCAGGTTGGTGTTTGCAATTTCATGGAAAGATATGGCTTATCGCCCAGACTGGCCACGCCCAAAGAAGATGCTTTTATGAAGGTTGATTTTTGGGGGAAATCAGAGCAAGGTGAAACTTTAGCGGTACAGGGGAAGAGCCTGCGGTCTGCGGAACGGCCCGCTTATTTAGATTCAGACAGTAAATTAGAAAAGTGGCTCGGCCAGGAAGAGATGAGATCAAGGAAAGGGGGAAATGGAAAAGTTTTAAATTCCCTCCATAAGGTGGAAGAAGATTATAGAAGAGTTAAAAAATTTTGCGGCGATCAACCAAATACTAGAACGGTGGCGATTATTTTGCCCAGCGAGTCATTAGATCCGATTAATGGCGCGCTGGATGAAAAATATTTTGAAAATTTTAAATTAAATAATTAATAAGCCAAAAAAGTTATGAAAAAGTTTTTAATCGTCCTGGTAATCGTCGTGGTTATTGTGGCCGGCTATGCTTGGAGCCTCTATAACAAGATGGTTACCGGATCGGAAAACGTTGATAACGCCTGGGCGCAAGTTGAAACCCAGTATCAACGCCGTTTTGATTTAATTCCGAATTTGGTTGAATCAGTTAAAGGAATCATGGCGCAGGAAAAAGAAGTTTTTGGTAATATTGCCGACGCCAGAACCCGATATGCCGGCGCTACTACCATTAATGACAAAGCCGAAGCGGCTACCCAAGTGGAAAGCTCTTTAGCCCGTTTATTGGTGGTTATGGAAAATTATCCGCAGTTAAAATCAGCGGAAAATGTCCAGACTTTGATGGTCCAGCTGGAGGGGACAGAAAATCGGATCAGCGTAGAGCGCAAGAGGTATAATGATATGGCTAAGGAATTTAATGTTATGGTTAAACGCGTTCCGGCCAAATGGTTTGCCTCCATGTTTTCTTTTGCGGAAAAAACTTATTTTGAGTCAGTGACTGGTTCGGAGAATGCACCAGCCGTAAAGTTCTAAATTGCAATTTCTAATTTCTAATAAAATTTCAAATGTCTAATGTCAAATTTTTAATTATAATTTTGAGCATTAAGCATTTTATTAGAAATTAGGTGAATTAGAAATTAGGAATTTTTATTCTAAATGTTTAAACTATTTAGAAAAGTAATATTTGTATTACTATTATTTTTTGTGGCGATACCAGCCCTGGCTTATTACAATCCGGGAACGCCGGCTGGTTTTGTTAATGATTATGCGGGGATGATGAGTGAAAGCGAAAAGCAGAGTCTGGAAGCTAAATTAGTTAATTTTGAAAGCCAAACCAGCAATGAAATTACGGTTGTAACCATTCCCAATCTGGACGGGGATACGATTGAAAATTTCGCAGTCAAGCTTTTTGAAGATTGGAAAATTGGTAAAGCCAAAAATGACAATGGCATTTTGCTTTTAATTGCCAAAGAGGATAGGCAGATGCGGATTGAAGTTGGATACGGCCTGGAAGGCGCTTTAACCGACGCTCAAAGTTTCTGGATTATTGACGATTTAATGAAACCGGCTTTTAGGGAAGAAAAATATTACGAGGGTATAGACCAGGCAGTTGATAAAATCATAGCGGCCACTCAAGGCGAATACGTGCCGGAAAGTAAGCCGGCAAAAGGGTTGAGTTCTAACGCTTGGGAAAATATTTTTTGGTTTGGGCTTTTCGCCATAATGTGGATTGCGAGCATCTTGGGCCGGAGCAAGTCCTGGTGGGCCGGCGGAGTGGTTGGGGGCGTAATTGGCGTAATAATCGGGATAGTCAAGGGTTTTGCTATTTTTGGCCTGGTTGCTTTGGCGATTTTAATCCCTTTCGGCTTGCTGTTTGATTTTATCATTTCCAAGAATTACGCCAAACATAAAGCGAGCGGCACAATTCCCTGGTGGATTGGCGGAGGACGCGGGGGCGGAGGCGGATTCGGCGGCGGAGGATTTGGCGGATTCGGCGGCGGATCGTCCGGCGGCGGCGGGTCTTCTGGATCGTGGTAAGTTGACATAAGGGGAATATTCGTATATGATTTATAAGATTTGGTAGATGATAAACGCTTCGCTAGGACTTATCCCGCCTAGGCGGGATAACCAAAAGTAAGCAAAAGTTTCGGGGGCCTCAATTCGCTATCACGTTGATTAATCTTTAGATATGCTCGCCTTGGCGCTGGAGTTTAAGCCCCCGAACCCCATGGTGATTTTTAAGAGTTTTGAAAATTTATAAATTAAAAATTGTTTAAAAATTATAAAATTACAAAATTGAAAATTAATAGTGTTACATGTTTCATGCTGCATGTTTCGTGAAAAAATATGAATGTACAACAAATCTACGACTTAGCGGTGAAGATGGGCATTAAGGCTGACCTTCGCGGCGAAAAAGATGTCAGAAAAAATTTGGAAAGGATAAAGGCCAAGTATGAGAAAATGGATAAGGAAGCAAAGGCTGAATTTGATAAGGAGAAGTTAACCAATCCTTACAGTGATTCCCGGATTTTATTTTCGGGCGGCGAAAAAGAGATAAAGAAAGTTTTAATCGGAGTTGATATGGAGGGGGCAGAATTGCTGTTAGCCGATAAATTAGGCGATATTGATTTGGTAATTGCCCATCATCCGGAAGGGCCGGCCTTGGCTGATTTGCACGGCGTAATGGATTTGCAATCAGAAGTTTTGGCCAAGTACGGTGTGCCAATTAATATTGCCGAATCAGTCATCAGACCGAGAATTTCCGAAGTTGGCCGCGGTATTTCTTCGGCTAACCATAACCGTTCGGTTGATATAGCAAAAATTTTAGGTCTTAATTTTATGTGTATTCATACTCCTTGCGATAATTTGGGAGCGAATCATTTGGTAAAATTAATAAACAAGAAGAAGCCCGAGTTTGTGGAAGATGTTTTAAAAATGTTAAAAGAAATTCCGGAATTTAAAGAAGCAGTTAACCGCAAAGCCGGGCCGAAGTTATTTGTCGGCAATCCGGACGATAGATGCGGCAAAGTCGTGGTAACGGAATTTACCGGCGGCACGTCAGGGTCAAAAGATATTTACGAAAAGATGGCGCAAGCCGGCATTGGCACGGTTATAGGCATGCATATGAGTGAAGAGCACAGGAAAGAAGCGGAGAAAGCTCATATCAATGTCGTGATTGCCGGACACATGGCTTCTGATTCTTTAGGCTTGAATTTATTTTTAGACGAGTTAGAGAAAAAAGGCATTAAAGTAGTGCCGGTTTCCGGGCTGATTAGGGTGAAGAGATCGGGACGTTAAGATTCTTGAGATTCTTAAGATTTTTAGGATTTTTAAGATAAAGTTATCAGGCAGCTCGTTTCGGCGGGCTGTTTTGGTAAAAATCAAGATGAAAATTATAAAATCAAAAAAGCCGGAATTGATTGCGCCGGCCCTCCTTCGTCCCAAGTACTCGGGACTTCGGAAGGGCTACTACTGTGCGACTTAATAATAAATATAAAATGGCAAATAATATTAAAACAAAACTGGAGCTAATTGCGCCGGCCCGCCTTCTCCGCCAGCGGGCGGATTCGGCGAGGCACTTGCTATGCAAATTAATAGTAAATACAAAATGAGAAATAATACTAAAATAAAACCCGAGCTAATTGCGCCGGCCGGGAATTTGGAAAAAATGAAAACCGCTTTTGCTTTCGGAGCGGACGCGGTTTATTTAGGCATACCGGATTTTTCTTTACGCGTCCGGGTTAATGATTTTACTTTAGCCGGAATCGCTAAGGCCGTAGAATATGCCCACGGGGTTAGAAAAAAAGTTTACGCGACAGTTAATATCTTTGCCCATAACAAGCATTTGAAAAAATTGCCTGGCCACATAAGAGAATTAAGAAAAATAGGGGTTGACGGTTTGTTTATTTCCGACCCGGCAGTTTTATTTGAGGTAAAAAGAATCTGGCCTAAAGCAAAAATTATTTTAAGTACGCAAGCTAATTGCACGAACTGGCAAGCGGCTAAATTTTGGCTTAAAGAGGGAGTAAAAAGAATAATCTTAAGCAGAGAGTTAAGTCTAGAGGAAATAAAAGAAATAAAAAAACGAGTGCCGAAACTGGAATTAGAGTGTTTTATCCACGGGGCCTTGTGTACGGCTTATTCCGGCCGGTGCTTTCTTTCAAAATATTTTAATGACCGGAATGCCAACTTAGGCGACTGTTCCCAGCCCTGCCGCTGGAATTATTTTATATCCGCAGAAAATCACGAAACTTTAGAACTGGTGGAAGAAAAGCACGGCAGTTATCTTTTGAATTCTAAAGATTTGTGTTTAGTTAAAAAGGTTCCGGAATTGATTAAGGCAGGCATAAGCGCTTTCAAAATTGAAGGCCGGGCTAAGAGCGTTTATTATTTAGCCAATGTCGTCGGGGCTTATAGAAAAGCGATAGATTTGACTTCGGGAAAAATTAAAGGCGGAATATTAAAAAAGGAACTGAATTTTTTATATAAAGAACTGGAAGAAAAATTATATCACCGGGGTTATACTAAAGGCTTTATGTTCGGGGAAGGCGAGACCGCCCAGAATTTAGATAATTCGCATAAGATTCCGGAGTGGGAATTCTGCGGCCAAGTCGTTAGTCAATTTTCAAATGTCAAAGGTCAATTGTCAATCAAAGTACATAATACGATGAGGGTTGGAGACGAGATAGAGATTATCCGACCGAGTTATGATATAATAAGATTAAAGCTGAAAAAGATGATAAATGCAGAAAATGGCAAGGAAATAGCCGAAGCGCATGGGGGAGGAAGCGAGGATGTGGTGTTTTTGGAAATAAAACAAGATGTGCCGGAGTATAGCGTGGCGCGAAGACGCATGACTTAAATAATTTTCAATTTCTAATTTTAAATTTTCAAACAATTTTTATTTTTTTTATTTTTAATTATTTGTTGCTAAGTTTAGAAATTGTAAAATTAGGTCATTGAAAATTGTTTAGAAATTAAAAATTGAAAATTAATCAAATATGATTTCATACTTAAAAGGAAAAATTTTATCTAAGGGGCAAAATTTCGCGATTGTAGAAGTTAGCAATGTCGGCTATAAAGTTTTCCTTAATCCGACTGTTTTGATTAAACTGGAAAACGGAAAAGAGACAGAATTTTACACCTACCAGTATGTGCGGGAAGACGCCTTGGATTTATACGGATTTAAAAATCCGGAAGAATTAGAATTTTTTGAATTGCTTCTTTCCATTTCCGGAATCGGGCCGAAATCAGCTTCGGGGGTTTTAGCTACGGCCAGCGTCGCTAATATTAAGGAATCAATTTCCCGCGGCGACCCTTCTCTTTTAACTAAAGTTTCCGGCATTGGCCGGAAAACCGCGGAAAGAGTCGTGCTCGAATTAAGGGAGAAAATTGACCGCTTGTCTTACGCCGGCAAGGCTAAAGGGGGCGACGGGGCAGCGATAAGCGGAGAAGAGATAGACGCTTTGATGGCTTTAGGTTATTCTATGTCGCAGGCGCGGGAAGCTCTAGGGAAGGTAGACGCAAAAGTTAAAGATAGCGGAGAAAGAATCAGACAGGCTTTGAAGAAGATGGGAAGATAATTAATTTCAGATTTAAGAAGAGGTTAAATTTTTGAAAAAACTATCGGAATCGACCGGTGGTTTTTTCTTTTTGACCCCACACCACAAAGGGTGCGGGGCGAGATGAAGCAATGTGGAATTTAAAGTTTTAAGACAAGCTATGCGTTTGGTATATTGGATGTACCTGATTTTTGACAAGAAGGCGATTTTAAGATAAAATAACTGTATATAAATGAGTCTTAAAAATAGTGCTGTATAAAACTTTTATACAGATATAATCATATGCTTCAATCCAAACTTTTTACTAAAACCATAAAAGAGTTGCCTAAGGACGAAACCAGTTTTAATGCCAAAGAATTAATTAGGGCCGGCTTTATTGATAAGGTGGCGGCCGGAGTTTATTCGTTTCTGCCTTTGGGCTTACGCGTCCACAATAAAATCTGCCGGATCATCAGGCAGGAAATGGACGCTATCGGCGGGCAGGAAATTTTAATGCCGGCTTTAATCCCGAAAGAAGCCTGGGCGACAACTAACCGCTGGGAAAATTTTGACGCCTTATTCAGGTTAATCGGGGGAGATAAAAAGGAATACGGACTGGGAGCGACGCACGAGGAAGTCGTAACGCCCTTGGTAAAAAAATTTGTTTTTTCCTATAAAGACCTGCCGACCGCCGTTTACCAGATTCAGACTAAATTCAGGAATGAGCTTCGCGCTAAAGCCGGTTTAATAAGGGGCCGGGAGTTTTCTATGAAAGATTTATATTCTTTTCATACAGACGAGAAAGATCTGGAGAAATTTTACGAAATAGTGACAGAGGCTTATTTCAAGATATTCGCTCGCTGCGGTTTGGGCAACCTTACCTATTTAACTTATGCTTTGGGCGGGACGTTCTCTAAATATTCCCACGAATTCCAAAGTTTAGCCAAAACCGGAGAAGATACTATCCATATTTGCCAGAAATGTAAAATTGCCATAAATAAAGAGATTATCGAGGAGCAAAAAGTCTGCCCAAAATGCGGAAAAAAAGATTTTACCGAAGAGAAAGCGGTTGAAGTGGGAAATATTTTTAAACTAGGCACCCGTTTTTCTAAGCCCTTTGGTTTGCAATACATGGATGAAAAAGGCGGAAAGCAGGATGTGATTATGGGCTGCTACGGTCTTGGCCCCAGCCGGGTGATGGGAACGGTTGTGGAGGTTTGCCACGATGAGCAAGGCATAATCTGGCCAGAAGAAATCGCGCCGTTTAAAGTCCACCTAATTGAAGTAAGAAGCAAGGAATCAAAAGTTAGAAAAGAAGCGGAAAAATTATATAATGATTTAAGAAAAAATGGAGTTGAAGTTTTGTATGATGATCGGGAAGGGGTGAGCGCAGGAGCAAAATTCGCGGAAGCGGATTTAATCGGCTGCCCGTATCGGCTGGTAGTGAGCGAGAAGACTTTGGCGAAAGATAGCGTGGAAGTGAAGAAACGGAATGAAAAAGAAGTGGAGATGGTGAAAATTAGCGAATTAGTTAATTGGTTAATTAAGGGTTAGGATTCTTAGGACTTTTAGGATTTTTGAGATTCTTGGGAATCTCAAAAGAATTTCATAAGAATCCTAAGGATCGCAAAAATCGTAATAATCCCATAAGGAAATCATGTTTAATAAAATTTTGGGAAAATTTAGCAAGGATTTGGGCATTGATTTGGGTACAAAAAACACCCTGGTTTATTCTAGCGATAAAGGCATAGTTATAAATGAGCCGTCGGTGGTGGCCGTCAACATGCGGACAGACGAGGTTTTGGCCGTCGGCGAAGAGGCGAAAAAGATGGTTGGAAAAACTCCGGCTCATATCCAGGCCATCAAGCCTTTGATAGACGGAGTTATTTCTGATTTTGAAGTGACGGAAAAAATGCTGAAATATTTTATTGATAAAGTCCACAGCGAAAGTTTTACGCTGGCGCCGCGCCCGCGAGTCGTAATCGGCATTCCTCTAGATATTACCGAGGTGGAAAGAAAGGCGGTGGAAGACGCGGCTAAATCCGCCGGCGCCCGCCAGGTTTTTTTAGTGGAAGAATCTATGGCCGCGGCGATAGGCGCGCGCCTGCCGGTTCTGGAGCCGACCGCCACGATGATAGTTGATATAGGAGGCGGGACAACGGAAATCGCCGTTATTTCTTTAGCCGGGGTGGTTACCTGGAAGTCTTTAAGGCTCGCCGGCAATGAGCTTGATAATAACATCGTTGAATATATCAGGGAAGAATTTAATATTTTGGTCGGAGAACAGCTGGCGGAAGAAGTAAAAATAAAAATAGGCTCGGCCACTCCGCTAAAAACTTCCTTAGAGATGGAAGTTCGGGGGAGAGACTTGATTAACGGTTTGCCGAAAGCGGTAATTATAAATGACAGCCAGGTAAGAGAGGCAATGAGCAGAACTATAAAACAGATTGTGGATAATATAAAAATCACTCTAGAAACAACTCCGCCGGAATTAGTTTCTGATATTTATGAGCATGGGATATTTTTAACCGGAGGCGGAGCTCTTTTGCGCGGCATTGATAAAGAGATAGCCCAGCACACCAAAATTCCGGTTCGAGTGGCGGATGATCCCCTGACTTGCGTTGTGAGAGGAACAGGGATTCTTTTGTCCGATCCGGAACTTTTAGACAAGGTGGCTTTGCCGAGCAGCGAGGAGCTTTAGATAATACCTGCCTGCCGGTAGGCAGGAAATAATATGAAAATATGAAAATAAAATATAAAATTTTTTATGGCAATTAATTATTGTTTAACCTTGAAAATATGAAAGATAATTTTGCCGGGGTAATTATCGGGGAGAGTCTTGAAAATAAGGACATTTTAAAAAAGGTTAAAATTTTAAAAACAAAAGTTGAAAAAGTTTTAGAAAAGCATAAAACGCCATGGATAAAACAATGGACTTTGTGTACGGTTGAAATTCCGGAGAACGAGGCTAAGAAAATCGCGGAAGAAATAAGCAGGTCTTTAGATTCAGAACATAACTGGTATGCTGATTTTAAAAATAATACCCGCCATTTTATAATCTTTCGCAACAAAATTTTTAATATAGACAGGCAAAATCAAGAACAATACAACCAGGCGAAACAATACGGCATTTCTTTAGGGATACCCGAATACCAAGTTGATTTTCATCCAGAAATAAAAGAATGGAAGAGATAATTTTTTAATATTATTTGTGAATTCGTGCAAGATTTGTGATTTGTAATTATGTTAAAGATAAAAACAAAAAATAATATTTTTATATTTACGGCAGTTATCGGGCTGCTTATTTTTTTGCATTTTATTAAAGTTCTGTCTCCTCTTGAAAATATAATGGCGCGGGCAATAAGCCCAATTGCCGGCCGTCTTTATTCCGCAAGCTCTTCTCTGCGGGTGGCGTTAAGCGAACGGACAGATAAAGAAGAACTGCTGGCTACCACAAAAGATCTTCAAGCGGAAATAAACCAGGTGAAGGCGGAAAACGCCAGGCTTAAATCGATTGAAGAGGAAAATAAGAAGTTGCGCCAGTATTTAAAATTTTCCACAAAAAATGAATTTAATTACATTTTAACCAATGTTATTTCCCGGGGGATATTGGGTGATCCGGTTAGCGGAGGGCAAAGTTTAATTGTTGATAAGGGGGTAGCAGACGGTTTGGCTCCCGGTTTAGCCGTGGTAAATAGCGAGGGGATTGTCGCCGGCAAGATAGCTGAAGTAAAAGAGAATACGGCAAAGATTTATCTTGCTACCGACAGTAATTGCAAACTAGCCGCGGCGGTCCAGGGGAGCGAGGGCCAGCCAGGCAGCGCAAACAAAACCGTTGGCATTGCGGAAGGAGAATTGGGCCTGACCATAAGGATGAATTTTATCCCCCAGGCAGAAGAAATAAAAGTTGGCGATACAGCAGTCACCTCTGGGCTAGAGGAGAATATTCCAGCCGGCTTAGTTATAGGCAGAATAGTCGAGGTGGACAAAACCAGCAATGAAGTTTGGCAAAGGGCGACTATCGAACCTTTAATTAATTTAGATGAGTTGACAATAGTTTCGGTTTTGCGGCCGCGGGAAAATTAAATCTTAAGTTATGTACCTAAGAATTTTTTTGAATTTTATTTTAATATACATTTTATCTGTCGCTCAGGTATCTTTCATTGCCGCCCTGCCTTTTGGAATAAGCCATTTTAATATAATATTGGTTATTCTAATTTTTATTCTTATGCTTAGCGGCTTTAAACTGTCTTTGTGGTGGGCATTAGGCGCCGGGTTTTTGTTAGACACCTATTCCTTCTTGCCTTTCGGCGTTTACTTGATTTCCTTATTTTTAGTTGTTTTACTGGCTAATTTTTTACTAGCTAATTTTTTTACCGACCGGTCTCTCTATTCGTTTTTAGCTTTAACTTTTTTTTCCACCCTTTTTTATAGCTTTCTTTTTTATCTGCTGGCTTATTTATTTAGTTTTCCGGAGATAAAGATAAACGTTTTGTGGGGGAAAGAGTTTTGGCTGGCTTTAGCTTATCAATTATTTTTTAATTTATTATCTGTATCCCTGCTGTTTTATATTGTTAGTTTTGCGAGCAAGAGATTAAGGCCGGTATTTTTAGAGCGGTCTTCTAATAAATTTTAAAATAATAAAAATATGCGCTGGTTTTTAAATCGTAAAGTCGAATATTATCCCTTTGATACTTATTTGGTAGGCCGTGGCTATACCAAAGAAATGGAAAGGGATTTCGGCTGGGCTTTTAAAAACGTGTTTTTTTATTATGTCGGGGATCTTGAATACTCCTACCGGTCGATTGCCGATATGGAATCATTAAAAAAATATTACCGGAAACGGTTTAATGCCCGATTGGTGCAGAAATTCAGCTTAATGATTAAACAAAGGTCTGAAAAGATGCTTTCTATAACCAAAAAATGTTTTGGCAAAGAAACTGATTTTATCCCTTATTTACCAAAATTATTTCAGAGCGTTTATGATTTATTAGCGGTTTTTCAATTGCCTGACTTAGCCCAATACCTAATGCCCGAAGCGGATAAGGGGTTACTCAAAAAATTCGGGTTGTCCAGGGAAGCGGCAGTTAAAAAGCTTTTGGCCTCGGAAAAGATTTGGCGGGGGAGATTGGGCGAAAAACTTAGTTTGCCTCCAAAGCAGGCTCTAATGCTTTTGCCGCCAGAGGTTTTAAATTATGCCAGGGGCGGTTGTCTGCCTAAAGATTTTTATAAGAGAAAAAGGGCGGTTATTTTATTTTCCAAAGGTAAGGTGAAAGTTTTTTGGAATAAAAAAGCCGATGAATTCTTCCGCCGGGAAACAGGCGGAGAAAAAAAAGACATTAAGCATGAACTAGCCGGTAATCCGGCCTATCCGGGTGTAGTTATTGGCAAGGCTTTTATTGCCTTGCGGCCCAGTGATTTTAAAAATATTCCCCAAGGAGCGATTTTAGTTTGCTCAACCACCAGATACGATGTTGTGCCATATTTAAAGCGGGTCAGGGGGATTGTCGCTGACCAGGGCGGAATTACTTCTCATGCGGCAATCGTTTCCCGCGAATTAAAGATTCCCACTATTGTCGGGACTAAAAATGGCACCGATTGTTTTAAAACCGGGGATAAAATAAAGTTAGACGCGGAGCGGGGAATAGTTAGAATTTTAAAATAAAAAAACGGCGGATGTAGAGCAATCCGCCGTGTAAAGTGCAAGAAGAATGGAGTTAGACTTTGTGCCCATCTTCTTTTGCGTCATCGAGAATAATGCCTATCACCATCAGTTTGGGAGTAATTTCCCCGTTGTCATAGATGGAGAGGGAATAGATAGCGCCGCTATGGCATTCTTCTGCTTCAATAAGGCCCTTAAATACCCTGATAAGAGTGGGGCGGCCAGAAGTGATGACGGACCCATGGGGGAGACGCTTGAGAGCATCCCTAGCCGCTTGGGCAAGGTCATCGCTGGATAGGAATTTATCCGGATAATCGACAAGAGTCCCATCCGCCAGGATTACCTTTTTTTCTCCACCGATTTTGGTGAGAGTGGCTGGTCCTCCCCAGACGTCGGAGAAGAAGATGTTTTTCAGCTCGAAACCAAGGCATAGAGCAACTTCAATTTGCCGTGCTCCTGTCCCACAGAAAACTTGGCTCGGGCGACCATTCGGGAGAAGGTCTTCAAGGATGGGCCTAAGATTTCTGATCCTTGCTTTTCCCTCGTCAGTCATACCCGGGTTGGGGCCATCTGTTTTTTCCCCATGAGTCACTAAATAAACTATTTTCACCACTTTCATCACTTCCCGCCTTTCAAAAAAGTGTGATATAATTCAGTTATAATGTACATTATTTAATATAATAAAATAGCATATATTAATAAAAATGTCAAATCCCATATCCGCCAACTGGCGGGGGGCAAAAAAGAAAATATGAACCCCGTTAGAAATTTGGTTAGCCAGAAAAAATAACGAAGTTTTTAGTGGGGAAAAGATATTTTACAAATAAATTAAAATATTTTTATGGTGAAAAAAAATAACAAAATTTCTAACGGGGCAAGATACGACATAATTACTATTGGCGGAGCCACCGAAGATATAACTTTTTATACCCGTGAAGGAATTTTAATAGACAATAAAAAGGATATTCTAAAGCAAAAGTTATTGGCTTTTGAATATGGCGCCAAAATGAAGATTGACAAGTCTTATTCCACTTTTGGCGGCGGGGCGGCTAATGCCGCGGTTAATTTATCCGGCCTAGGTTTCCGAGTGGCAAGTTTAATCGCTATTGGCGATGACGAAAGAGGCAAAAGAGTTTTGGCTAATTTAAAAAAACGCAGAGTGGACACAAAATTGGTGCAGAAAATAAAAGGTATTGAAACCGGCTTTTCTTTTGTTTTGATTAATCCGGAAAAAATAGTTTTTTCCAACCGAGCCGCGAATTCGGAATTAGGAATAAGGAATAAGGAATTAAGAAGCCTGAAAAATACTAAGTGGGTTTTTGTAGCTTCTTTGTCGGGAAAATGGGAAGAAATTTTAGCTAAAGTGTTTTCCGCCAAGGGATTAAAAATTGCCTGGAACCCGGGGCATGTCCAGCTTGATAGCGGCGCGAAAAAATTAAAAAAGTTTATATCAAAAACAAATATCCTATTCGTTAATAAAGACGAAGCGATTGAACTGGTGGTATCAGACCCTAGATATAAAAATAAAAGCAACGGATTTCTAAATAATATAAAAGAGTTGCTAAAAATCATAAAATCCTGGGGTCCGGAGATTGTCGTGATAACTAGCGGTAAAGACGGGGCGGACGCTTATGATGGGCAAAAATTTTATCATCAGAATATAATAAGAGAAAAAAAACGGGTTGATACGACGGGTGTGGGCGACGCTTTTAATTCCTCTTTTATAGCCGGCTTGGAAATTTATAAAGGCGATATTGCCAAAGCCATGCATTTGGGGATAAGAAATACCGCTTCGGTTATAGCCGAGCAGGGAGCGCAGAATGGATTACTGACGAAGAAAGATTTATAAATTAACCTGCCCTGCCGGCAAGGCAGGGATTTATGAATATGATTGAGGGAGTTGTCATCAAAAAATTAAATAAGAATGAAGATGAACGGGGCTGGCTAACGGAAATTTTTCGGCAGGATGAAGATAATTTTTCGCCGGTGATGAGTTATGTTAGTCTGACTAAGCCGGGCATAACACGTGGGCCGCATGAGCATGTTAAGCAAGCCGACCGGTTTGTTTTTACCGGCCCGGGAGATTTCTTGCTTTATCTTTGGGATAAGCGGGAAAATTCCGGGACTAAGGGCGAAAATATAAAAATAAAAGTTGGGGCGTCAAACCCAACTTTAGTGATTGTGCCGCCCGGAGTGGTGCATGGTTATAAATGTATTTCTAACGAAGGGGGAATGAGTATTAATTTACCGGATAAATTATATAAAGGGCAGGGGAAGATCGAAGAGGCTGACGAAATAAGGTGGGAAGGCAAAGAGGATTCGCCTTATAAAATCGTATAACGCCTTATGGATAAATTTTTTCGAGAAAAATTAAGATTAATAGAAGTAAACCAACTTTTGGTAAAGGGACGCTGGCTTTATGTCAGCGGCGTTGTTTTAATCGGCCTGGCTTCAAAGATTACCAGCAGTTTATCAGAAAAAATTGTTGATGCGCCCAATACTAATTTTCCTCTGTTCTTGATGATTTTCATGGGTTTATGCGCTTATGGCTTAAACATCATATTTTTACTTTATTTGCGGAAACCGGAAAAAATTTCTCTTGCCGGAATTAAAATTATCAGTTTTTTCAATTTAACTCTTGATTATCTTTTTTATATTTTAATAATTTTTTATGCCGGGGGCCTGACCAGCATCTCTTTCCTTTATTTTTTCTTTAATATTATCGCTTCGGCTTTTTTCTACTCTTTTGCCGGAGTTTTAGTTATTTCCAGCCTCGCCAGCGTCTTGTATGGCGGTTTAATCTTATTGCAGTATTTTGAAATTATTCCTTTCTTCTCCCGCTATAATTTAGCTTATGAATACGCCTTGGCTTTTAATTATTCAGCGGTTATCACCAATCTGATTGCTATCATCTTGAGCTTTTATATCGTGGGGATGTTTGCCGGGTTAATTGCCCGGGCTCTGCGAAACAGGGAAGAGGAAATTAGAGAAGAAAGAGATAAAGAGAGGGCGATTCTGGCTAATTTATCCGACGGCTTAATTTTTATCAACCGGAGAGGAATTATTGAGGCGGTTAATCCTAAAGCGGAAAAATTATTGGATTTCGGAGCTAAAGAAGTTTTGGGTAAAAAAATAAAAAATATAGACAGAAGCAAAGCTAACTTATTGGAAATTTTTAAGGATAAATATAAGAAAAGAGGAGAGTTGCAGCCGGCCGGCAGAAGCGAGGAAGTCTTAAGAATTTATACGGTTACGATTATAGACGAAGAAAGTGAATTAATCGGAACCGCGAAAATAATTCATGATATTTCTCGGGAAAAATTCGTTGATAGAATGAAGTCAGAATTTATAATGATTGCCGGCCACCAGTTAAGAACCCCGCTTTCCGCCATTAAATGGGCTTTCGAGTTGCTTTTAAAAGGCGGTTTCGGCAAGATAGAACCGAAGCAGAAGAAAGTTTTGGGACAATGCGTTGATTATAACGAAAAGTTGATAAAAATGGTGGATGATTTGCTGGATATTTTTTCCATAGAACAAGGTAAATATTATTATCAGTTCGTAAAGACCGATTTGGGCGGTCTCCTGGAAGAGGCGAGCAAGCGCTATGAAGAAATGGCGGCAGAAAGAGGCATAAAATTTAATCTCACGATAGAAAAAAATTTGCCGGAGGTTAAAATTGACCCTTACAAAATAAAATTGGTTTTGGTCAGTTTGATTGAGAATGCCGTTACCTATACGGATAAAGGCGGCGAAGTAAACATTGATTGCCGCATTAAAGACGGAAAAATATTTATGGCCATTAAAGATACCGGCATTGGCATATCAAAAGAATCGCAAAGCCAGATTTTTACAAAATTTTTCCGGGGAGCCAACGCTTTAAGTTTTCAGCCGGAAGGCAATGGCCTGGGCCTGTTTGTGGCGAAAAATATTGTCGAGTATCATGAAGGTAAAATTTGGTTTACGAGCGAAGTGGACAAGGGCACGACTTTTTATGTAGAATTGCCTTTAGACCCGCTTATTAATCCTAAAAAAGGAGAAAAAGATTTAATAAAATCTTAAATATATGGATTGTATTTTTTGTAAAATTATAGCCGGCGAAATCCCGAGTTTTAAAGTATATGAAGACGAAAACATTTTAGCTTTTTTAGATATTGCACCAGTGAATCCTGGGCATACTTTAATCGTGCCAAAGAAACATTATGTTAACATGGAGGAGATTCCTGAGGGCGAGTTGGTCCGGTTGGCTGTAGCTGTTAAAAAGATAGGGAAAGCGATGAAAGATGGTTTGGGGGCAGAAGGGTATAATATAATGGAAAATAATGACCCAATTGCCGGCCAAATCGTCCCTCATCTTCATTTCCATGTTATTCCGAGAAGACGAGGCGATGATTTGCATCTTTGGTCGCAAGGAAAATATAAAGAAGGGGAGGCGGAGGAGATCTCAAAAAAATTATCAATTATCAATTAATAATTTTCAATTATTTATTAAAAAATATGAAACTATTAATTACCGGCGGAGCCGGGTTTATAGGAAGTAATTTTATTCATTATTGGTTAAAAAAATATCCGGATGACAAAATTATTAATCTGGATATTCTGACTTATGCGGGGAATTTAGAAAATTTAAAAGATATTGCCAATAAGGCTAATTATAAGTTTGTGAAAGGTGATATAGGGGATTTAAAGAATAATATTGATTTGCTTAAGGCGGAAAAAGTTGAGGTGATTGTGAATTTCGCAGCCGAATCACACAATGGCCGGGCTATGGTGGAACCGGATATTTTCGTTAAAACCAATGTCTTGGGCACTCAAATGCTCTTGGAAGCGGCTAAAGAAGCCGGGTTAATAAGATTCCACCATATTTCAACCTGCGAAGTTTTCGGGGACTTGGCTTTAGATGAAAAGCGGGCCTTTAAAGAAAGCGATCCTTATACTCCTAAAACCCCCTATAACGCTTCTAAGGCCGGAGCCAATCACGAAGTAATGAGTTATTTTCATACTTTTAAATTACCCATAACCATAAGCCATTGTGCGAATAATTATGGACCATACCAATTTCCGGAAAAAGTAATTCCCAGATTTATTTCTGATTTAATTGATAATGAGCCGATTCCGCTGTTCAAGAGCAGCTTAAACAAAAGAGAATGGATTCACACCGATGACCATTGCCGGGCGATTGATATAATTATTAAGAAGGGTAAGATCGGCGAGGCTTATAATGTCGGCACGGGTGTTGAAAAAAGCATTGAAGAAATTGCCGGAGCGGTGTTAAAGAGATTGGGAAAAGATGAATCCATGAAGAAATACGTGGAAGACAGGCCCGGACATGACCGCCGGTATCTGCTTGATATTGCCAAAATGAAAAATGATTTGGGCTGGGAACCAGAGATTGAATTTGAAAAAGGCCTTGATGAAGTAGTTGAATGGTATAAGCAAAATGAATGGTGGTGGCGGCCGCTTAAAGGCAAGGGTTTTGTGGAGAATTATAAGGAAGTGAAAAAATAGAATCGCATATCGCATAACGTGGAACGCATAACATTATAAACTTTTGACTTAGTTATTATGAAACGAAAAATACTTTTGGGCCTGACAACTACGAAAAAGTCAGACTGGAGAAAAAAAGTTAAAGAGATTGATAAATTGGGGTTAAAAGAAATCGCTCTTTTTCCTACTTGTTTAGAAATTAAGGAAAGGAGAGAGTTTTATAAACTACTTGAAAAAACCGGGCTGGAAAAAATACCCTTTGTTCATATCAGGCATGATCCTGAAAAGTGGGAATTTGCCTACTTGAAAAAAAGATTCGGCACTAAGGTTTTTAATACCCATTTTGATAGTGTGAATGATAAATTTATCGCCGAAAGCAAAAAATATTTAAAACAAATTTATTTAGAAAACAACCGTCCTTTTCCTGATAATTTAATGCCTTTGTTGGATATTTTTGCCGGCCTTTGCCTTGACATTAGCCATTGGGAAGATTATGGAAGATTGCAGAAAATTGCCGCCTATAAAAAATTGCCAAAACTTTTAAAAAAATATAAAGTCAGATGCGGCCATATATCCGCTATCAGAAAAAAGCCTTTTTATGAAGGGGATGATGGCAAGAAAGAGAAGTATTACAATAGCCATTGGCTGCAGGATTTATCCGAATTGGATTATGTTAAGAAATATGTAAAATATTTACCCTTGATTTGTGCGATTGAATTGGAGAATTCCTTCAAAGAGCAGATGGAAGCCAAAAAATATTTAGAAAAGATTATCCGCCGATAACTTGGCAAAATTAAATAGATTGGGTATAATATAAGAGAGTCTAGCAAATGGCTCGCAGCTTTTTACAAAGAAGCCTGGAAGCACAAGCTTTCCAGGGAACATTCACGTCTTTCCTCAAGGAGGAACAGATGAATATGACCCTTCCCGGCGCCCACGGCAATCGCGGGCGTCCAAGTTTCAACGGTTTCAACGCTGTCAACGGTGGAAACGGTGTCAACCGCGGATTCAACCAGGCGAACTCTCTGAACGTCAAGGGCGTGTACAACAAGGTCTGATCATCCGAGAAGGGCTCTAAAAGGAGAGCCAAAGCGGGAACCATTACGTGGTACCCGCTTTTAATATTTAGGCGAATATTAGCTTTAAGTTGTAAAAAAAATTAAATGTTGCTATAATAAAAATATGGCTAAGAAGATATTTATAATTGAGGACGATGCTAATATTTTATCAAGCCTGCAGGCGAAATTCAGCCTGGAGGGGTTTCAAGTCGGGACAAGCAGCGGCAATACGGAGATTAGCGACCTACTTGCGGGGATAAAGAAATTTAAGCCTGATTTTATTATTTTAGATTTAATTCTGCCGGCCGTAGACGGCTTTGAGGTGATAAAAGCCATAAAAGCGGACGAAGAAATTTCTTTTCCGCCTATATTTATTTTTACTAACTTAAGCGACGAGGATAGCCGGAGCCGGAGCACAAACCTGGGAATAAAGCATTATTTTATAAAAAGCGATTTTAATATTGATGAATTTATTTCTAAATTTAAAAAAATTATTGCTAATATAGAAAAAATAAAGTAAAATTTTTAGGATTATGAAAATAACGGGGAAAAGGATAAAAATCATATTAATATTTTTAGCAGTAATTGCGGCTTTGTCCGTATTTTTTATTGTGGGTAAAAAAGACAAGACGGAATATACAACGGCGGCGGTAGCCAAAGGCAAATTAACCCAGACCGTTAGCGAAGTGGGCACGGTTAAGTCCTCCCAGGAAATTGAATTAGGTTTTTTGCAAAGCGGGAAAATCGGAAAAATATTAGTTAAAATAGGCGATAAAGTAAGCGAGGGCCAGGTTCTGGCCGAACTGGATTATAACTCGTTTTCCATAAAAGAGCAGGAGGCACAGGCCAATTTAGACGTGGCTAACGCTAACTTAAATAAATTACTGGCTGGCGCTACTTCTAGGGAAATCGCCGTTTCCCAGGCCCAGGTTGACCAGGCCAAAGCGACTTATCTAGCTAACTTGGAAGAGCTGGATAAAATCGAAAAAAATACGGCCGAAGACATTTCCCAGGCGGAAAAAAGTTTGGCTGATTTAGAATCAAACCAGGCGGATGATATTACTTCTTATGAACAGGCCATAGCTTTAGCCGAAACTGATTTGGCTAGCGCCAAGAGCACTTATGAGCAGTCGATTAATAATAAAAGGAATGTAGCTTTAACGACCATTGATAATAAATTAGTGATTGCCAATACCGCTCTGGACAATATAAATACGATTTTAAACGATAACGATATTGAGAGTGTTTTAAGCGTTAAAAACAAAATTTATTTAACCAATACGGAGAATTCCCATGATGATGGTCTTGATTTACTTACAGCAGCTGACAACAGTTTAGCCGCGGCTAAGCAAACCCAAACTAACACGGCCGTAATTACGGCCAGCCAGGATTCCCTGGCCACTTTGAATAAAACTTTTGAAGCCCTTGATTATTGTTATAAGGCCTTAGAAAATAGCGTTGTTTCTTCGGGTTTTACCCAAACTGAATTGGATGCTTACAAAACTTCAATCAGCGCGCAGATTACGGCTATCAGTACGGCGATTTCGGCTGTCCAGACGGCCCAGCATAATTTAGAGGACGCAGTTTTAACCTACCAAACGGAAGTGGCGGGAGCTAGTGACGATTTAGCTAAGACAAAAACAGACCTGGCTAATGCCATAAAGTCAGCTAAGAATTCTTTAGCTTCTGTCCGGCTGGCCGGGGAGCAAAAGATAGCGGTCGCCCAGTCAAAAGTTGATACTAGCCAAGAGGCTTGGCAGGTGGCAAAAGCCCAATTTGAAAATCTTAAATCACCGGCTCGTGTTCAGGACGTTTCTTTGTATCGGGCCCAGGTTAAGCAGGCCGAAGCCGCTTTGGCTCTAGCGAAAGAGCAAATTGAAGATAGTATTATAAAGGCGCCGATTGGCGGGACGGTCGTTAGGATTGAATATGAATTGGGGGAGCAGGCAACGGCGGCCAAACCGGCCATAGCGGTTTTGGGCGAGAATAATTTTGAAATTGAAGTTGATATTTCGGAAGCCGATATTGCCAAGATAAAAAAAGACAACTCGGTCGAAATTACTTTGGACGCTTTTGGAGACGGGGTGAAATTTACCGGAAGAGTCTATTCAATAGAGCCGGCGGAGACGGTTATTCAGGATGTAATTTATTACAAAGTTAAAGTGCAGTTTACGGAGAAAGATAAGGCGAAAATGGCCAGCATAAAATCAGGCATGACCGCTAATGTTGTTATTACCACTAATTCCAGAGATAACGTTTTAATAATGCCTTCCCGCGCGGTCGTGGAAAAAAACGGCGGGGATAAATACGCAAGAATTTTAGTCGACGAAAAAGTCATTGAGGCGCCGGTCGTAATCGGTCTGCAGGGAGATGAAGGTATGGTAGAAGTTTTATCCGGAGTTAAGGAAAGCGACCAGGTAATAACTTTTGTGAAAAACGGCAATTAAAATCCCGCACCTTTTGGGCGAAACGTTTGCACGTTAAATATTTTAAATAGCTAACTGCTATAAAGTAATAGATTATAATGATTAAATATTTTTAAGATATTTAATCGCCCAAAAGGTGCGGGATAAAAAAAGGCGGCCCACTTAGTGTGAACCGCCCGATATCTTTTGTGGAAGCCTAGAGGTTTACCACTTCCACTTTTTCATCAGAATAAATCCTCCGATAGCTCCGCCGTCAACAACCCAGGTGGAGGTTCGGCCGGTGGAAATATACTTATCCGTGAGTTTTCCGTTCTCGAACCCCCAATAAGGCAAAGTATGCTGATTATAACGGGGGTCGTTGTAAGCAGAAAATCCGCCCTTAACGATTTTCGTGGTGATATTAAAAACCACAAATCTTATCATTCCTCCTTCGCTAAGGTCCTGGAGTCCAACTTTAAGCGGTATTTTTTCTATGAATACCCGTCGGGCGAAGCTTAGCGTGGCCATAACGGCGCAAAAGTGCTGGCAATTATTCCAGACATGCCAATCGTCGTCGCCGGCAAAGTATTTCATATTCCCATGTGAATGGACTTTGGCATCGGCTATGGAATTAAAGAAAGACTGGGCAACCATCCAGGCCAGAAAACCGTTATTGCTTTCCGTTGTTATTTTTGTGACGACATTCACCAGCGGTCCGTTCCAGGTTTCCTTGACTTTATTCCAGGTTTCGTTCTCCAAGATAATTGCCTTGGGGTAAAGATTATATGACAGAGAACAGAAAGAGGGTTGGTTTTCTCCGGCTTCGGTCAGATTGGGAAACGGCCTTAGCGGAGAGAAATTTGCGAGGGGAATGCTACCTTCGGAAAAATGGATTTCCGCTTCTGTTTCCGGGAGCTCGGGGAGTTTTAGCCCCAGACTCCAGGCGATTGTCCCGAGTTGAAATAAGGACAGAAATGCGAATGAGAATAAAAGTATCTTTTTCATGGCTTTCCTCCAGGGGAAATTGTAAGTTTTAAAGGTCAACAGAATAAATTAACATAAATATAAACAAATGTCAACTCCCTTGATTCAAGTAAAAGATTTAAAAAAAGAATATCGGACAGACGAGGTCGTGACTAAAGTCTTGCACGGCCTTTCTTTTAATATAGCCAAGGGCGAGTTCGTAGCGATTATGGGGCCGTCCGGTTCCGGCAAATCCACTTTAATGCATATCTTGGGGTTGCTTGACCGGGCGACGAGCGGAACTTATGAGCTGGAAACGGAAAATGTAAATAATTTAAGCGATGATGAGTTAGCCGGTCTGCGCAATAAAAAAATTGGTTTTGTTTTTCAGGCCTTTAATTTACTGCCGCGCACAACTGTTTTAAATAATGTAAAATTGCCCCTAGTTTATTCGGAGGACAAAAATGATCCAGATAAAAGAGCGAGAGAGGTTTTGGAAAGTGTGGGCTTAGGGCACCGGTTAAATTATTTTACCAACCAAATCTCCGGCGGAGAAAAGCAGCGGGTAGCGATTGCCCGGGCTTTGGTCAATAACCCATCGGTAGTTTTTGCCGATGAACCGACCGGAAACCTAGATTCAAAATCCGGCGTTCAGGTAATGGAAATCCTGCAGAAGTTGAACGATGCCGGCAACACTATAATTTTAGTTACCCACGAAACCTATACGGCCGAGCACGCGGACAGAATTATAAAGATAAGAGACGGTTTGATTTTTGACGATTCTAAAGTGGCAAACAGAAGGATAGCCAGGGATGGGGAAATACTTAAATAAATTTTCAATTTTAAATTTTCAAACGATTTTTTATTTTTTAATTATTTGTTTCGTTAAATTTAGAAATTATAAAATTTGGTTATTGGAAATTGTTTAGAAATTAGAAATTGAGAATTAGAAATTATTTGTGATTTATGTTTTCTCTAATCAGGCAATGCATTAAGAATTCTACCGCTTCGCTTCTAGCTAATAAGGTTAGAAGTTTTTTGACGATGCTCGGGATTGTGATCGGAGTCGGAGCGGTTATTATCATAATGTCGGTCGGGGCCGGAGCCCAAAGCTTGATTTTAGCCCAGGTTAAGAGCCTGGGCACGAATTTAATCGGGGTCCTGCCGGGCCAAGCCGAAGACGAAGGCCCGCCGGCTTCGGCCATGGGCATTGTTATCACGACCCTCACCTATGAAGATGCCGTGGCTTTGCGGGATAAAAAAAATGCCCCCCACATTGCCGCCGTGGTAGCTTATTCTAACGGCGTAGGTACGGCCAGCTGGGGCTCCCGCACTTATGATACTAATTTAAGCGGCTGCACTTTTGATATGATGGACGTGGAGGGGGGAGAAGTGGAAAAGGGTCGCTTTTTTTCCGAGGAGGAAGAAAAAAATTTAGCCAAGGTAGTAGTTTTGGGCAGCACGGTCAAAAATGAACTTTTCGGAGAATCGGATGCGACGGGTCAGAGAATTAAAATAAAAAAGCATACTTTTGAAGTAATCGGGGTCATGGCCGAAAGAGGGACAGTGGCTTTTCAGGATTATGACGATAAAATATTTTTGCCCATCCGGACGATGCAGAAGCTGATGCTTGGGGTTAACCATATTAATATGATCAGAGCCAAAGTTGACTATGAAGAAAATATTGCCGAGGCCATGGAAGAAGTAAAAATTACTTTACGGGATAAACATAATATTACTGACCAAAGCGGCACCAATGATGATTTTACGGTCAGAAGCGCGGCGCAAGCTCTGGATATGATAAAAACCGTTACCGATGCCTTGCGTTACTTTTTGGCGGCGATGGCGGCCCTGTCTTTGCTGGTCGGCGGAATTGGGATTATGAACATAATGCTGGTAAGCGTGACGGAAAGGACAAGGGAAATCGGCTTGCGCAAGGCGGTCGGCGCCACTAATTCCAATATTTCAAACCAATTTTTAGTTGAAGCCGTTTCTATAACCTTAATCGGCGGAATAATCGGCATAGTTGCCGGTACCGTTATTTCGTTTTTAGTTTCTGTCGTAGCTAATTTTTTAGGTTACGATTGGAAATTTTCTATTTCTTTGATTTCCATTATCCTGGCCGTGGGAGTTTCTTCTTTAGTCGGTTTTGTTTTCGGTTTGTATCCCGCCCGCAAGGCTTCTCACCTTGAACCGGTGCAGGCGCTGCATTACGAGTAGTCGCATAACGCATAACGCATTTTTGTCATTCCGACCCGTAGGGGAGGAATCCCTTAAGCATGGCGACATTAATGTTCGTGCTATTTTAAAACTCGAAGGGATTTCTCACCCCGAAGCGTCGGGGTTCGAAATGACAAATAAAAAACAATGAATATAAAGTCTACAATTAAGATTTCTTGGCAGGCGATGCACGCCAATAAAGTCAGGACCGGCCTGACGGTTTTAGGAATGGTTATCGGCATTGCCAGCGTCATTATTGTTTTTTCCGCCGGCGAGGGTATAAACAACCTGATTTTAGGCGAAGTGGAATCCTTCGGCGGTTCGGACATGGTAGAGACGGAAATAAAAGTCCCTAGCACGAAAAAGGGCACGGCCGGCGAGGCCCAATCCGGAGCGAATTTAGCTACCGGCGTGCAGGTGACGACTTTGACCTTGAAGGATATGGAAGACATCGATAAATTGCCGAATATAAAACAAAGTTATGCCGGTATAATGGGGCAGGAACAGGTAAGTTACGGCAATGAATTAAAAAAAGCTTTTTTGTTCGGGGTCAGCCCAAGTTTTATAGATATGGATAAGAGCGAAATTGATACGGGGAGATTTTTTACCGAAGCTGAAGATAAATCTTTAACGCCGGTAGCGGTTCTGGGCTCTAAGATGAAAGAGAAATTATTTGGCGACTCTGACCCCATCGGCCAGTTTGTTAAAATCCGCCAGAAAAAATTCAGGGTTATCGGAATTCTTAAAGAAAGGGGAGCGGTGATGACTTTAGATTTTGACGACTTTGTCTATGTGCCGGTAAGGACTTTGCAAAAAAGAGTTATGGGCATAGACCATGTCATTTTTTTAATGCACCAGGTTAATGATACTAATTTACTTGATGAAACTACTGAAGAAATGCGCGCTATTTTAAGGGAAAACCACGATATTCCTCCGCCGGAAGAAGCGGTGACGACTATATTCGGTTCAGGCAAAGACGATTTCCGCGTGACCTCAATGGTGGAATCAATGGACGTTATGAAAACCGTTACCGGCGCCATTACTTTATTACTTTTGGCAATTGTGGCGATTTCTTTGGTAGTCGGCGGAGTGGGGATTACCAATATTATGTATGTCATAGTGACCGAGCGGACAAAAGAAATTGGTTTACGCAAAGCGGTCGGCGCGAAGTACGCGGATATTATGTGGCAATTTTTAACCGAATCAATTTTAATTACCATTGCCGGCGGAGTGGTTGGAATAATTTTAGGCGTGGGCGTTTCCCTCCTGGTTTCTTTGGGCGCTAGTTATTACGGATGGAATTGGGGATTTAGCGTGCCGCTTAAGGCATTTATTGTTTCATTGGGATTTTCTTTATTCTTTGGCGTGGCCTTTGGTTTGTACCCGGCTCGCAAAGCGGCGAAATTAGAGCCGGTGGAAGCCTTGGGTCATGAGTAAATAGTACGAAAACACAAAAACACAAAAAAGATTAAATATTTTTTAAATTAAAACGCCACGGGTTCTTCGCCCGTGGCTTCTTCGTATCCCGCCGTTTCCAGAAATTTTTTTAGTTTTAAAAAGTTTTTATTAAGTAGCGGCTTCGCCTTTCTTTAAAAAATTTTTCGAAATTTCAATGCGCCGAAACGGCGGGATATACCGATCCGCCCAGCTGCTTGCGAGCAGCTGGGGGCTTCCGGTATATAAAAAGACGGGCTCGGTGTAAAACACACACGAGCCCGTTTAACATAAAGATAAGGGATAAAGCTTACGTCTCTCGGTAACTTATTCGCTCCCAGCGCTTATGCGGTGCATTGGAAAATAATTGCCAATACTTCCTCTGGCAAAAACTCGTCAAATTTTTCTTCGAGCCTTTCCAAGTTCACCGGGCGGATGAGGAGATATGGCCAACAGAGTTGGTCAACGCTGAGTGCCGTGTGCCAGCTGGAAAAATCGACGTTCGAAAAGATTATTGTCCTTTTTTCGGTCCCGACGGTTATTGTCCGGTTGAGTTCATTGAAGCTCACCCGTCCGTTAGTGGACCGTTCGATCAATTCCATTTGGTCTTGGCAGCCGGTAAACGTTCGGGGCAGAACCAGAACAGGGGACAGGCAGTCCGCTGGCGTAGGTGGAAGAAACTCCGGATAAGATCCCCTGTTGACAAAACTCCACAAGAGATCGAGATATCTTTGTTTTTCTACTCGGGTCCCAGGATTCTGGAACAATCCAGCCCGAAAACATTTTTCCATCTGGCTTGTTATAAAACCACGCATTTCTACGAACTTGGTTCCTCCCCCGCGTTGCGCAAGTGTAGGCATCATTTTTCCCGCCTTTCTTTGTTGGAGTGTCAGTTTCTAGAAATCATTTGATTCTTTTATAATCTATTTTTGTAAGAGCAATTTTATTTTTTAATAAAGATTAAATCAGGTTAACATATTTTATATTTTTTGTCAATTTTTTAAATAAAAAAGGCAAATCATTAATGCGATTTGCCTTCCTTTTTTTCTTCTTATTTCGGTATGCGGAACAGAAATCCATCGGCACTTGGTTCTTCTCCCGTAAATATCTTTACCGGCAGGCTAAGAATATCTTTGCCAAGAGTTCCGTTTTTGCATTCGTGCAATTTTACTTCTCCATCCGAAATGGCCGGATTAGCGATTGCCAAAATTTTCACGAGATGAAATTCTCCCGGATTAGCGCCATCTCCGCCCTCGCCCGTAAATACATGGATTGTCCGGCTTGGCTCAATCATCCCGACCGTTATTTCACGGTACCCAGCCAAAAATTTCTCCCTTGTCATCGTTTCCTCCTTTTTGTAGTTTGGGGAACAGGCTTGTTTTTAACAGTTTACTAAAATATTTTTTTCTTGTCAAATAAAGCTAAAGTTGCTATAATTTATGTATATTTTTGACTGCGAATGCTACCTGTCTCGCCGGCAGGCGGGCAAATTTGGCGTTCGAATTATAAAGTCTTTATGTTTAAACTCTCAAAATCAAACAATATAAACTTGGTTGGAATTTACGAAAAAGCCGAGGATTTAATTGCCTCGGTGCCGTTTATTAAAAAACGGAGAAGAAGGAGAAAATTTTTAGAAATTTTAAAATATTTCTTTTTTTGTTTTATTGGGTTGCTGATTTTCTCTATTATTTTGGGCGCGGGTGTTTTTTTTAATTTCCGGCAGGTTTACAGAAGCGCGTCTATCGCCCGGGATAATTTAACACAGGCCATTAGTTTAGCCGGGGAAAGGGAATTTGCCGCGGCTCTGGCCGCTTCAAAAAAAGCAGAAGAGGAATTTAATTTGGCTTCTCTCCATCTAAAGTCAGTTAATAGCAATTTTTTTGTTTCTCGCCTTCCGTTTCTGCAAAGCCAGATTAATGATTTAAACTATCTGGTAGAAGGCGGGGAAATTTTGTCTAAATCGGTTTATCAGGCCGCCGCTCTCGGGCAGGAGTTAGATATTTTATTCCTTAAGCGATTCGGTTCAAGTTTCTCTAAATTCAGCCAGGAAGAAAAAGGAGAGATATTAAAATTAATTTATGAATCAGGCCCGGAACTGGCCGGCCTAAAAGCTAATCTAGATTTGGCCCTTATTAGTTTAGACCAGATTCGTTTTAAGGGAATATTTGGGCTCCTGGAAAATAAAATAAATAAAATAAAGTTAGAGCTTAAAAACGGCAGCGCTTTGCTGGAAAGAGCGGTAACGATGACGGAAATTTTACCTTTTTGGGCGGGCTACCCAAACAAAACCAGTTTTCTGGTGCTTTTACAGAATAATGACGAATTAAGGCCGACCGGCGGATTTTTAGGCACCTACGGTATTCTAGAGATAAAAGATGGGGAAATCGTCCGTTTTGATACCCATGATATCTATCACATGGATATGCCGGTTAAGGATAAGATTAATATCGTCCCGCCTGAGCCTTTAAAGAAATATTTAGAAGTGGATAAATGGTTTATGCGGGACGCTAACTGGTCGCCGGACTGGCCGACCGCCGCTTCTCAAATTGAAGAGTTTTATAAAAAAGAAGATTCGCTGCTGCCGCCGGCAAACCAGATTAATAATTTTTTCGGAGAGTTTTCCGGGATAATCGCCATAACGCCGAAATTCGTTACCGACCTTTTAGCTATAACCGGGCCGGTTTTTGTTGGAGGAGAAGAATATAACAAAGATAATTTTCAGGGCTTATTACAGTATAAGGTGGAGGCCGGTTATGTCCAATTAGGCATTCCTTCCTGGCAAAGGAAAGAAGTAATCGGAGAATTGGTAAAAGAGCTAAAGATAAAATTATTTGATTTGTCTTTTTCTTCGTGGCGCCAGGTTTTAACCGGTTTTGAAGAAAATATTTTAAAAAAAGATATTTTAATATATTTAAAAGATGAGCCGGCGCAAAAGTTAGTAAAAGATTCTGGCGGAGCCGGAGAGATAAAGGAGGCAAGCGGCGATTATTTAATGGTCGTGGATGCCAATTTAGCCGCTTTAAAAACCGACGCTGTGATGAGCAGAAACATCAGTTATGAACTTGAGCAAAAGGATGATGGCTTATTTGTTAAGTTAAAAATTAATTACGCCCATAATGGCGGATTTGACTGGCGGACAACCAGGTATAGAACCTATACGCGGATTTATGTTCCGGAAGGGGCTAAACTAATTAAAGTTAAGGTGGACGGCAAAGATAAAAATATAAGCGAAGTTGATATTGCCAAGGAGTTTAATAAAACTGTTTTTGGCGTTTTTGTTTCCATTGAGCCGGGCGAGATTGGCAGTTTATATTTTGAGTATAAATTGCCGGTTGATTTAGAAAAATTGGTTAAAAACGGAAATTACAGCTTATTTGTCCAGAAACAACCCGGCAACAACGTGGAAAATTTAGCAGTTGACTTAAAGCTTAAAAATAAGGTAAAATCATATAATCCGACTGGCTTTTCTGCGGCCAGGATCGGGAGCAATGAGATAAGGTGGAAAAGCGACCTTAATACTGACAAGATATTTGAAATAAATTTTTAATTATGTTTATAAAACGAATAGGCATTGACCTGGGAACAACTTATACTTTGGTTTATCTGCCTAAGCGCGGTATTGTTATTAATGAACCTTCGGTGGTGGCAATCTCCATGGAAGACAGAAAAATTTTAGCCGTGGGCAATGAAGCCAAAGATATGCTTGGCCGCACTCCCGATACCATTATTGCCTTAAAGCCGCTAAAGGACGGGGTAATTGCCGATTATCGCACGACCGAGGCCATGCTTAGGTATTTTATAAATAAGACTTTGGGCGGGATTCATCTTTTTCGGCCCGAGGTTATGGTGGCGGTGCCGGCCGGAATTTCTTCAACCGAAAGGCGGGCTGTCACCGAAGCGACAATCGCGGCCGGAGCTAAAGCCGCTTATATAATAAAAGAGCCGATTGCGGCGGCGATCGGGGCTGATATCCCGATTGGTTCGGCTTCCGGGCATATGATTGTGGATATTGGCGGCGGGACAGCGGAAATGGCCGTTATCTCTTTGGGCGGGATTGTGGCTTCAACTTCGGTCCGGGTCGGGGGCAATAAATTTGATGAAGCTATCTTGGAATATATCCGGCGGAAATATAATTTAGCCATTGGCGAAAGAACTTCTGAGGAGGTAAAAATAAATATTGGCTCCGCTCTATTTCTTGAGGATAAATTAACAATGGAAATACGCGGCCGGGATATTATTACCGGCCTGCCGCGCGCCATTAATGTTACCAGTGACGATGTCACTGAAGCCATTCAGAATGAATTAGAAGCTATTATTTCTGCGGCCAAAAGAGTTTTGCATAATACTCCGCCGGAATTGGCAGCTGATATTATGGATAAGGGCATGGTAATGGCTGGAGGCAGTTCACTCCTGCGAAATATTGACCAACTGCTGTCCCGCACTACCGGTGTCCCGGTTTACGTGGCGGACGAACCGCTTCTCTGCGTCGCTAAAGGGACGGGGATAGCGCTGGATAACTTAGATAGCTATAAACGCAGTATTCTCGCAACGAAGTAATATCCCCGTTTTGGATAAACTTCTAATATTTACATTTTAAGTCGGTTTAATTTTCAATTTTAAATTTTCAATGAATTTTTAATTTCTTAAATTTGAAATTGTTTAAAAATTACAAAATTAAAAATTTTAAGTTATGCTCATAGGCATTGACGCTTCCAGGGCTAACCGAGACCATAAAAGCGGTACGGAATGGTATTCGTATTATTTAATTAGGTGGCTGGCGAAATTGGATAAAGAAAACCAATATATTCTTTATACGGATAGACCGCTTAAAAATGGGTTATTGGATTTAACCACTGATCAATATCTTCCCAATCCGGGGCAGGTAGGAGTTAAACCCGATAAAGCCGGCTATCAGGCGATAAAGAGCCCTTATAATAATTTTCAGGCCAAAGTTCTTAATTGGCCTTTTAATTTTTTTTGGACCCTGGGAAGATTATCCTGGGAAATGTTAATTCATAGGCCGGAGGCTCTATTTGTACCGGCCCACAGCTTGCCTTTAGTTTTTCCCCAAAAAACAATAACTACCATTCACGATATTGCCTTCGAAAAGAATAGTTTCCTGTACCAGCCAGATAATATTGGGCCAGAGGGAAAATTTTTAAGAAATACTCTTTGTTTTTTTGTTAGAATTTTTACGGGAGGAAAATATAGAGCTAACTCCACGGATTACTTAAAATGGTCTACGAAATTTGCTTTAAAGCACGCTCGAAAGATAATCACCGTATCTAATTTTTCCAAGGATGAGATATTAAAAATATATAAGACCAAAAGAGAAAAAATAAAAGTAATTTATAACGGCTACAATAGATCGCTCTACCGAAAGATTGACAGTCAGGAAAGAATAAAAGAAATTTTAGATAAATACGGGATTGAAAGCCCTTTTATATTATATGTCGGCCGTTTGGAAAAAAAGAAAAATACGCCGGCTTTGCTTGAAGCTTTTTGCCAGATGCGCGAAAATAATAAAAATATAAAACATAAGTTAGTTTTAATCGGGGATGCCAGCTTTGGTTATGATGAAGTGAAATATGTTATAAGGGAATTTGACTTGGAGCCAGAAGTAATTATGACGGGCTGGGTGGAGGAAGAAGATTTGCCTTATATTTATAATGCCGCTACGGCCTTTATTTTTCCCACAAAGTATGAAGGTTTCGGCATCCCTTTGCTTCAGGCGATGTCTTGCGAGGTGCCGATAGCCGCTTCCTCCCTGTCGGTTTTAAAAGAGGTCGGAGGAGAGGCGGTTTTATTTTTTGATCCAGACGACACCAGCTCGATAGAAGCGGCCTTAAAAAATATAATAAAAGATGATAAGTTAAGGGAAAGCTTAATAGAGAAGGGCAGGGAAAGGGTGAAAAATTTTAGTTGGGAGAAATGTGCGCAGGAAACTTTAGAAGAAATAAATAATTTATGATTTAATTTTACTCCAATACCGCCTTTGTGCTATAATAAAGATGTTATTTACCCCGTTAGATATCATCTTTTTATTTATATTGGGTAAATTTTACATTGGTGTTTTTTTATCTTATTTTTATGCGAAAATTACCGGTAATATCTAATGGGGTTGTATGTTTTTTGTTTTTTCCGATTTTGCTTTGGTTTTTGTATTTTTGTCCTGTTTTAGCGGAAAAAGAAGGTGCTCAGGGTTTATCCGTGAAGAAGGAGGAAGGCAATAAAACAGAGGATATATTGGTTAAATTTAAGGGAAAAGACGAAATTAAAATAATAAAGATAATTGGCGGGGACAATTTTTATAAAACTTTAGATGAGTATAATAGCAATCCGGAAGTCCTATACGCTGAGCCCAATTATCTTTATCATCAGGTTTCCCTTATCCCAAACGATCCTTATTATGATAACCAGTGGTATTTGCAGAAAATAAAAGCCCCGGTTGCCTGGGAAAATATAAACCAAAGTCCGAAGGTGATTATTGCTATTATAGATTCCGGGATCAAGATAGACCACCCTGATTTAGCCGCCAATATCTGGAGAAATATTGATGAGGTTCCGGGCAACGGGATTGATGATGATAAAAATGGCTTTATTGATGACGCTAATGGCTGGGATTTTATAAACAATATGCCCGACCCCTCGCCTAAGTTTGAAGCGGGGTTTACTGAGTCGGGAATTTTGCACGGCACGATTGTGGCGGGCATAGCTGCGGCCGTTGGAAACAACGGGGCGGGGATAACGGGGGTAGCCTGGAAAACTTCAATTATGCCGCTGCGGGTTTTAAATGATAATGGCGAAGGCAGAACCAGCGAAGTCATCAGAGCGGTTGACTACGCCATTGCCAATGGCGCTGATATTATAAATTTCAGTTTTGTCGGTTTCGGCTACAGTAAAGCTTTGCACGAAGCCATAAAGAGAGCTTATGATGCCGGCATAATTATTGTGGCCGCGGCTGGCAATGAGCAAGAAGGGGGAGAGGGGTATAATTTAAGCAGTACGCCGATGTACCCGGTTTGCCATGACGGGAGTAACGGGGAAAATATGATTATTGGCGTGGCCGCCACTGATACCCTTGACCAAAAGGCCAGTTTCTCCAGTTATGGTTTTAACTGTGTCGACATCGCCGCTCCGGGCGTAAGTATTTTTGGCACGGCCGTTTATGAGCCGACCAAGGGCCCGTTTGATAAATATTATAATGGCTATTGGTCAGGAACCTCAATGGCTACGCCGATGGTTTCGGCCGCCGCGGCTTTAATAGAAGAAGCTAATCCAAAAATCAGCCGAGATGGAGTTATAAATATTTTGTTGGATAATTCTGACAATATTAGCCGGCTTAATCCTGGTTTTTTAGGCCAGTTGGGAAAAGGCAGATTAAATATCGCTTTAGCCGTTGCCAAGACCATTGAGGAGCTAAAAAAAGAAAAAATGAAAATATTGACAGCTCCTTTTTCTAATTATTCCAGCCAGGTGAAAATTGCCGGTTATAATGGTGAAATTGAGAAAGAATTTTTGTCATATGGGGAAAATTTTCGTGGCGGAGTTAATATTGCGGCCGGAGACGTCAACGGCGACGGCCAGGATGAAATAATCGTCGGAGCCGGAGTTGGCGGTGGCCCGCATGTCCGCATATTTGATTATTCGGGCAAGGTTTTAGGCCAGTTTTTCGCCTATGACAAAAATTTTCGCGGCGGAGTTAATGTTTCCTCCGGGGATATAAACGGAGACGGAATTGATGAAATTATTACTGGTAGCGGTCTTGGCGGCGGCCCGCAAGTCCGGATTTTTGACGGCAAAGGCAAGGTTTTAGGCCAGTTTTTCGCCTATGACAAAAATTTTCGCGGCGGAGTTAATGTCGCGTCCGGAGACGTCAACGGCGATGGCAAAGACGAAATTATTGCCGGCGCTGGAGCCGGCGGCGGCCCGCAAGTACGCATTTTTAATTCAGCCGGTGTTATAGAGGGACAATTTTTCGCCTATGCCCAGAATTTCAGGGGAGGGGTGAGAGTAGCGGTAGCTGATATTGACGGCGGAGTAGCACAGAAAAAAGACGAAATTATAACGGCTCCCGGCCTTGGCGGCGGTCCTCACATCAGAATTTTTGATAACCATGCCAATTTAGCCGGTCAGTTTTTCGCCTATGATAAAAGTTTTCGCGGCGGAGTCAATATTGCGGCCGGGGACATTGATAATGACGGGCTGGCGGAAGTTATTACCGGCGCCGGACCGGGCGGAACCCCGCATGTCAGAATTTTTGAAACTGATGGCGAGTTAATCGGATCTTTTTATGCTTATGAAGATAAATTTAGCGGCGGGGTTAACGTGGGAGCGGTGGCGGTTAAGAATTAGGTATTAGGTGTTAGCTGTTAGGTGTTGGGTGTTAGTGGGCGTAATTGAAAATTGATAATTAGTATATGGTTTAAGAATTATGATTTATGAATATAGGGAAAGAAGTTAGAAAAATTGTTAAAAATCGCGCCAGTAAAGAGGATTGGAATTTTCATATATTGTTAGTTGTAAAATATGCTTTAATTTTAGCTAAAGATTATAAGATAGACAGAAAACAAGTGGAATTAGCCGCTTTGTTGCATGATATCGGTCGTCTCCCTTATTCTGACAAAAAAGACGAGACTCATCATATAATCGGGGCGAAAGAGGCAGAAAAAATTTTAAGGAAATTAAAATATTCGGGGAATAAAATAAAGGAGATACAAAGAGTTATAATCTGCCATCGAGGTAGTGATTTCATAAAACCTAAAACTGTCCTGGAAAAAATAATTGCCAATGCCGATGCTATGTCCCACTTTGATACCTTGCCATTATTTTATTATTGGCGGGCTAAAGGATGCAATTCTTTTAATGAGGTAACAGATTGGGTGGAGAAAAAATTATCAAGGAGCTGGCAAAAAATAACTTTGCCGAGGGCAAAAAGCATAATAAAAGAAAGGTATTTGTCAGATAAGAAAATATTGGAAAGTTTAAAAGAATCTAAAAATTTTTAATTTTTTATTTTTAGTTTTTTCCGCCAAAGGCGGATCAGCCTCTGGCTGAAATTTTTTAACCATATGTCTAAACGCGCAATCTTTGATAAGAAAAATATTTTAGTGACCGGCGGGGCCGGATTTATCGGCTCCCATCTTTGTGATGAGCTTGTTAAAACCCGCAAAGTTATCTGCCTTGATAATTTTTCTTCGGGCGACGAAAGAAATATTGACCATTTATTGGCCGACCCTAATTTCATGTTTATCCGACATGATATATCAGAGCCGATTGATTTAGAAAAACTGCCGGAACTGCAGAAATTTAAAATCCAGTTTCAGGGCATTCAGGAAATTTATAATCTGGCCTGCCCGATGTCGCCTAAGGATTTTAATAAAAGTAAAATTGCCAATATCTTGGCTAATTCTTACGGGGTGAAAAATATGCTTGATTTGGCCCGTAAATATGAAGCTAAGTTTATGCAATTTTCTTCTTCGGTAGTTTACGGCCCGAGGCGGGGAGAAAATAAAAAAAATAAAGAAAGTGACCTAGGGACAGTCGATATGCTGTCGGAGCGAAGTTCGTATGATGAGGGTAAAAGATTTGCCGAAACGATTGTTCAGAATTACAAGGATGTTTATGGGATTGATACAAAGATTGTCCGTATTTTTAGGACTTATGGCCCGAGAATGATGCTTAACGACGATCAGATGATCCCGGATTTTATAAGGGACGCTCTAGACAATAAAGATTTAAATATTTTTGGCGACAAAAATTTTTCTTCTTCTTTCTGCTATGTGAGCGATGTCCTTGATGCCGCCATAAAGATGATGGAAAGCGATTTTTCCGGCCCCTTAAATATCGGCTCGGATATGGATATTAATTTAACCGATTTGGCGCAAAAAATTATAAATATTATCGGTTCAAAATCGAAAATTGTTTATGCGCAGGAAAAATTGTTTATGACGCCTTTGTGTCTGCCGGATATTACGGCGGCTCGGGAGGAACTGGGCTGGATGCCGGTCGTGACTTTAGAAAAAGGGCTGGCAAAAAGCATTGATGATTTGCGCGCCAGCAAAGGCTTAAAGGGGGTAAAGCAGGTGGTTTAACGTAAATAATAAAATAATATAAAAATAAAATAATAAAATAAAAAGTAGACTAATTTTTATATTATTTTATTAGTTTATTACTTTATTTTTAAAAATATGGCTATCAATTTGTCCCAAGGGACAAGCAACCAGGGGGATGGCGCGATAAGCGCTTCAAAGCCGGATAAAGACAAGGGCAATGGCCAGGAAGATAAGAAAAAAAAGCCGGAATCCGGAGGGTCGATAATGGGTAAAGTCAATAATCTTCTTCTGGTTTTTTCCCGGGTGCCTTTAAAAGAAAAATTATTCTTTGTTCAGTATCTCGGCATAATGCTTAAAGCAGGCATTTCTTTGGCAGGCGGCTTAAAAACGTTAAGCGCTCAAAGCGCTAATAAACGTTTTGCCAAGATTATCGGAGAGATTGCTGTTAGCGTGGAGAAAGGAACGAGCTTTACCGAAAGCTTAAAGCCCCATCAGAAAATTTTTGGCGAATTGTTTATAAACATGGTTGAAGCCGGCGAAGTTTCCGGTAAATTAGAGAATGTTTTAGTTCAGCTTTATACCCAGCTAAAAAAGCAGAACGAACTGATTTCTAAAGTAAAGGGCGCCATGACTTACCCGGCCGTTATTATTGTGGCGATGGCTGGCATCGGCATATTTATGATGGTAAAAATAGTGCCGCAGATGATAGGAATGTTAAAATCTTTTAACGCTGAATTGCCCCTGGCCACTAAAATTCTTATTACCGCAAGCGACGCTCTTGTTGCTAATGGCCTACTGGCTGCCGGGATATTAGTGGTTTCTGTTTTAGTTGTTATCCAGATTATGCGCACTTACAGAGGCCGATATTATTGGCAGGCGATAGTTTTACATATGCCGATAATTTCCCCGATTGTGAAAAAAGTAAATTTAGCGAAATTTTCCCGGACAATAAGCACTTTGCTTAAAACCGACATAATGATTATTAAAACTTTTCAGATAACCGCCAATGTTTTGGGCAACCTTCATTATCGCAAAGCGGTTAACGAAATGAGCGAAAAAATAAAAAAAGGCAGCCAAATAAATGAAGTCGTGTCGGCTTATCCAAAATTATTTCCGCCCGTTGTTAACCAGATAATTTCAGTGGGCGAGCAGACAGGCGAATTGGATAATATTTTAGGCGAATTAGCTGAATTTTACGAAGGTGAAGTCGATAAAATAATGGACAATCTTCCTTCCATTATAGAGCCTTTGCTTATTTTAATTTTAGGCTGCGCGGTCGGCGGTATGGCAGTGGCGATTATTATGCCTATGTATTCTTTGGGTTCAGCCATTTAGCCAAAATAATTTTAACTAAAAGTTATTTTGATATCTTTTAAATGAAGGAGTATATTTTTAAAAAAAACCAGGGTTTTTCTTTAATGGAGGTTTTGGTAGCTTTCGGCATTATTGCCTTGATGGCGACTATTAGCATTCCTTATATCAGGCAGTATCAGCCCAATTTAAAGCTTAATGCTACGGCCCGCGATTTAACCTCTGATTTGCGTTATGCCCAGCAGCTTACCATTACGGAACAAGCCGTATATTTCGTTGATCTTAATTTAGACGATGACAGTTATCGAATTTTAAAAGGCGGTGTGGCTACCACGACCATAAAAACAGTTGAATTTGATTCAAGCGTTAGCTTCCAGCAAATTACCGGCCTGACAGACAACGAAGTGGTTTTTAATTTTTACGGCGGCGCAAGCGAATCCGGCGAGATTATTTTAATTAACTCTAACGGCAAAACGGCTACGATTAATGTTAAGCCATCTGGCTATATCCAATTAGAGCAATGAGTTATGAATTATAGAGAATTATTAAAACAACGGGGCGGATTTTCCTTGATTGAAGTCATGGTGGCTTTTACGATTTTATCCGTGGCTTTTATCGGCTTAGTTCAGGCTTTTCCTTTTGGTTTGTCTATAAATAAAGAAGCGGAGAATACGACGGAAGCCTCTTATTTAGCGCAGAGTAAGATCGAGGAGTTAAACTCTTTAGGATATAGCGATGTTAGCGTTGGCACCATTGAAGCAAAACATCGTTTGTCCGATGACCCGAGCAATTATTTATATAATTATCAGAGGCAAACGACAGTAAGCTATGTTGACGGCGATTTAAGCGAAGTCGGGGAAGACCAGGGAATGAAAAAAATTTCCGTTACTATTTATTTTATAAATGCCATATCTAAAACGGAAAAAAGTTTTAATGCGGCAACCCTTGTAAGCGAAAAATAGCAAGTAGCTGTTCGGTTGCGGGAGGTGATTTTATGAAGAAAAAAGTTATAAATAAAAATCAAAAAGGCTTTACCCAAGCAAATACCGCCAAGGGAAATTTGGCGGGGTTTACTCTGCTAGAAATACTAGTAAGTCTTTCTTTATTTACCCTGGCTATTATTTTAGTCGGTTCAATGTTTTCCTTGTCGCAGAGATCATATAATAAAGGAGCCGGCAAGGGCGAACTAGTGCAGAACGCCAGAGTTTCCCTTGACAGGATATCAAGAGAATTGCGCCAGTCTGTTAATATTGTTACGGATCTTCCCGAAACAGACACCGACCCCATGGATCCTCCAGCCGAAGAAATTTTTTTTCAAGATGGTCATAATGCGAGCCAGATAACTTATTTGCGTTATTATTTGGACGGCGCCGACTTAAAGCGGTCTTATGTTGTTTATTATTTTTCCGCTGAACCAGAAACCTACGTAACTTATGATAGCGTTGACCAAGACGGCTATTCCCCGGAAGAGTTAATCATTGAAGACCGGATAGTGGGGGAATATTTTGACCAGTTGCAATTTTGGGGAAGCAACAGTTTGGTCCATATTTCCATGGCTTTAGCCAAAGGCCAAGATTCCTTTAATATAAATTCCAGTATTTTTAAAAGGAATTAATTTTGTCTACGAATTATCACCGCCTTAGCGGGATCCCGCCCACATAAATTATAATAAGGTGGCGGGACAAATCTATTACAAATTTACAAATACGCTGTAAGATGTTTTGTAAGAATTCGTAAATTCGTGAAAGGATTTGTCGATTTGTGGGAAAAGTAAACATTTATAACCGGAGTAAACTAAAAATTTGGTGAAATTACAAAAAGGTAAAAAGTTATATTTTAAAAAGAAGAAGTGGAAAATATGTCAAGAGAAATAAAAAATAATAAGGGAGTGGCTCTTCTAATAACGATTTTGCTAATGTCTTTAATTTTATTTTCCTCTTTATATTTCCTGAGCTTTTCTTTAACGGAGAAAAAAATTTCTCATAGCCAGGCTTGGGGAGCAAAAACTTATTATTTAGCGGAAGCCGGCATTAATGAAATGATTTGGAAATTAAAAAATGATGCAACCTACGAAAATAATTTTGAAACTGACTCTGACTGGACAGCCGAGTTTACTAGAGACGATCCGTTTGGAGCAGGCAGCGGTTCATATACGGTTAGTATTACAAATTCTGATCTAGCAACTGGTGAAATAGTGTCAACCGGATCAATAGATGTGGGGGGCGACAAAACAAGTTATAGGGTTATTAGGACCAGTATTTATAAAGCATTAGCTGGGGGTTTAGAGGGTAATTTAGCCACTTTTGGTAACCATGATATAAAGACAAATCATAGTAATGTAAATTTCTATGATGGCAATACTTATGCTAATCATGATGTTGATGTTGGCGGGTTTAGCGAAGTTTTTTTTGCCGGTGATGTAATGGCTAAGCATAGTTTCGAAGTGGATTTTGAAGCGTCGACTACTGTGGCCGGAAATATATATGTCCCTTACGCAGGCGAAATAGAAATACCAGCTGTTGATTTTCATTCAAGCGATCCTAATTCTTATAAAAATAAAGCTGATATTGTTTATGATGATGATGATTTTAAAGATTTAATGTGGGCTAATCAAACTTTAACTTTAAACAATGATATTACTTATGTGGACAAAGATGTATTTTTAAGGGGGGGGCAGACTTTAATTGTGAATGGCTTGTTGGTGGTAGAACATGATTTTGAAATGGGAGGAAACGAATGCTGGAATGATCGCTGCGGCAATAATACAATTACTATTAATAATACCCCGGGAAAACCGGCTGGAATTCTAGCTAAACATGATATTAATTTTAAGCAGTATATAGGAGATGTTAACATAGACGGATTACTTTATGCTAGCCATGATGTTAAAATAGATAATTTAGCCGCTGGCGATGATTTTAATGTTAACGGGGCAATTGTCGCTGGGCATGATTCAGACTTTCTTAGTACTCCGCGCGCAGTAAATATTTATTACGATCCCGAGACTTTTCCTGGTATTTTCAGTTCAGCTGATTTCTCGCCCATTATAACACTTGAGCACTGGGAGGAAGAATATTAGAATTAAGCTAATTGTGGTATAATTATAATATGAATGTTGTTAAGAAGTAATAATTAGAATTAGTTTATTGGAATAATTTTTAATTTTTAATTTTTAATTTCTAATTGATGTTATTCTCTAAAAATTCACTTTATCCCCTGGGCTTAGATATTTCTGATTTGTCTTTAAAGCTGGTTCAGCTTAATAAGGTCGGGGGAAAAATAAAAATTCAAGCTTTGGGGAAAGTTAGCGTTCCGGTCGGCTTAATCGTGGAAGGAGAAATAAAAAATGAAGAGGAAGTGGCAAATATAATAAAGAAGCTTATTGATAAGCCCAAATACGGGAAAGTAAGCTCGGATATGGTTGTGGCTTGTTTACCGGAAACCAAAACTTTTATTAAGCTGATTGAAGTGGAAAAAACCCCGAATAATTTAGCGGATGTAATCGAAACGGAAATAGAAAAGTATGTGCCATTTTTATTGGAAGAGATTTATTACGACTGGCAGGTCATTGAAGAAAGAGACGGCGTCCAGCTAGTTTTAATCGGAGCCGCCCCGAAAAAAATCGTTAACCAGTATACCAACTTGCTGGATAAAGCTAAATTGTCGGTTGAAGCTTTGGAAATCGAGCCCGTGTCTTTGTGCCGCAGCCTACTGCCAGAGGAGCTGCCTGGCTTTAAAGGCGAGTTTAATAAAAACTACGCCGTGATTGATATTGGGGCAACGCGGACGAGCATGGTAGTTTATGCTAAGAATACCATACTTCTTGCGGTAAGCGTGCCGATTTCCGGGGAAAAAATAACGGCCAATATCGCCGCCAGCCTCGAGATTGAAAAAGACCAGGCGGAAAAAGCTAAAATAATCTGCGGTTTGGACGAGGCTAAGGCCGGCGGAATAATAAATAAGGTGCTGGCCGGGATGATTAGCGATTTAAACGAAAAAGTTAATGAAATTTTAGAATTTTACGGCAGCCATTTTCCAAAATACGGGCCGATAAGCGAGATAATGCTTTGCGGCGGCGGCGCCAACATAAAAGATATAGATAAAATAATCAGTAAATTTTCCTCTATAAAAGTAATTAGGGGCGATGCTTTGGTTAATTTAGGGGAAGCTAAAAATAAATTTTCAGAATTGCTTTCCGAAACTTACAGTCTGGATGTTAATCTGCCTGACGGCAAGAAAAAGCAGGAAAACGGCAACTTATCAATTACGCAGGATTCAAGCCTTACTTTTGCCACGGCTATTGGTTTGGCCTTGCGGGGCATATTTATTGACAGGTTATAATTCGCAGGGTGCTAACTTTTCAATTTGATATTAGTTAATAAATCACAAGGTGTAGATCCCGTAAATATGTTAAATCTCAACCTGGTTTCCCAGGAATTAAAACAAGAAATAAAACTGAGGCATGTTTATAAGATGCTTAAGCAGGCTAGTTATATCCTTATTATAATTACGATTTTTATAGCGGTCGTGATGCTGGTCGCAAAAATAATTTTACAGAATAATTTTAATAAAATAGTGGAAGAGACGACCTTAATTACTAAGGACAGCCAGGGGCAGAACTCTAAAATAAGAGAAATAAATACCCGCCTGTCTTTTGTGGAAAAAATCCAGAGTAGTTTTATTCCCTGGTCTTATCTTTTTAAAGATTTGGCGAGTTATGCCAATAGTGATATCAAGTTTTATTCAATAAAAGTGAGCCAGGAGAAAAAGGAGATAGAGTTAAAAGGGATAGCTAAAACGCGGGAGAGTTTGCTGGCGCTTAAAGAAGGCTTGGGGAAGTCCGTTATTTTTTACGAGTTGAATTTCCCCATGAAAAATATTTTAGAAAAGAATGATATAGATTTTGATATGAAAGCTAAAATTAATTTAGAGAATATTAATAAATAGTTTTGGAGGTATTTTTGAGGAAAATTGATAAAATTTATAAAATTATGGCATTTGAGAAATTAATAAAATTGGATTTGAGGAAGAAGATGACCCTAAGTATTGTCGGATTTTTTATATTTATTTTTATCGTTATTTATTTTGTCATTTTCCCCTCGGTAAGAGACATAAGAAATATAAAAAATGAAATTGAATCGCAGCGGCAGGAGCTGGAGAGAAGATACGTAAAGGGGCAGAGTTTGAGGAAGATGACGGAAAAATTAGAACGGGCGGCAGAAAAAATTTATGTTTTGGATCAGGTATTTATCGGGCAGGATGCAGGACTAGAGTTCGTGACGGCGCTTGAGGGAGTGGCTGAAAAAAATGGCATAAACCAAAAAATAAATTTATTGTCCCAAGCCCCGGTTGATAATGGATTTTATAAGATGGTGCCCCTGCAGCTTTCCTCCCAGGGTGAGGCCGCTCGGCAGATGAATTACCTTGTTAGTTTAGAAACTCTTAATTATTATATAAATATTAAGTCTTTAGAACTATCTTCCGGTTCGACGGCTGTCCCGGCCGGAAATCCAGGAAGCGGCTCTTACGTAAACTTGTTTGTCTTGGCTGACACTTATTGGCGCAATAGCGATAATTAACAATTTTTTGGCAACTTTTATGTTCAACCTGTTAAAAATTTCTGTGAGTAAAATATTTGTATATTTTTACGCTTCCATAGCCGTTCTTAGTTTAGTAATTTTTGCCTGCGTTTCTTTATTTTTGTATAAGAATTTTTACCAGACGATTACCAGTTCCGCGGAAGTCTTAGTTTTGCGCCGGGAAGTGGCGATAGAAGACATAGATATGAATAAATTTGAAGAAATTGTAAAAAAGATAGAATTAAAGACTGAAGCAAGGCAAGCCGGGTATCTTGTTAATTTCCGTTAGGATTTTTATTATAAAAAAACGTGGGGTAGTCGTGTAAATTGCCCCACATTTTATATTTTAAATTATTGAAAATTGGCGATTAATTCTTTAAGATAATAATTTAAACCGAATTTTTTTATTTTTTTTCCGCTTTTTCCCCCGATTTTACGCAAAAATTCCGGATTATCCATCGCCCATCTCATCTGGTGCATTAAATCGCCTTCATTTCCGGCTTTAAATAAGATGCCGCCTAATTTATGGACTAACTCGGGAATTCCGCCGAGGCGCGCGGCTATAATCGGCAGGCCAGAAGCCGCGGCTTCGTAAATTACGGTAGGCGAATTTTCATAACACAGAGAAGGGACAATTAGGCAATTAGCTGATTTCATCAGCTCTTTCACTTCTTCTTTATCTTTCCAGCCCAATAATTTTATATATTGATTTGTTTTAGCCAGTTGCCTGGCTTTTTTTAGTTTTGAGCCGGTTCCGGCTATAACTAATTCAAAGTCGCAACGACTGAAATTTTGGCAAAGGATAGAGAGGGATTTTATTAAGAATAATATGCCTTTATGTTTTTCTATCTGTCCGACGTAAAGAAAGCGGAAGACCTCATTCACCCCTCTCTCGTTCAGAAATACATCACCCCTGCCCTCTCCTAAATAGGAGAGGGAGCCCGTCGTTTTCCCCATCTCCTGTTTAGGAGAGGGGGTTAGGGGGTGGGGTGTGGGATGGATGGAGGGGATGAGAATATCAGGAATGGGATTAGGTAAAATAATTTTTTCAGAATGGCTAAAAAAGTTTTTCTCCTCGTGGAGTTTTATAAGCCATTTTGACGGCGAAATTACTATCTCCGGAGAATTGAAAAGCCAGCGGCAAAGACTAATATATAATTTAGCGGGGAAACTTTTTAGCTGTTTTTCTCTGCCACAAAGTATTAATCCGGAAGGATGTAAAAGCTGGGCATCATGCAGAACATGAATATGCTTTATTTTTAGGCATTTTATGACATTGGGAATTAAATAGCTAAGACCCTTTAAATTATGAGTTATAACTACATCCGGCTTTTTCTTTTTTAAAATGGATTTTATTCTGAAGTAATTGCCGACATCAAATATGTCAAGCAAATGCCAGGGCAGGCGGAGGATTTTAGGGATTTTGTTAAGATTATAGTAAAGCCCTGGTAGGTAGTATAACTTTTGACTTTTGACTTTTGACTTTTGACTTTTAAATAATGGTTTTGTAGATATTATAAAAACTTCATAGCCGGCTTTAATTAGGCCTTCGGCCTGCAGTTCTACTATCCGTTCGGCTCCACCCTTAGCATAAGGCTTATATAAATTGTTTATAAGGCAGATTTTCATACTCCTACGAATTATGAATTTTTTATCACCGCCTAGGCGGGACAAATTTACAAATCGCTATTGACAAAAAGATTATTATAGATTAAATTAGACTATTAAACTGTCCTTTTTATAATGACATACAATTCTAGGAGAAGAGGCAAAAGATGGAAAATATAGTCATCTGGCTGATAGAGTTATTAAGTCCCTTCCAACGCCCTTACATTTTGGTAAGAAAGAATCTTTTGCAAGGCACATTCACTTTTTTTGAAATTCAATCTGTTCCTTTGTCTGATACTGAAGGAATGAAAGTTTTGGGCTGGAAAATAACAAAAAGGGAGGATAGGCGATATTTGGCCGAAAGATTAAGTGGTAGTTTTCAGATAGAGGTTTGGGAAGAGCTTCCTTTTATGTGTCCGAAACTTTTCAGCATTTTCATAATTTCCCAGGGCCGTCTGTTTGAATATATAACTATGAAGAAAAACTGAGAATGAAGGGAGGAATCGTAAGGCATTTTTCTCCTTTCATGGCCGCTGGTTTGCAAAACAGCGGTCTTTTCATTTTATAACCTTGTTTAATTTTTTTTTAACTTCTTCCCAGCTATATTTTTCTAAAGCTAATTTTCTTGCTTCTTTTCCCATTTCTTTTCTTTTTTCCTCGTTAGATAAAATTTCTTCTATTTTATTTTTAAGATCATTAGCATCGCCTGGCTTGCATAACAAACCCTGTGTTCTATCTTGGAAAACCGTTCTTACTCCGGGTAAATCCGAAGCAATAACTGGCACTCCGCAAGCCATGGCTTCCAGCAAAACCAAACCGAAAGCTTCGTTTTTATTAATTGATGGTAAAACAAATAAATCGGCTTGTTGGTAAACTCCCGGCAATTCTTCGTCTGACACTTTGCCTAAAAAATTAACCTTATCTTTTATATTTAATTTTTCCGCCAATCTTCCATATGACATTTTTAAATCTCCGTCGCCAACAATTCGGATTTCGGATTTCGGATTTCGGATTTCGGATATTGCCTTGAGAAGGATATTAACCCCCTTGAAGTAATGGGCTTTATCCAGAGCGCCGACAAAAAGAATTTTTTTTGTTTCGCTTTCTTTCTTTATGGCTGGTCTAAATTTATCTGTGTCTACGCCGAAAGGAATTTCTTTAAATTTAGCCGGATATTTTTTATAGATTTTAGCAATATCGCTATTTTTTACATAATCCAAGCTGGCGCAGGTGATTGCGTCAGCTTTTTTAAAAAGAGAATTTTTAATTATTCTAGCCGGCAGAGAAAGTATTTTGGCAAAAGGAGAAAGGCCGGCTACGTCCATGTGAAAATGGATTATAAGTTTAAATTTTTTAGGTAATATTGTTTTAGCCAGCCAAACTAATTCAGCGGCTCCGAAGAAAGGATAATGGAGGTAAACAATATCAAAGCCGCGCAATTTAAAAAGTAATTGCGGCAAAAAAGCGCCCAGACCCATTTTTAGCCAGGGTTTTAAGAGAGTAATTTTAAAATTGTGTTTTTCCTCTAAGATTGGGCCGTAATCAGGCGTAAAAACGGTCATTTCATTTCCCGTTTCAGCCAGTATTTTAGAAAAATCATAGGCGACGTTTCCGATTCCGCTTTTATAAGGAGGAAAAACGCAGACGATTTGCGCTATTTTCATATTTTTAGTATAGACAATAAAAGCGTGATTTACAATAACCACGCCTTATTCTCGAAAGATATGAAATAGGATTATTTATTTTTATCATCCAAAGATATTTTTCTCACTATTTTCGTTATATCCCTTTCCATTTTCTCTAGCCTTAACCTTAATCTGAAAATAAAATAAAAGAGAATTACAACGGCGATGTAAATTAAAATATCAATACCGGATCCGGAAAATCCGAGATTGGCCGCTAACTTATCTATCCATTTTAAAACTATGATAGCGCCGGCGGCGAGGAGCCAAAAAATGAGCCAAAAAATAAATTCATTGGCGTTGATTTGTTTTTTTTGCTTTTGCCAAAAAAGGCGTGCCAAGAAGAAAGCGATTATTATTAAAGCGATTATTTGTTGAAACATACCTGTGGGATTCTTAGGATTTTTGGGACAAGGAATTTATAAATATCGCAAGAATCTCATTAATTAATCAGTCTGGATAGTATTAAATCCTTTATTATTTTAAGGCCGCCGCTAAAACGTTGGCCGAAATTATGATAAATGACGGTTACCGGAATTTCTTTTATTTTCAAACCGCTGGCAAAAGCTTTAGAAATTATTTCCGTGTTGTGGGCCATGCCGTCCTGCTCAATTTTTATCTTGTCAGCCGCTTTTCGGGATAAAGCCCGGAAGCCATTTTGCGGGTCGGTCAGGCTAGAGCCGGTAAATATTTTATTTATCAAATGGGCCAAGGGGATTATAACATATTTTTTAAAAGGCGGCATATTTGATTTTTTTCCTAAAAATCTTGAACCAAAAACAATATCGGCTTCGCCCGCTTTTATAGGAGCGATAATATCATTAATTTCTTCGGGCAGAAACTGGCCATCGGCGTCAAAATGGACAATTATATCCGCGCCAGCCCTTAAAGCATATTTATTTCCAGTTTCCAGCGCTGCTCCTTGCCCGCGGTTTATGATGTGAGATAAAACAACGGCGCCTCTTTCTCTTGCCAATTTTTTAGTTTCATCATTTGAGCCGTCGTCAACCATCACAACTTCGTCAACCATCAGTTTTACTTTATCTATTACTTCGCTGATAGTCTCTTTTTCATTGTAAGCGGGAATTACGCAGAATATTTTCACACATTTTTTGTCATTTCGAACCGCCAGTTGGCGGTGAGAAATCTATAATACCTTATAAATACTGCTGACATCATATCATAGATCTCTCGTCTTCCCGCAACTGCGGGAATCCTCGAGATGACAAGTAAAAAATTAATTATTTTATTATTTTATTTTTATATTATTTTATCCTTTATTCTTTGGTCACTCTCATTATTTCCTCAATCGTGGTAATGCCATTTTTGGCTTTAATAAAGCCGTCTTCTACAATCGCGAGCATTCCTTGTTTTTCCGCCTGAGTTTTTATTTCATTGGCATTAGCTTTTTTAAGAATGAGGTCGGATATTTCTTTTGTGATTTCCAGGGTTTCATAAATGCCAATTCGGCCCTTATAACCGCTGTTATTGCATTTCTTGCAGCCCTTGCCGCGATAGAAAAGAACGGATTCTAGCCCTTCTTTAGAGCTGACAATCGCTTTTTCTTCTTCCAGGGTTTTTAATAGATTTCCGACATTAAGAAATTTGTTTAATTCTTCTATGGCCTGCTTGTCCAGGTTGAAGCTCTGGATGCAATTGGGGCATATTTTCCTAACCAAGCGCTGGGCGACAATAAGGTTGGTGGTGGTGGCGACCAAAAAAGAGGGCACGCCCATATCGCTTAAACGGGGCAAAGTCGTGACCGCGTCGTTGGTGTGGAGGGTAGAAAGGACTAAGTGGCCGGTCATCGCGGCATGGACGGCGATTTCGGCGGTTTCCTGGTCGCGGATTTCTCCGACCATAATTATATTCGGGTCTTGGCGCAATAAAGCCCGCAGGCCGGTAGCGAAAGTAAAGCCGATTTTTGGGTTAATTTGCGACTGGTTTACTTTGGGCATGCGGTATTCAATCGGGTCTTCAACCGTGGAAATATTGACTTCCGGGGTATTTAGAATATTAAGAATGGTATAAAGAGTGGTGGTTTTGCCAGAGCCGGTTGGTCCGGTTACCAGGAGCATGCCGTGCGGTTTTTTCAGGTTTCTTTTAATTATTTCCAGGCTGCTGGGCTGAAAGCCCAATTGCTCAAGATTTAAAATTTGGGCTTTTTCATTAAGCAGGCGCATGACAATTTTTTCGCCGTCAAAAGTCGGGATAATGGAAACGCGGAAAGAAACTTTATATTCCTCGTTGGCAATCTTAAACCGGCCGTCCTGGGGCAGGCGGTGCTCATCAACTTTTAAATTGGAAAGTATTTTTATTCTGGCGACGATGCCGGATTGTGCGTTTTTCGGCAGAATCATAACGTTGTGGAGAATGCCGTCAATGCGGTAGCGGACAATAATATCTTTTTCCTCCGGTTCAATATGAATATCGGAAGCTTCCTGAAAAATAGCATATTCCAGCAAAGTGTCGACAATCCTTACGACGGGGAGGTCTTCTGCCAGTTTTTTTAAGTCTTTTTCGCCCTCTTTGCCGTTTTCCGCTTTTCCCGTTTCTTTAGTCAGGTAATCAAATTCAGCTTTTAAACCCTTATGATACTGTTTTAAGTTATCTTTTATGCTTTCCGGCGTGGTCAGATAAATTTTCGGCTCAAGGTTAGTTTTTTTCTTGATAAATTCAAAAATTTCCAAATCATCCGGATTTAAAGTGGCGATTTTTATTTCTTTGTCATCGCCGTCAAAAGCGATTAAATCATGAGTAGTAGCAATCGGCTCTGGAATGCTAAAAAGAATATCCTTGCGGATAGCCTGGCCCTTTAAATTAACGAACGGAACTTTAAAATATTCGGCGGCGCTTTCGTAAAGGGAGAGGGGAGTAATAACCTTTTTTTCCATTAGGTAGCTCTCTATGTTTTTACCGCTCGTTTCCGCTTCCTGGGCGAATTTATCAAAGTCGCTTTCGGACAGAATTTCGGTTTTAGCCAGGATGTTTTTTATTTGTTTTTGAGATAACATATAATCAATTAACAATTATCAATTTCCAATTATCAATTTCTAAACCCCTAAAGATTATGGATTAAAGTATATAATTATTATAACATATTTATTGGAGTAATAACAATAATGACAGTAAAAAAGGGATAAAAAAAGCCCGGTCTCAGATGAGACTCGGGCTGTGGAAATTTTACTTCGCGGCTTGGTGCGCGAGAATTTCCCTTACCACCCTTGATGGGTCAGGCGAAATTCAGGGCCAAGCCGGCGCCGACAATCCCCATCGCATTCATCTCCGCGTTGTAAGAGGTTGTCGGTGGTCGGGTCATCGTCGCATCGGTCGTCGCATCGGAAGTATTCAGCGCGTATACGGTCGGGGTGTTACCGGTCTTCAGGTCGGTGCCGGTGTTCCCCGCGGTCCAGGAGGCAGCCAGGAGGTTATTGTTCGCGTCGGCCACAAGGTCGTTCGCGCTGGTATTCTCCTGATTTTTCGCCTGGTTGTTCATCTGCTGTCCGCTTGACAGTACTATCGAGTATTCGATCGCCGTGTTGGTGATGCCGGAGGCTGGAAGGGTATAGATCGCCGAATTCATAGTCGACAGGACGCTATTCGACGTTGGTGCACCAGTGTTTGCGACGGAGGAATTGATCGGCTTTTTGAGTACGTTCGTCGCGGTTCCGGAGAGATCGAAGTTGGGCGCCATGACGTAGTCGGCCAGACCGTTGGTATAGACAGTCGCGTCGGCCGAGGTCTCGATTTTCAGGACGAAGGCGACCTCCGAGTTTAACTGTTGAGCGTCTGCGCCGTTCGAGCCGTTCGTCAGGATAATGCCGGAGACATTCTGCTTGAAGGTGTTGTCGACCGAGGAATTGGCGTTGATCTGGAGAGATCCGTCCGTAATAGCCGCATTCCTCATAACCAGGTTCGCGCCGTCCACGTTCTGTCCGCTTGTGTTTGTCTTGTCGGCTGTGGAGGCGATATTAAAGGTGATCTGGGCCGGCGTCAGGTTCGCGAGGTCGACCTTGAGATCCGCACCCGAGTTGGTGGTGACCATGAATGCCACGTCGAAGTTGTAGCCGGCATTGGTCGCGTCCATGATGGCATTGGTATGGACGATCTGGTCATTCGGGGTAGCGACGATTGCAGAAGAGTTCCCGTTATCGATGATGGCCGGCGGCGACGTTGATGCCCCGAAGGCGATCGATACCGAGGTCATAAACAGGAGTACGATGACGAAACCCAGGAATCCTTGTGATGCATGTGTTCGTTTCATGACGTTTTTCTCCATTTCTTTTCCGCGGAAATGTGGAGTTTTTGAAAATAGAAGATACTGTTTTTACTTTACTGCTACTGCTGATTTTTACTATGGAGACTCCATCTTCCATAGGGTTTTAGTTTGAAAGGAACCACCCTGTGGATAAACAACAGGGGAAAAATAATGTTATTTATAATATACCCTAAAATAAGAAAAAAAACAAGGGTTTTGAGATAAAAAAGAATAAAAAAAGGCCCGAAGTGTTAGTTCGGGCCCCCAAAGATTGAATCACGGTTTGTCCCGTGAAATCTGCGTTGAAGCCATCGGCTTCTAGGCAGCGTTACGGGCCAAACCGTCGGCGGCAATCCCCAGCGTAATGTCCGAGTTGATGGGTGTCGCCGGTCGGGTTGTCGCATCGGAAGTATTCAGCGCGTATACGGTGAGGGTGTTACCGGTTGCCGCCTCGGTACCGGTGTTCGCCGCGGTCGAGTTGGTGACGTTGTCCAGATTAAAACCTTCGGCGCCGGTCACAACGTCTTCCGCGTAAGCTCTGCCCTCCTTATGATACACCGCGGAGGGTGAGGTCACCGAAAAGGTATTGTAGACGGTGGCGGAATTGGTTGGCGCTTTGAGCTTTGCCGTCGCGACCGCCACGCATTCTCCGCCCGGGCTGAAAGTCCCGACGGCGGAGCTTACATCATAGAATGTACCGAGCGCCATCACCTGGGTCGACTGGACCGTTCGTACCGCGACCGCGATGGCGTTGTTCACGTTGGTGTTGTTCGACGGGAGCGCCACAGCTATATTCGTATAGATGGCGTTACCCGTCCGGGTGTTGCTCTTCTGGTTGATCGAACCGGAGGTGTTGTTGGCGTCGAAAGTGGCCGGATTGGTCGTCGTCAAATTCGCCGTAAACACCGCGGAACTCATCTTGTTGTTCGCGTTGGTCTTGCCTTCAGTATTCAACTTGTTGTTCTGCACACCGATACCGTCCGTCGTCGCGCCGTTCGTGGCCATATTGACGGAGGTTACGTTGTCGCCGATGGTAACCGTGGCACTCTGGGCCATGACATTGTCGACGATGGAGACGTTGTCGATGGTGGCCAGGTTATCGAGGGTGGCGCCGACGGTTCCGTTTGTTCCCGCGATCTGCATGCTTTCAAAGGTGGAGTTCGAGATGGTCGCCGCGGGCGGAGAGGTCAGAGCCGTCGCCGAGATCGGGATCGTCACGAACATGGCCAGGAATATGGCCAAAAACAGGGTTAACCGTTTCATACTTCCTCCGTTCTTTCCGGAAAGAAAGTTTGGGGAGTTACTGCGAAACTTCTGCCTGTTGCTTCATCTACTTGCTAATAAATCAGCTGGTAGATGATGAAAATTTACTGCTGGTTAACCTCCTTTCCTTGGTGGGTTGTAATGAGCCATCTGTGGATAAAAAATGTATATATAATAGAATAATACCCTAAAATAAGAAAAAAAACAAGATTTTCGTATATTATAGATTAAAATTAGTTTTTTGTCAACCCCGTTAGAAACTTGTTCCGTAAATATGTTATTTCTAACGGGGTAAGGCATGTTTCTAATGGGGTCAACAGGTATTTAAGTTTTAATAAAAATATGATAAGGTTTAAATAGCTTTTAGCTTTTAGGTATGTTTGATTTATCTAAAATTGACGAAAATTTTTATTTACTGCGCCAGAAATTTTTTGGCGCCTTCTCTTATTTGTCCGGCTATTTTTTCATCCGGCTTTATTTTATATTCCTTTTTGGGGCGAACCTCCTAATCTGGCTCGCTGCTTATTTTATTAACGCCAGTGTAAGCCAGGATTTAGTAGTCCTCCATTACAATATTGATTTCGGGGTTGATCTAATCGGCAGCGTTAAAAGGATTTATATTATACCTTTGCTCGGCCTTATAATTATTCTGGTCAACGCGGTTTTAATTTTTATCTTTTCCCGCCGCCAAGACTTTAAATTTTTTTCCCATCTGTTGCTGACCGCCTCCTTGGCTGTTAACCTTTTTTTGCTTATCGCCTTGGGTTCAATTTATTTAATAAATTTTAGATAGAACGCAAAAATTTTAAATAACAAATTTTAAATTTTAAATGACGGCGAATAACAAAACTAAGAAATTAAAATTTTAAATTTAAAATTAAATATTCATTAAGTATGCAGGAATTCTATATTATTAAGATTCTTTTTTTATCAACCTTGGCTTTTGTTTGTGCCTTTGCTCTTACTCCGGCCCTGACTCATTTTTTGTATAAGTACAAATTAGGAAAAAAAATCAGAAGCAATGGGGAGACGCCGATTTTTACGAAAATGCATGCCCATAAAGCCGGCACGCCGACCATGGGCGGGCTCCTTATCTGGGTAACGGTTTTAATTTTTTCTCTTCTGTTTTTTTATTTAGCTAAGATTTTTCCGACCGATTTTTTGAAGAATTTGGATTTCCTGACCCGCAGTGAAACTTTGCTGCCTTTAGGCGCTTTAGTGGCCACGGCTTTGGTCGGCTTGTTTGATGATTGGCTGGACGTCCGGGGCAAAGGAATTTTTGGCGGCGGCGGGCTGACAATAAAATACCGTCTTTTAATTTATACGATTATCGCTATTTTTGTCGCCTTGTGGTTTTATTTTAAGCTGGACTGGACAGTGCTTCATGTTCCTTTTTTGGGAAATTTTGAAATCGGCTGGTGGTATATTCCTTTTTCTATTTTCGTGATTGTCGCCACTTCTTTTTCCGTTAATGAGATTGACGGCCTGGACGGGTTAGCGGGCGGAACCTTGCTCGCTTCCTTTTTAGCTTACGGAGTTATCGCTTTTGCCATGGCCAGGTATGATTTAGCTACTTTCTGCGGCATAATCGTCGGGTCGCTCTTAGCTTTCCTTTGGTTTAATATCATGCCGGCTCGGTTTTATTTAGGGGATACCGGCGCCATGAGTTTGGGCGTGACCTTAGGCATAATTGCCATGCTTACTAATTATGTCCTCTTACTGCCTATCATCGGCCTTTTATTCGTCGTTGAGGCCTTGTCCGTCATAATCCAGCTTAGCTCAAAAAAGCTTTTAGGCAGAAAAGTTTTCCTTTCCGCGCCAATTCACCATCATTTTGAAGCTTTGGGCTGGCAGGAAGCTAAAATCGTTATGCGTTTTTGGGTAATTGCCGGCATAACGACCGTGATTGGCTTAATTTTATTTTTATTGGACAGAATGATGTAAAAACATGGCTACTTTAAAACAAGCTATCAATAAATTATTGGAACCGCGGGTGGGCGAGCATGAAGGCGATAGGAGTTTGATTATTGCCGTTGGCGTCATAATTATTTTTGGGCTGATTATGCTTTCAAGCGCCACTTCGGCCGTGGCTTATGCTAAATTCGGCAATAGCTATTATTATTTTACCCATCAGCTATTCGGATTATTTCTAGGGCTTATTGCCGGTTTCCTTTTTTCCCGTTTGGATTACCATCTTTGGCGCAAATATGCCCTGGTTTTTTTAATTTTTTCCATTGTTCTCCTGCTTTTGGTTTTTATCCCCGGGCTGTCGGCTTCTTGGGGAAAATCGCGGAGCTGGATTAATGTTTTTGGATTTTCGTTGCAGCCGTCTGAGTTCGTAAAACTTTTCTACCTTCTTTATCTGGCGGCCTGGCTTGAATCGCGGGGAAAGAAATTAAGCGACCTGCATCAGGGTACCGGCCCTTTTGTCATAGTTTTGGGGGCGATCGCCTTTTTAATGCTGCTGCAGCCGGATATCGGGACTCTATCTATTATTGCCCTTGTCTCTTTAATTGTTTATTTTATCGGCGGGGGAAAAATTTTTCATATTCTGGTTATGATAACCATCGGCGTTCTGGCTTTTGCCGTCATGGTCCATTATAAACCTTACCAGATGGATCGTTTCCGGTGCTTGGCTGACCCGGGTTTCAGCAGCAATGATATTTGCTATCAGGTTAACCAGTCTTTAATTGCCGTTGGTTCCGGCGGATTTTGGGGCCGGGGGCTAGGAGAGAGCCGGCAGAAATTTATGTATTTGCCGGAAGTGAGCGGCGACTCAATTTTTCCTATCATTGCCGAAGAAACCGGCTTAATCTTCAGCGGGCTGTTGGTAATTTTATATATCTACGTTTTTTACCGCGGTTATTTAATCGCTAAATACGCGCCTGATATGTTCGGCCGGATTTTGGCCATAGGCATTGTAAGCTGGATTGTTATTCAGGCGATTTTTAATATTGGCGGCATGGTTAATCTTCTGCCCATGACCGGCGTGCCTTTGCCCTTTATTAGTTATGGCGGGACAGCCATAATTTCGTCTTTGGCCGCGATTGGGATATTAATTAATATCAGCAAACATACGAAGATGGGGGTTAGGTGTTAATTATTTTTTCATTTTTGTCATCTCGACGATCTCGTACCGCCGAGGCGGGACGAGGGAGGAGAGATCTGTAATAGGATGTTAGCGGTGTTGATAATGTATTATAGATTTCTCCCCGCTCAATGCGCTACGCTTATGAGCGGGTCGAAATGACAAAATATATACTTTAAAAATTAAAAAAAGACCTACTGTGTTGCTTAGTAGGTCTTTAAGAAGAATCCTGGCAGACTGGGCCTGTGCCCTTACCAGTTTTGGCGCAAATACAGACGCCGGAGTATAAGCCATTTTCATTCGCTTTCATCCATGGCAAATACTTTAAAAAATAACCGCATTTCATGCATTTTTCCGGATTCACTCCCGGATAGGCATTTTTAACAAGAGCAGTAGCGGCCATAATTGCACCTCCCTATGTAAAGTTCAATTATCTTTTAGCCAAACATAAAGATGATACAGCAAAAAAATAAAAATGTCAAAGTACTTCTAACTGGCGGGGGAACCGGAGGCTCGGTTTCGCCGCTTTTGGCGGTGGCTTCCGGACTTCGGATGTCGGATGTCGGACTTCGGACATATGAATTTTTGTGGGTGGGGACAAAATTTGGTCCAGAGCGGGAAATGGTTGAGAAAGACGGTATTAAATTTATAGCTATACCGAGTGGAAAATTAAGGCGTTATTTTTCTTTAAATAATTTTTTAGATCCTTTTAAGATTATTGCCGGATTTTTTAAATCTTTTTTTATAATTTTAAAATTCAAGCCGGATTTAATAATGACGGCTGGCGCTTTCGTGAGTGTGCCGATAGTTTGGGCGGGTTGGGTTCTGCGCGTACCGATTTTGGTTCATCAGCAGGACGTGCGGCCCGGCTTGGCTAACAAATTAATGGCGTTGTTTGCCCGCGTGGTTACCGTAACTTTTGAAGAATCATTGGCTAGCTATGGGAAGAAAGCGGTTTGGACAGGAAATCCCGTCAGATTTCAGATTTCAGATTTCAGATTTCAGATTGACGAATTTTGTAAGAAATATGGATTAAAAAGGAACTTGCCAATAGTCTTAGTGGTTGGAGGGGGAACCGGCGCAGAAGCAATTAATAAACTGGTTTGGGAGAGTTTGGATGAACTAGTAAAAATTTGTCAGATTATCCATATAACGGGAAAGAAAAAGGGAATCAGGAATCAGGAATCAGGAATCAGGAATTATGTTTCTTATGATTTTCTTGAACATGAAAAAGTGATGGGGATTATGCAAGCGGCGGATTTGGTGGTTTCGCGAGCTGGGCTGGGATTTTTGACGGAAATTTCCTATTTAGGAAAACCGGCAATTATAATTCCGATTCCGGATTCGCACCAGGAAGATAATGCCCAAGTATTTGTTAAAGATGAAGCGGCGATAATTTTAGACCAGAAAAAATTGACAGCAAAGGATTTTGCTAATAAGATAGGAGAATTATTAAAAGATGAAACTTTACGCCGTAAGTTAAGTAACAATGTGGCCGAGGTTATGAAGAAGGGGGCGAATGAAGCGATTGCGAAAATCGTGGAACTGGTAGCACGCAACGCCTAACGAGTTTTACGGAAATAAAAAAACCGCCAGCGAAATTCCGGCAGTCTGTCTCCCCCTATAAGAGGAATTTTGTTATATTAACGTATAAAGCGTAAAGCAGAGCTAATAGAGAAAACGCAAAGATGGCAATGTAATTCCACTGGGCCTTGCTTGACCGCAGGCTCTTGGCAATATAGAGCAGAACGTTGCGGTCGCCCTTATTAAGTGGCTTATCGTGGTATAATTTATAGATAATTTTCCGTTCAATGATTAATTTTTTCCGTTTGTGCTCTATGTTGTAGCGGTGGGCAAAGTACCAAACAAAACCGATAGTGCCGATGTACCAGGCAATTTCTACCCAAAGCGCCGAGTAAAAGTTTAAGACGACAATGATGCGGTAGGCAATCGTAGCGATAATGCCAACCCAAAATACAAGCAGGCGGTAGGATTTGTGCGAAGTTTTCATTTTCTTTTTTTCGGGCATATTTTAGCAATCAATAAATATTAAAGAGTATTGATTATTTATTGCTTTATTTTACCATACTTTTCAATTATGAGAAAGAACGCATATTGCATAGTTAGGTAAAATATTAAAATTACTTGTTTTAAAATGAATAATACAACGGATTATAAAATAATTGTTCGCGCTCAAACTGCCGATGAAGAGTTTAACTATCTTATCAAAGTTCTCGGGAAAATGTCGTTTTATAATGAGCATGGCTACAAGATACCGATTCCTGATCATCCATTTTTTCTAAAAATTTCCAATAATCTTGATTTGCTTAAATCGTTGGATATGGAAGAAGCGAGAGATATATTTAAAAGAGAAGTATATGATTTAGATTATTTTAAAAATGGATTGAAGACCGTAATCAAAGGAATTAGTTTAGCTGAAAAAGCGATAAAAAGAATGGAAAAATGGAAAAGCTGGGGATTTAAACTTTTTCCAAAATATGAAATTAGGCTGACGGCCTATGGACCGGGAGGATCATATGATTTTGATGCGGGGGATATTATTATAAAAACAAAGAAAGACGGCATATTTAAGCGTCGCAATCCAATTCATACTATAGTCCATGAAATTGTCCACATCGGAATTGAAGAGTGCATTATAAAAAAGTTTAAACTAACGCATATTGAAAAAGAGGGACTTGTGGACGCAATATGCGCAAATTATTTTAAAGATATTTTAATTGATTATGCAATACAAGAACGCGGTGATAAAAATATCTTTAATATTATTTCTGAAAATAGTATAGAAAACCTGCCAAAAAAATTGAAGAATACAAAAAAATAAAGATTTTATAAATATGGCTCAAATTTATCAGACAGAAAATTTTATTGTTGAGGCCGTCGAACAACCACACGTTACTCGCACCGATGGCGGTCATCTGAAAATTTCCCCCAAAGTGAGACTTATTGACCGTACGCAACTTTCACCTAAATTGGCGATTGAGCTTATGCGATTGACTATGCTGGTTGGCAAAGCAATGACCATCGGCCTAAACAATCGAGGAATTGATGTGGGCAGGATAAACTATCAAGACAATGGCAATTGGAGCGTCTTTAAGCCGGAAGGTCCATATTTGCATATTCATTTGTATGGTCGAGCTAAGAGCGCTAAAATTCATAAGTGGGGCGACGCTTGTAATTTCCCACATCGTGAAACTGGATTTTATGATAAATTTGAGCCTTTAGATAATAAAGATATTTTAGAAATACAAAAACAAATTGAGATTTTGTTACGGCAAGATAAATATCAAGCTTCGGAGTGGGGGCTTTAAAAAATTAAACATCGCATAACGTGGAACGTATAACATTAAACTGTCATTCCCGCGAAAGCGGGAATCCAGGAGTGAACCATACGAATTAGACTTTGCAGAAAAGAAGATTAAAATCACGCAACCCTGGATTCCGGCTCGGAGGCCGGAATGACAAGGGGTGGGAATGGGAGATAGTACGGAATATCCGATTCGCGAGCTAAATAAAATTATTTTTTATAAAATATATAATGGATAATCTTATGGAAATATTATCTTTAATTTTTTCACTGTTAGCTTTAATCGTTTCTTCTTTTATTGCAATCAAAGGTTGGATGAGAAATAGAACCATTTACAATCTTGAATTTCATGAATTTTTACCAGACAAGCTTAGAGATGTTGGCAATAAAACAATTCGTGAAAAACTTAATTCCGGTGATTATACAATATTGCATGCAAATTATACAGGCGCACAATACAATGTGTTGCTAGGTAAATTAAAAAAATAATTTTATTCTTAACGCTCACTCTCCCTAATTCAGCCACTTTTTAATTATAATAATTATAAATTTATGGAATATTTTGATTGGCCATTTATTATTAATGTAGCAATCGGTATCATTATTGGTGGTATAGTTTTATATTTACTTAAGGTTGCAGAGGAGTTAATTGTGGAAAAGTTGATGGACAGATAAAAGTAGACAAACTTTAGATATGCCGAAACGTTAGGCGAAATAGTTATTAAGAAAGGAGAAAAAATGATTTAAAAATAGGGCATATACATAGTAGTGTTATGCGTTGCGCGTTATGCGAATAATATGGATTTATCCAAGATAAAAAACATATACATGATCGGCATCAAAGGCGTGGGCATGACTATGCTCGCGCAGTTTTTGGCTGGCAAGGGTTTTTCCGTAAGCGGATCTGATATAAAGGAAAAATTTATGACGGATGAAGTTTTAAAGGATGCCGGCATAAAAGTGATAGAAGGGTTTTCTAAAGATAATCTTCCGAATGACGTTGATTTAATTATTTATTCCACGGCCTATAACGGAGAAAACAATGCGGAAGTGGCTAAGGCGCTAGCTGGTAAAACCAAAATCTTAACTTATGCCGAGGCCTTAGCGGAATTTTTTAATTCCCATTTTGGCATAGCGGTAATCGGCTCGCACGGTAAAACTACGACCACGGCCTGGCTTGGATTCGTGCTCTCGCAAGCTGGCCTAGAGCCGAACGTTTTAGTCGGTTCCCGCGTTCCCCAATTTAACGGCTCCAGTCTGGTTGGTAAATCAGATTATTTGGTAGCGGAAATTGATGAATACCAGAATAAGTTTAAATATTTCCAGCCCCGGGCCACAATTCTTACCAATATTGATTATGACCATCCGGATTTTTTCCCGACCAAGCAGGATTATGAAGACGCTTTTATAAAATTTATTGAAAAGCTTCCGGCTCGCGGTTTCCTGGTCGCTAATTTTGACGACCCTGCCATACGCAAAACCGTTAATGTCAATTGCCGGGCTAAAGTAATAAGTTATGCCTTAAACGAAGTGGCCGATTATGTCGCTTATGATATTAAACAGGGAGCGGGAAAGCAATTTTTTAAAGTTAAGTTCGGTCTGGATGAAGAGGAAGCGGAAGGAGAAAGAGACGACCTATTGGGAGATTTTTCTATTCAGCTTTCCGGAGCGCATAACGTTTCTAACGCTTTGGCCGTGATTGCGGCAGGGATTGAGCTGGACGTTCCTTTAAATCTTATCAGGACTTATCTTGAAGAGTTTTCCGGCACGGCCCGGCGCATGCAGGTTTTAGGAGAGTACCGGGGAGCGACGATTATTGACGATTACGCCCATCACCCCACGGAAATAAAAGCGACCTTGGCCGGCGCCAGGCAGATTTATCCGAATAAAAAAATAATTGTGGTTTTCCATCCTCACACTTTTACCCGCACCAAAGCTTTGCTTGATGATTTTTCCAAAAGTTTCGGACAGGCGGATGAAGTGATAGTTTTGGATATTTACGGGTCGGCGAGGGAGAAACAAGGCGGGGTTAGCAGTAAAGATGTAGTGGAGAAAATTGGAATCAGGAATCAGGAATCAGGAATTAAGCAAAAATTAAACTATATTTCAACTCTTAGCGAATGTGAGAAGTATTTGCGGGAGAAGGCGGAGAGGGGAGACGTTATAATTTTAATGGGAGCCGGAGACGTTTTCCGCATCGGGGAGAACTTGGTAAAGGGCTAAGATTGAAACCTTTTTACTGATTTTACGTATATTTATAGAGGGAAAGAGAAATTCCTCTTATTTTTATTGGTTGTCATATTTATGATTGAAAAAGAATTAAATCTAAAACTGGACAGAAGGCCGATTAATATGCGCCAGTTTTGGCTAAGACTGTGGCGGTTAATCGCGCCGGCGCATAAGCAAATTATTTATTTGCTTGTTTTAACAATGTTTTTAGAAGGATCTAAATTCATCGGCCCATATTTAGTTAAAAGAATTATTGACTTAATTACCGACTTTAAAGTTGAGTATATAGAAAATATAATAATTTTGATTATTTTGATATTAATTTCCGATTTGTTAGTCAACCTCATAGATTATTTCGGGGATAAAAAAATATTTAGAATTATTGTCGGCGTGGAAAGGTATTTATCAATTAACGCCCAGAAGAAAATGGTAGAGCTGGGGCTGGCTTACCATGAAAAAGAAAATACCGGCAATAAAATTTTTAAGATTCATAGGGGTATTGATAAGATAACCGACCTGATAGGCAATTTTTTCTGGGAAGTCGGGCCGACGATTATCCAGGTGGTTATGACCGGAGTTATTTTATTTTTGGTTGACTGGCGTTTTGGCTTAATTTTTTCCCTTTTTACCCCGGTTTTTATTTATCTGACCGCGAAGCTGAATAAAAAAATTTCTCCCTTGCGCCGATTGAGGCATGATTTGTACGAAGAAGCCGCCGGCAAAATGACCCAGACAATAATAAATATTAATACCGTGAAATCATTCGTCCAGGAGGAGAGAGAGGTAAACGAGTTTAAAAAGATAAAAGATAAAAGCAAGAAAGTCGCGCTGTTCGAATTTTTTAAGATGCTTAGCTATAATTATTCCCGCAGCGCGGTTATAACCGCCGGCCGGGTTTTAATAATACTTTTCGGCGTTTATTTGGTTTGGAACGGCGGCATTACTATCGGCAGTTTAGTCTTTATAATTACGATTTCGGAAAAGGCCCTTGTTTCCCTATTTAGAATTTCCCGGCTTTATGACCGGATTATGGATTCAAGCGAGGCGATTGACCGCCTTTATAAACTGGCTAATCAGGAACTTGATATTATTAACCCGGCTAATGGCCTTAAAGTGAAAGACCTGCGGGGCCAGGTTGAGTTTAAAGGCGTAACTTTCATTTATAAAGACAGCCGAGTAAGGGCGCTTGATAAAGTAGATTTTAAAATAAATTCCGGCTGCACCACGGCTTTAATCGGCCCGTCCGGCGGCGGAAAAACTACGGTCGCGCGCCTGATTTACCGGCATTATGATCCGCAAAGCGGGACGGTATTTTTGGACGATAAGAATTTAAAAGACTATGATTTATATGAGTTTAGAAAATTTATAGCGATTGTGCCGCAGGAAGTAGAAGTTTTTAATACGAGCGTAAAAGATAATATTTCTTACGCCAACCCGGGCGCTAGCTTGGCGGAGATCAAGGCCGCGGCCAAAATTGCCAATGCCGACGAGTTTATTGACCAGTTATCGGATAAATATGAAACTTTGGTCGGGGAACGGGGGATTAAACTCTCCGGCGGGCAGAAGCAAAGAATCGGCATTGCCCGGGCGGTTTTGGCTAATCCGCGGATTTTGATTTTTGACGAAGCGACTTCTAATTTAGACAGCAAAAGCGAAAAATTAATTCAGGAAGCGATGGAAAAAATTAAACGGGGCAGAACCGTAATAGTTATTGCCCATCGCTTAAGCACGATAAAGAAAGCGGATAAAATTATTGTTTTAGAAGACGGGAAAGTGTCTGAAGAGGGCAGCCACTATGAGTTAGCCAGTAGAAATGGCGGCTTGTACGCCGAACTGTTAAAGTTGCAGAGGATGGGGGACGTGGACTAGCGATTTTAGAATTAAGATTTTAGAATTAAGATTTAAATAAAAAAACGCTCGGGTGCTGCCTGAGCGTTTTTGATGGGTCAAGGGCTGGATTTTTATCTGTTTTTTTGGTAAAATTTGTAGTAGGATTATTAAGATTTTTGGGATTCTTAGGATTTGTATGGGAAATATTCAAAAAGACATACCTTTAGCCCAGTTTACCACTTTCCGGATTGGCGGGCCGGCTAAGTTTTTTATTGAAGTAAAAGAGAAAGATAATTTGCTGGAGGCGATAAAATGGGCTAAGGAGAGTAAAGAAAAATTTTATATTTTGGGCGGGGGCAGCAATATAATAATAAACGATAAGGGAGTTGACGGTTTAGTGATAAAAATGGCTAATGATAATATTACGGTTCATGGCGAAAGAATGGAGACCGGAGCCGGAGCGACTTTAGCCCGGGCTGTGCTCCTCGCCACTGGTGAAAATTTGTCCGGTTTGGAATGGGCGGCCGGCATTCCCAGAGCGACAATCGGCGGAGCGATTCGGGGAAATGCCGGCGCTTTTAGCTTGTCTATGGCTGAAGTAGCGGAGACGGTTGAAGTCTTTAATGTTAAAAAGGAAAAATTTGAATTATTCAGCCATAAAGACTGCCGGTTTGATTATCGCGAAAGTATTTTTAAGAAAGATAATAGTTATTTAATTTGGAACGTTGTTCTCAAACTGGAAAAGGGAAATAAAATCCAGATTCAATCCGCGGTAAATAAATTTTTAGAATCAAGGCAGAGCCGGCAGCCAAAACTTCCCAGCGCCGGTTCGGTTTTTAAAAATTTGCCGCTTGATTATTTAAAAGAGAACAATGCGAACATAGCGGACTTAGCCAACAAGGCCGGCGTTGTTAAAGAAGGCAAAGTCGGAGCCGGCTGGCTGATAGAGCTGGCTGGGCTTAAGGGCAAAAAAATCGGGGGAGCAAAAGTGAGCTTAGAGCACGCTAATTTTATTGTTAACACCAGCCAAGCCACGGCCGAAGATATTGTGATGCTAATTAGTTATATTAAGCAGCAAGTCAGGAACAGGTTTAATATCCAGTTGCAGGAAGAAGTACAGTATTTAGGGTTTTGAGGCGGGATTCTTGAGATTATTAAGATCTTTAGGATCCTTAGGATTTAATTTTCTAAATTTTTGCAGGGCAGGATAGCCCTGTTTTTTATTATTTGCGGCGGAGAGTTATTTTATAGGAGATTTTGCCGAAGTATAAGTTTTGTTTTCTTGCTTTTTTGTTTTTTTGATACGCCTTGACACATATAAAAATTTATGCTATATTACCAACATAGTAGACAAGATACTTAAGTTTATTAGGATATTTTTACTAATATTAGCTAAAATTATAAATCACTTTTTTATTTTAAAACCCCTTGCTTTTATAAATTTATGGATAATATCTCAATCTTGGACAAAATAATCAATAATCAGAAAGCCGAAGAAATAGCGAAATTAAATGCGGTGGAAATCGTAAATAATTTGCTGGGCGAACTGGCGGACAGGGAAAAAGACGTCCTTACCCGTCGTTTTGGTTTGCATGGCCAGGGCAAAGAAACCTTAGAAAAGGTGGGCCAGGCCCATAAGCTTACCAGGGAAAGAATAAGGCAGATTGAAGTTTCCGGCATAAAGAAACTGCGCCAGCTGGAAAAGCTCGGGAGTTATGTTGATATTTTAAAGAAAGTAACTTCGCAGCTTCTGGAAGAGCACGGCGGGCTTATGGAAAGGCAGTATCTGCTTAATGCTTTAGCTAAATTTTCCTTAAACGGCGACGGCCGGGAAAAAGACGAGGAGCTGATCCATAAAAGCCACCTTGATTTTCTTATTTCTAAATTATTGCCGGAAGAATTTGAAGAGGTAAGCGACTCCGAGTTATTTTTGGATTTTTATAAATTAAGATATCAAACTCTTGATCATTTAGAAGAGTTATCCCTTGAATTGATTGAGAAGATAGAAAGCCTTAAAAAAATATTTAATACGGAAGAGATGATAGATATTTTCACTAAACTGGAAGGCTATAATAAAAATCGTGAGAAATTTAATATTCCTTACAGCCTTGATATCTCAAGAATTTTAGGCAACAATTCTTTTGCGGAAAAATTTGAGGTCATAAACAGCCATAAAGTTTTATATTCCCTCCTGCGGGCTTTAAGGAAGGTTGAGCAGAATAAATTCGGCGATTGGGGAATTTATGACTGGCGGGAAATAAAACCGAAGACCATAAACGATAAGATATACCTCGTCTTAAAAAACCATGGCAAGCCGATGCATTTTGCCGAGATTGCCGACCATATTAATCAGACCGGTTTTGACAGCAAAAAGGCCAATGCCGCCACGGTCCATAATGAGCTTATTCTCGACGAGAAATATGTTTTAGTCGGACGCGGCCTTTATGGCTTAAAAGAATGGGGGTATAAAGAGGGTACGGTCGCTGACGTTATAAAGGATATTTTAACCCAAGCCGGCAAGCCCCTGACTCGCGACGAGATTATTGATAAGGTTTTAGAAAAACGTTTGGTAAAAAAGACGACTATAGTTTTAGCCCTAATGAACAGGGAAATGTTTGAGAAGGCCGGGAATAAATACCAGTTAATAGAAAGCTTAAAGACGGCTGACGTAAACAAATAAAAGTTAAAATATATATAAAAAAATCGTTCCCTCATCAGGGGAGCGGTTTTTTTGTTGGAAAGCGGCAATTATGGTAGAATGATAAAAGAGGCGATTTTATTAATATTTTATATATTATTCAAATTTAAAAAAATTATGCAAAAGCTAAAATTTAGAAAAATGTTTGCGGTTATGACATTTTTTATTGCAGTAGCCGTCGTTAGTATTTTAGCCATTCCACAAGCTAAGGCTGCCAGTTCTACCTCACCCTCCATCACCGTTTTGAGCCCGAATGGGGGAGAGCAGTGGGAAGCAGGAAAAAACTACACCGTTCGATGGAATTCAACCGGAATTTCTCAAGATGCAAGTATTAGTTTGAATCTTTTAAATAGAACGGCTAAAACTAATGTCGGGTCATGGATTACTATGGTTCCCCAGAATACTGGTTCGAGTGATTTCGTTGTTCCATCAAATGCGGAGCCAGGATCAAGCTATGAAATGCTCATCTCTGTTTGTAGCTCCATTAATGGGCAAGATGTCTGCGCAGATGAACGGAACCAATATTCGGGCGTTGAAGATAGAAGCGACAACTATTTCAGTATTATTGCGGCATCTACTGCCTGTACCGATTCCGGCAAAGAGTGCAGTTATCCGGAAACCTGCGGCGGAGGCGGAACTCCTAATGTTTGCGGTCAGGGTGATTATAACTGGTATACGGGCAACTCAGGAGAGACATGCGACACAGTATGCAAAAACAAGGGATTAACCTGCCAGGCAGTTGACGATGACAAGAATTGTACAATCGGTAAATATTTTGATCCCGGCAACAACTGCGTTTGCTCAAAAGATAACGCCGGTGGAGTTTATGGCTCTCCCTATTATGCCACTGGTTATAACAATTGCCACTATTTAGATATTACTCCGTCATGCACTAAAGTTAATAATGTCTGCGCCACTTGCCATCCTATATGCGCTTGTGCGGGATCCAGCAACCAGACGAAGCCGGATTTAACCGTAACTAGCATTAAGTTTGAGTCGCCAAATAATCTAAAAGGCGAAGATGGTACACTCTCTGTTGTGGTTAAAAATTTGGGCAGTGATTTGTCTGGAACAGCAGGATTATTGAGTTGGTACAATAATTTTTCAGCCCAAAATTTTGTATTTAATAGTGCTACGCCGTCTATCTTATCATTTAAAAACGACAGGGATGTTTTAACCGCTTCAAAACCGTTAAATACAAATGAGTCAGTTACATTTTCCTGGCTGGGAAATTTCAATACGTCCGGAAATATTTATCTCCATTTTACCGTGGATAATAGCAATGAATTGGATGAGTCGAATGAAAAAAACAATACCTTATCGACAGTGATTCAAATAAAAGAAAATTCGCAAGACACAACGGAAGTTGTTAAGGATGAGCAGGTTGTAGAAATTGACTACAAGGCTAAGCTTTTGAATAAGGACGAATTCAGCACAATCCTCTCTGAACTTAGAGAGCTTCGTAATATAATTAAAGAACAGAATGCCAAAATTAAATATCTGGAAAAATTAACCAAGAATGTAGAAAAATTATCCACAAGAATGGAAAGCGCCATTAATAATTTTATAACCTATGGCGTAGACGCTAACACTCAAAAACTCGGAGAAGGCGAGAGAGCGGCGGTTATATACTCATATAAAAGCGCTTTTAGTAAGCTTCCGGAAACCGAAGTCGAGCTAGCAGACGCGATTAAAATAGCCAATGGCCGGTGGCCGAGCATTACTAATGACGAGGCCGAGAAAAAAGCCAAAGAGCAGTTTCAAAAGATCTACCAAAGAATAGCCGACATGAACAACGCTAATGATAACGCCGCCGTAACCGTCATGGCCTACGGTCTTCGCCAAAAAGCGGAAAATAGGAATTTAAATTCAGAAAAACAAGGGATAAAAATTTTTAAGAATATTTACGGCCGCGCTCCAAGCTCAACAGAAGATTGGAATATAATGCAGGCAATTACTTATTCCGGTTCGGCCAGGGGAATTGATTCTGACGGAGATTTATTGACTGACGAGAGAGAGGCCGAGCTGGGGACTGATCCGAAAAAGAAAGATACGGACGGCGATGGGTTTATTGACGGGATTGAAGTAGCTAACGGGCACGATCCATTGAATAAGTAATTTTAAAATTCAGGAAAATATAAGAAAAACCGCCTCCTTATCAAAGGGGCGGTTTTCGTTTGTCTAAAAATGGCAAAATATGGTAGAATATAGTTAGCTATAAATTTACGAATTTGCTAATTTTAGGGTTGGTATTTAGTGATTAGCCGTGGGTTTATTATATAGATAACCTTTATTTTTGATATAATAATTTTTAATTTCCGAATTTTTAATTCCGGATTTTCGGAATTGAAAATTGTGAATTGAAAATTGAAAATTGGTTGATGGATATTGTCATAGATTTTTCATCTGTCTACAATTTTTTTAATACCAGCCCGGATTTACTGATGTGGCGGACTTTTTTATTGTTCGGCTGGCTGCCGATTTCTTTGGCTTTCCTTTGGGGCGCTAAAGAAAGTTGGATTTTTTACATAAAGACTCAATGGGATAAGACAAATAAATATGTTCTTTTAGCCGTTGATATCCCGCGCAATAACGAGCAGACGATTAAGGCGGTGGAAAATTTATTCACTTATATCGGCGGCGCCCACAAAACCCATACTTTAATTGAAAAATATTGGGAGGGACAATTTCAAATACCTTTCAGTTTTGAGATTATTAGCATAGAGGGTTACACCCAGTTTTTAATCCGCCCCCACGTGAAATTCCGGGATATGGTGGAAGCCGCGGTTTATTCCCAATATCCGGATGCGGAAATTACCGAAGTTGATGATTACACCGAGGGCATGCCCGATAAATTTCCGGACGAAGTTTATGATATCTGGGGGTGCGAATTTATCCAGGCTAAAAATCCTATCTATCCGATTAAGACTTATGAAGAATTTGAGCAACAAATGGGGCCGCCCGAGGCCCAATATAAAGACACCATGGCAACTTTAATGGATTTATGCAGCAGTTTAAAAAAGGGCGAACAGTTTTGGTTCCAGATATTAATTAAGCCTATGGGTTTTGACTGGCCGGAGGAAGGGGAAAAAGAAGTAAAGAGAATTTTGAAGGAAAAGCTGCCGGCTACTTTCGCCAATAATGTAATAGATGGAATTATTGGTTGGATGGGAAATATTAGCGAATCTATTTATAGTATTTGGGGGGATATTGAGGAAAAAGACGAAAAAGACGACGCTTTAAAAATGATGAATTTGAAGCCGAAAGAAAAAAAACAGGTAGAAGCTATTCAAAACAAGACCAGTAAATTAGGTTTTCAATTTAAATCAAGGTTTATTTATGTCGCCAAAAAAGAAATAATGAACAAACCTAAGGTCAGGGAAGGATTTATCGGCTATATGAAGCAATTTATGGATTTAGACCTGAATAATTTAAAACCAGACATGGATTTAACGGCGACCTCTGCAGATTATTTTTTTACGGAGTACCGCGCCAATGTAAGAAAGAATAAAATTATGCGGGCTTATAAAGGCAGGAGCACTACCCGCGGAAGAAATATGGGCATAATGAATATAGAGGAGCTGGCCACTCTTTGGCATTTCCCAATAGAGTTCGTGGTTAAAGCGCCGATGATCCAAAAAGCGCCGGGAAGAAAATCCGGTCCGCCCATGCAACTGCCGATTGGCGAAGAAATAGTAAGCGAAGCTACGCTTGAACCGGAGTTTATGGAAGAGGGAAACAAAAATAAGAATGGAAAAAAAGAATTACGGGACGAAGTTATGACTAAAGAGGAGAATAATCCGAAAAAAAATGCTTCCCCGCCGGCTAACTTGCCGTTTGCCTAAAAAATTAACTGGGATTCTTGAGACTCTTAGGATTATTAGGATAGTGTTATTTTCAAAATCCTAATCCCGAGTACTCGGGACTAAAGATCCCATAGTTTAACCTTATGGATGTAATCCAAAGCATAATTTTAGGAATAGTTGAAGGCTTAACCGAGTTCTTGCCCATTTCTTCAACGGCCCATTTAATAATTACGGCCAAGCTTTTGGCTATCGGCCAAACCGAGTTCGCCAAGAATTTTGAGATCACCATCCAGCTGGGCGCGATTTTAGCTGTGGTATTTTTATACTGGCAGAGGTTCTTCAAAGATCTGGATTATCTAAAAAAAATAATTATGGCTTTTCTGCCGACGGCCGTAGTCGGTTTTATCTTTTATCAAATTATAAAGAATTTTTTAATGGAAAGTCTTTCGGTTATTGCTTTGGCTCTGCTAATCGGAGGTATAATTATTATTGTTTTTGAAGCTGGCAAAGGCAAAAGAACGGCGGATAATGGCAGCGATGCAATTACTTACAAGCAAGCTTTTTTAATAGGACTGTGCCAGTCAGTGGCAGTAATCCCTGGAGTTTCCCGGGCCGCGGCTACGATTATCGGTGGCTTATCGTTAAAACTTTCCCGCCGGGCAATCGTGGAGTTTTCTTTTCTCTTGGCGGTGCCAACGATGATAGCGGCGACTGGTTACGACTTAATTAAAACCGGGTTTAGCTTTTCCGGCCAGGAATTAGGAGTTCTTCTGGTCGGTTTTATAATTTCCTTTTTTGCCGCTTTGGCCGGCGTAAAGTTTTTCCTGAAATTTATAACCAAATACAATTTTTTCTACTTTGGGGTTTACCGAATAATTTTAGGGCTGGTAATTTTAGCCTGGCTTTGGGTTTAGCGGTTTTAAATGTAAGATATTGCGCTCAGGGCAGAGTATGCCCTGAGTTTTTAGTTATTGACGACAACAAAGAAATATGCTAATATTTTTTAATGCTCTTTTTAGATTGGAATATTAAGGCATTCATCAAAATAGAAAACAGAATCTCAAAAAACAAACTTTCAAAGAAGGGGGAAGTACCGTGAGAAATCTTCTGGCGGCATTAGCAATTATCTTTTTTCTGCTGCCGATAGCGGGTAAGGTTGCGGCGGAAGAGGATATCGTTATCATCGCCTCGGGTTGTGAATTAAACGAGGTTGATAAAAAAATCATTAAGTCGACAATAAGGACCGATAACAGGGGGTTGCCTGTAAAGGAAGTTATAATCTTGGTGGACTCGTACGATTTCAAGAGATCAGACGGGAGCCCGGAAAAAAGAAATTTTACAACCGTCACAGTAAATGGCGAAGCCAGTAGTGATTCCTTCGAAGGAAAAGATCTCTTCTCTGGAACGGCTAAGTCAGTTAGTTCGATTAAAAGAGCGTTGAAATTTGCGCTCCAGAAAAGGAACGAAAAGCAGGCGGCTGGGAATAAGGCCGGCGATAAGGCGGTTAACTCCACCGGCTCTGATGCTCAGATGAAACCTGACCAGACGAAGAACCAGGGCCAGGAAAAATCCGACCTCGTGACTGCCCCAAAAGTAGAAAAATCAAAAGCAAAGTTCAAAATCATCAAAAAGCAATGACCTTTCCCGTCCTTGCCCATACAACCTCTATAACTTCAGCCGAAGCATTATAGAGGTTTTTTTATTTGCCAATCTGTTTATAGCCTGGAGCCAACAAAAGCATTGAGCTTATCCAACAATAATGGTAAAATAAATTCAGATAACCAAAACAGTTTTTCTGTCTGTTTTTTGGTATAGGGAATTTCTAAATATGAATAATTTAGTTAAAAAAATAGCTAATTTCCTGGATCTAAAAGAATTAGGCAAAAGAGCCGCTACGGTTATTGTTTTAACTCTGACCGCAATTATTACGGTTTGGGTTTACGCGGCGTTTGTTGAGCCTTCAGTTGGCCCCAATTCTTCCGACCAGGATTTCGCCCAGAATATTTTAGGCAATAATGACGCTAATAACGATTTTAGCTCTTCTAATGTCGCTTCTAACGCCGACGGCAGTATTATTGAAAGAGAAGAGTATATCCAGACAGGAATCGGCACCAATGCGAGCGCGACTACGACACCCTCCGCAGCTTCCTCGCTTTGGAGCGGGTTGAAGTATATAGAAGGTAATATGTTGAACAAAAAAAAGTATTATTTGACTTCGGCCACGATGGAGGGCGGTGGGCCTTTGACCGCCTGCGCCTCTGGGTACCACTTCGCTTCATTATGGGAATTAATTGATCTTAATCAACACACTTACAACTCATCTCTTGGGATGTATTTGGATGATTCCGGGTTGTATGGTCCTCCAGTCGGCACACTCGGGTGGATCAGGACCGGTGGTGTCTCTAATACCACAGTTACTGTAGGTACGGGAAATTGCGCCGCCTGGACATCAACTAGCGGAGCTCATTATGGAACTATGGCAAGGATAACAACATCATGGGCAGGGGGCGCCACAACCATCTCTCCTTGGGAAGGCGACATAGACTTTTGCAACACACAGCACAGAGCGTGGTGCATGCAAAATTAATAGGATACCCTTAGTAGATAGAGGATTAATACTTGCTTAACGGTTTACCTTTGGTATTAATTGTTAAATTATTTCCGCAGTCTTTTCACGGGGACTGCGGTTTTGTTATAATTGAGATTAAAATTATCTCATTTGCCAACACTGTCCTTCTTAGGTATGATAATAGATGAAATAAAGGTTATTAATTAACGCCCGATAACATGAAATTTGTCCATCTCCATACCCATAGCCATTATTCTTTGCTTGACGGCTTAACTAAAATAGACGAACTCGTAGCCGCGGCTAAAGAAGACGGAGTTCCCGCTCTGGCTTTGACTGACCACGGGGTTATGTATGGCGCGATTGAGTTTTATCAGAAATGCAAAAAAGCCGGGATAAAGCCGATTATCGGGGTTGAAGCATATCTCGCGCCAAAATCCCGTTTTGACAAAAATTCCAGGGCGGATGAAAATTATTACCATCTGATTCTCTTGGCGAAAAATAATGAAGGTTATAAAAATTTAATAAAACTCACGACGATCGCCCATCTCGAAGGGTTTTATTATAAGCCGAGAATAGACTGGGAAGTTTTAGAAAAATATCATGACGGCTTGATCGCCTCTACCGCCTGTTTAGGCGGGGAAATACCCCACCTCATTTTATCGGGCAAACTGGAAAAAGCTCGGCAAAGGATCATTGAATATAATAATCTTTTTGGCCAGGATAATTTTTATTTGGAATTGCAGGACCATCCCACCCTAGATGGTCAAGGCGAAGTTAATAAGAAATTGATTGAGTTTTCCCGGGAATTGGGGGTCCCTTTAATTGCCACCAATGATATCCATTATTTAAAGAAAGAGGACGACGAAGCGCAGGATATCCTTCTTTGCCTGCAGAATAAAAAAAAGAAAGAAGATAGCGACCGAATGAACATGACCGGGGTTGATTATTCAATGCGCCCGGGCCGGGAAATAGCCGAAGCTTTCCGCGACGTGCCGGAGGCAATCGCCAATACGGAAAAGGTCGCTCTAGCCTGCGAAGTAAATATTGAATTAGGCAATATTACTCTGCCTTTTTTTGAGGTGCCGGAGGGCTATAATGAAATAAATTATTTAGGGGAACTATGCCGGCAGGGCCTGGATAAAAGATATGGAAAAAATTACGAAAAAGTTGGCAAGGAGATAAGAGAAAGAATGGATTATGAATTGTCCGTGATTGAGAAAGTGGGCTTTTCTTCTTACTTCTTGATTGTGGCGGATTTCGTTAATTGGGCGAAAGACAACGGGATTGTCGTTGGTCCGGGCCGAGGTTCGGCGGCCGGCTCTTTAGTCTGTTTTTTAACCGGCATAACGAACCTGGATCCCTTAAAATACGATTTGCTTTTTGAGCGTTTCTTAAATCCCGACCGTATCTCCATGCCGGATATAGATATGGACTTTGCCGATACCGGGCGGGATGAGGTAATCCGTTATGTGGAAGAGAAATACGGGAAAGACCATGTTTCCCAGATTATTACTTTTGGGACGATGGCGGCCAGAGCCGCTGTTCGCGACGTCGGCCGGGTTCTAGATTATCCCTATGACTACTGCGATAAATTAGCCAAGATGATCCCGATGTTTTTAAAAATTGACGAGGCTTTGAAAAATGTTAATGAGTTAAAAGAGATATATAAGAACGAAGAAGCGGCCCGGCGGATTATTAATTATGCCAAACGCTTGGAAGGCGTGGCGCGGCACGCTTCCACCCATGCTTGCGGAGTTCTTATCACTAAAGAGCCACTCACTGATTATGTACCTTTGCAGTACGCTTCTTCGTCCGACCGCAGCATAGTTTCCCAATACAGCCTGCATCCGATCGAGGATCTGGGCCTCTTAAAGATGGATTTTTTGGGGCTTAAAAATTTAACGATCATTGAGTCGGCCATTAAGATTATAAAAAATACCCGCGGTTTTGAGATTGATATTAATGATATTCCTTTGACTGATAAAAAGACTTACGATTTATTCCAGGCCGGAGAGACGACCGGGGTATTCCAGTTTGAATCATCCGGCATGAAGCGGTATCTCAAGGAACTTAAACCCACGGAGTTTGAGGATATTGTCGCCATGGTGGCCCTGTACCGGCCCGGTCCGATGGAATGGATAGAAGATTATATCAACGGGAAACATAACCGAAAAAAAGTTTCTTATCTTCACCCCAAACTCGAACCAATCCTTTCCAAAACTTACGGCGTGGCGATTTATCAGGAGCAGGTTATGGAAATCGCTAAAAGTTTAGCCGGGTTTTCCATGGCCGAGGCGGATGTTTTAAGAAAAGCCGTTGGGAAAAAGATTTTGGAACTTTTAGCCAAACAAAGAGAAAAATTTGTTGACGGCTGCGTGAAGAACGGCATTGCCAAGGAGCAGGCGGAAAAGATTTTTTCTTTTATTGAACCGTTCGCCGGTTATGGCTTTAATCGAAGCCACGCCGCCTGCTATGCTTTAATCGGCTACCAGACCGCTTATTTAAAAGCCCATTGGCCGGCGGAATTTATGGCCGCGTTGCTCACTTCCGACCAGCAGAATACGGACAGGATTACTATCGAAATCGAAGAGTGCCGGAAAATGGGGATTAACATAATGCCGCCCGATATAAATGAATCTTTCGCTTCTTTTACCGTCGTGACGAGCGGCACAAAAGCCAACCAGGCGGTCGGGGAAGCCGAGGAAGTTAAGACTATCCGTTTCGGTTTAAGGGCCGTAAAGAATGTCGGCGAGAATATTGTGGGGGTAATTATAAAAGAGAGAAAGACGGAAGGGCCTTATAAAAATATTTTTGATTTTTTGGCCAGGGTGACTGATAAGGATTTAAATAAAAAGTCTTTGGAAAGCCTGATAAAAAGCGGCGGTTTAGACCAATTTGGCGAGCGCGGGCAGATGCTTGCCAATATTGACGGCTTGCTTAGCTTTAATAAAGAGGTGAGCAAAGCCAAGGGGAGCAAACAAAACAGTTTGTTTATTGACGCTCCCAGTTTAAATAAGGGAAATGAAATAAAGCTGGCCCCAGCTCCGCCGGCCGGAAACCGGGAAAAGCTTGATTGGGAAAAAGAATTATTGGGTTTTTATATTACCGAGCATCCGTTTTCAAGCTATGAGAAATATTTGCTAGATATAATTGTTCCTTTAGCCGAACTGCAATCAGCTTTATTGGAGGACCCGAGTTCATCCGGCATTTTTCCGGGGAAAGCGAATTTTTCTTCCGGCCAAAACGGAAACGGCGAGCTGATTAATATTTCCGGAATAATTACCAGCATAAAAAAAATAACTACCCGCACGAATGAATCAATGTTTTTTGTTAAAATAGAAGATGCCATAAGCAATGTGGAAGTTTTGGTATTTCCCCGTTTGCTAAAAGAAACTGCTTATATCTGGCAGGAAGGGAAAGCGATTATCTGCCAGGGAAAAATTTCCACTAAAGACCGGGAAATAAAATTATTGGCCAATAAGGCCGAAGAGCTAATTTTAGAAACTATTGAAAATTCCATAAGTAATTTTAGGAAAAAGTCGGCTAGTAACGGTTTTACTAAGAGAGGAAACGGGAATGGTTTAGATAGCCGCAGGGAAAAATTCGCAGATAAAGCAGCGCCCCTTCTTCCTCCTAAAGCTGCCAGCCGGCCCTTGGGGTTAATGTTTAAAAAGGGTTTGGATCCGGAAGAGCTTGAAGAGCTTAAGGGTATATTTTTAAGAAATAAGGGAGAGGATAAGGTTTATTTTATAATCAGAGATGGCCAGGGAAAAAGCGTAATGGAAACAGGTTTCCGCGTAAACAATAGTAATTATTTAAGGGAAGAAATAACCGGTTTGTTTGGCGGCAGCTTAGAGGTTGTAGACAAAAAATAAAAAGTTTGTTATATTATTAGTGTAACTACGAATTATCACCGCCTAGGCGGGATCCCGCTAGCAATAAATAATAAGGAGCGGGACAAATCCGCTACGAATTTACGAATTTTGGCAGAAAAAGTTCATTCAGTATTCGTAAATTTGTAATAAATTTGTAATTCGTAGGGAAGTAAACATCTATAAACCGCGTTAACTTGAAAATCAGTCGAGAGTATAATACTGCTTAAGTCGTGTTAATAATATTAAAATAAGGAGGAATTATGCCAAAAATAAAAGGAAAAATAGAGAAATCTTCCCTTTCAAAAAAAAACAATAAAGAAGCCGCTCCTTTAGTTGTTGAAGAGGAGGCCAAGTTTCCCCTAAAAATAGGCCAAGTTTACCAACCGTCTTCTTCTGTGGATAATGCCAGTCCTGGCCCTAAAAAGCAGAATAAAAATCCTAAAAAATTAGAATCAAGCCCGCTTCGGCCGCTTAAGCGACCCCGCTTAGGGGGAGAGGCTGGCTCAGCCTCGTTAAGTCTAAGCGAGCCAGCCGAAAAAGAGGCAAAAAAAAATATGAATCCTCCAAAAATAAATTTATACCGCAAAATAGCCCTGAGTTTTATTGTTTTAACGGTTATTTTACTGGGTGTTATTTTTTATTTTTCTTTCGTTAAGTTAAATATCGTTTTGATACCGGCGCAGGAAAGGTTAAGCGACAGTTTATCCATAGATATTTATGGGAGCGGCAGCGAGCCGGCCGTATTAGAGAAATCTCTGGCTGGCATTGTGGAGCAAACAAGCATTGAGGAGAAAAATACCTATTCCGCCAGCGGATCAGAAAAGATCGGCGAAGAAGTGACAGGCAAGGTTACGGTTATAAATAATTACAATAAAAGTCAGCCGTTGGTGGCGACCACCAGATTGCTGTCTTCGGATAATAAATTGTTCCGGATAAAAAATACAATCAATGTGCCGGCAGGAGGATCGCAGGAAGTAGAAATATATGCTGATCTAGTCAATGAAGATATGGCTATCGGCCCGACAAAATTTACGATTCCTGGCTTATGGGCCGGGCTGCAGGATAAAATTTATGCTGAAAGCAAGGAAAAATTTGTTTATGGGCAGCAGGCAAAAAAATATATTCAGCAGTCAGATATTGACCAGGCGACTAAGGATTTAAAAAGAAGCCTATTGGAAAAAGCAAAGAACGAAATAGGCGAGAACTATAAAGGTTATAATGAAGTTATTTATAGTGTTGATGAAAATACGATCAGCACCGAGGTCGGCGGGAAAGTGGGCGAAGAGAAGGATAAATTTGATGTAAGCATGAAGGCGATGGTAACGATTGTCGCTTTTTCGGGCGACGAGGCGGGGAAAATGGGAAAGGAAAAATTAGCGGAAGTGGTGCCGGATAATAAGGAACTCATAGAATTTAAGCCGGAAGAGGCAAGTTACAGTTTAAACAGTTTTGATGTGGCGGCGGGCCGGGCAACGGTTAACGCTACTTTTGAAGGCAAGATGAGCTTAAAAAGCGAAGCGGATATTATTGACCGGCAGAAAATCGTTAATTTAACGCGCGAGCAACTAGAAGATTATTTAAGCGGCTTTAAGGAAATTGCCGGTTATGAAATTAATTTCTTCCCGTCTTTTATAGACAAGGTGCCGAATTTAGCAGACAGGATAAATATAGAAGTTAGGGAGTAAAGAGCTTATTATAAATTAAAGTAAAATATATGCTGAGAGAAAAAGGGCCGGATATGCCTTCCGGCAAAGAAGAATGGAGGAGAGAGTTAGAATTAAGACGCCAAGGTTTAGATCAAGCAGATCAGGAGTTATTAAAGAATAGCAGTCCGGCCAATTCAGAAGTTCATAATAAACATTGGAAGACGTTTAACAGGGTAATAACTATTGATACTTTTTTGGAGCCGGGCAATAGTGGGTTAAGCCGGGACGAACTAATGGAAAAAGTTCATAGTAATATGGGCACCGCGTTTATTAAAAGTGTGTTTGAAGAAGAGATGGATGAAATAGAGAAAGTGTCAGGGATGGAGAAGGATGAAATAGAGAAAATAAGAGACGTCGCTTAATAAAATTTATTATAATTTATCCAAGAGGCGATTGCCGTGGTTACCAGCCATGGTGTTACGTAAGCTACGTAATATCCCGAGTACTCGGGACTAAGCCAAGAGGGTAAAGAAAGAGTGGTCTTGTTTCTAGCGAGACAATCTGGGTGGAACCGCGGAATTAAAAACTCCGTCCCGGTGTGTTAAATTATTTTAATACATTGAGGCGGGGTTTTTAAAATGAATAATTAATAATGAAAAATAAATAATTATATGATCGGGTCGATTTTAAAAGGTGAAAAAGTGATATTGAGGCCGATAAAAGTCAGTGAAGCTGAGAATTTTTTGCGTTGGTTTAAAGATTCTAAAGTTACTAGGTTCCTTAGGATAGAAGGAGGGGATTTAAATTTAAAAAAGGAAAGGGATATTATCAAAAATATTAGAAAAAATAAAAATAAAATGGTGTGGTCTATTTATACTAAGGAGGGTAAACATATTGGCGACTCGGGGCTGCATGAGTTAGATTTAAAAAGAAATAAAAAAGCTACGTGGGGAATTGTAATCGGCGAAAAAAATTATTGGGGCCAAGGATATGGCACCGATACTTTGAGGACCATTTTGAAATTTTGTTTTACTAAATTAAAACTAAACAGGGTAGAATTGTCTGTTTATCCTCCGAATATAGCCGGTTTTAAATTATATACTAAATGCGGTTTTAAAAAGGAAGGGATAAAAAGAAGATCTATTATGAAGAGGGGAAAATATTTAGATGAGATAATTATGGGGATATTAAAAAAAGAATTTAAAAATTAACTATAAAAATATGGATAAAGAAAAAAATTTAGAGATTATTCGGCATAGCTTAAGCCATGTTATGGCCGCGGCGGTTAAGGAGTTTTGGCCAAATGTGAAGTTCGCTATCGGGCCGGCGTTAGAAAACGGCTTTTATTATGATTTTGATTTTGGCAAAGAAAAAGTAAGCGAGGAAGATTTAGCCAAGATTGAGAAAAAAATGGAGGAGATTATAAAAAAAGACCTGAAATTTGAAAGGTCAGAAGTAAAAATTAATGAAGCGATTGCCAGAGAAAAAAAATCCGAGCAGATTTATAAGGGAGAACTGATAAAAGATTTAAAAAAAGACCCAGCCTTCGCTAAAGCCTCGGCGGGCAAGGGGGGGGAAGTTAGTTATTATAAACTTGGCGAATTTGAAGATTTATGCCGCGGACCGCACGTGGCTTCAAGCGGAAAGCTGAATAATGCCGGCTTTAAACTGACTAAACTGGCCGGAGCCTATTGGCGGGGAGATGAAAAAAACGCTATGCTTACCCGGATTTACGCCGTGGCCTTCGCGAATAAAAAAGAGCTGGGAGATTATTTAAAGATGATGGAAGAGGCAGAAAAAAGAGACCATCGTAAATTAGGGAAAGAATTGGATTTGTTTGTGTTTTCCGATTTAGTCGGACCAGGTTTACCGTTATACACTTTTAAAGGCACGATTATTCGCCGTGAAATTATTAATTTTTCTAATGAGCTCCAGCGTGAAATTGGCTACCAGGAAGTGCATACGCCGAACATGAACAAAGCGGAACTTTTTAAAGTATCAGGCCATTATGATAAATACAAAGAAGATATGTTCCGAGTTGTTTCCAATTATACTGATGAAGAATATTTTCTCAAGCCCATGAATTGCCCGCAACACACGCAGATTTACGCCTCAGAAATGAGAAGCTATCGCGATTTGCCTATTAGGATAGCGGATTTTGCGAATCTTTATCGTGACGAAAAGCCCGGCGAGCTTTCCGGCTTGATTCGCCTGCGCTCATTCTGCCAGGACGATGGCCATTGTTTTTGCCGGCCGGATCAGATTAAAAAAGAATTTCAATCTGTCCTTGGCGCCATTAAAAAAGCCTTGGCTGTTTACAAAATGGATTATCATATTCGTCTATCCCTCTGGGACCCAAGCCAACCGGATAAATATTTAGGCGAACCGGCAGTGTGGGAAAAATCTCAAGCGATATTAAAAGATATTTTGGAAGAAAATAAATTAACTTATATCACCAGTATCGGCGAGGCGGCCATTTATGGCCCAAAAATGGACATTCTAACCAAGGATTCGCTCGGTCGTGAATGGCAAATATCCACTATTCAGCTTGATTTCATTATGCCGCAAAGATTCGGCTTGTCTTATATTGACGAGAATGGCAAGCAAAAGACGCCGGTTATGATCCATCGGGCGATTGTGGGCTCGCCAGAAAGATTTTTAGGCATTTTAATCGAGCACTATGCCGGCGCGTTTCCGGTCTGGCTTTCGCCCGTTCAGGTAAAGATTATTTCTGTCGGAGAAGGCCATATTGAATTTTGCCAAAAGTTGGCCGGGGATTTTAGAGAAGAAAAAATAAGGGTAGAAGTGGATGGAGACAATGAAACCGTCGGCAATAAAATCAGGAAAGCGGTTGGCGAAAAAACACCTTATGTTTTAGTAGTCGGGGACAAAGAAATGGAGTCTAAAAAATTAGCGGTGCGCGACCGGGGGTCTAGAGAAACCAGAGAAATAGAGAAAGATAAATTTATTGCTGAAGTGAAAGAAAAGATTAAAAACAGGAAATAAAAAATTTTGAAAATAAAAAAAGCCCACCGGTTAAAAACGGGTGGGCTTTTGTATTGATTTGCATCAAGATGACAAAAGGTCAAACTCTTCCGCCAAAACCGAAGCGGCTTTGCCCAGGTTTTGGGCAGAAATCGCCACGGTGATACTGATCTGGCTGGTGGAGATAAATTCAATGTTTATGCCATTTTCCCCCAGGACCCTGAATAGGCGATAGGCGAAACCTGATGTTTCTTTCATATCCATATCAATAAGAGAAATGGCGACGAGCCCTTGGCGTAAAACAGTTTCCGTCCCTCCGGTTTTTTCCATGGTCGGGGCAACTCTTTCCGCCGCCGTTGTTTCCAGAAGAATGGAAATTTGGGTAGTTTCGCCCCCCTGGCCTTGAGCGATGTCAATTACGTTTATTTCTCCAAAAACGGAGAAGACTTCCGCGGCCTTCCCCGGCTCATTGGGAATGCCAGAAATAAGGAAGCAGCTGATCTCCTTTTTTATAGCTATTCCGCTTTGGCTGGCGGTTTTTTCCAGATCGGCGATATCACCGCTGGTAGCGGTGACCAAAGTTCCGCCAGTGCTTTCCCCGATACTAGGAGAAAGTAGAACTCTGATATTCACGCCATACATCTTGGCCAACATAACAGACCTGTCCCTTAGCACTCCGGCTCCGGCCACAGACATAGCGATCATCTGCTCATAGCTTATGGTATAAAAACGGCGGGCGTTAGGGACTAGACGCGGGTCAATGGTATAAACGCCATCAACGTCTGTGTAGATTTCACAGACGTCAGCCTTTAAGACAGCGGCCAAAGCCACGGCCGTAGTATCAGACCCGCCCCGGCCTAAAGTAATTATATCCAGGCCGTTTTCGAAGATGCCCTGAAAGCCGGTGACAACAACTACTTTTCCTTCTTTCAGCAGTTTTTTTATGGGAGACCCTTTTTTTAAGGCCTTTATCCTTCCTTCTCCGAATTCGCCAGTAGCCACAAGACCGACTTGGCCTGCCGTCAGGCTTTCTGCCGGCACGCCAATATCTTCCAGGGCGATGGCGAGCAAAGACGCGGATTGCACTTCCCCGGTCTGAACAAATTGATCTGTTTCTCGCTTTTTAGGATCACGACTTATTTCTTTGACTAAAGCGAGAAGCCTGTCGGTTTCATCTCCCATAGCAGAGACGACGACAACAATACCGCATCCATCTTTTCGGCAGCGTTTTATATGGGCTGCCACCTTTTTGATTTTCCCCGCGTCGGCCAGCGAGCTGCCGCCGAATTTCATTACTGTAATCGGCATACGAGGCATAAGCCCCTCCTATTTTTAAGGGTTTTTTGTCGAATGAGCGTTATAAGATATTATCATCTAAATATTCAAGCGTCAATTGTGTTATTATCTAATATGCTTTATAATATAATCATCTCTAAAATTAATTAACATCTACATGGAAATAAACAAAAGGCCAATTAATATTAATATTTCCACCGTCACCATTTTAAAAACCATTCTTATTATATTAGCGCTTTATTTTTTTTATCTGGTAAGAGATATTTTGGTCATTATTTTCATTTCTTTAATACTGTCCAGCGCTCTTGAGCCGTGGATTAATTGGATGCATAAGAAAAAAATACCCCGCGGGATAGGCATTATTATCATTTATTTTTCTTTATTTATCATTGTCAGCTCCGCTTTTTATCTTATTATTCCGCCGATTGTGGCTCAAGTTAAAGAATTATCGGTAACTTTTCCCTACTACCTAGAAAAAGTAATTTCCGGGGTTTCCGCTTTAAAAGAGTATGCTAGCCAGCATGGCGTTTTAGACAATCTCAAAGGCAGTTTAGACGCTTTCGCCGCTAACTTAGAGGGAGCGGCCGGCGGAGTTTTTTCTACCGTTTCCGGAATCGTGGGCGGTGTTCTTTCTTTTTTTCTGATTTTAGTCATGACTTTTTACATGGTGGTTGAGGAAAGCGCGATGAAAAAAATTATCTGGTCAGTGGCGCCGGAAGAGTATCAGCCTTATATTATGCAGCTTATCAGCCGGATGCAAGGGAAAATCGGCTTGTGGCTCCGCGGCCAGTTAATTCTTTCCTTGATAATATTCACTTTAACATTTCTAGGGCTTTCTATCTTAGGGGTAAATTACGCTTTGACTTTAGCTTTAATCGCCGGGCTGACCGAATTTATCCCTTACTTGGGGCCGATCTTGGCGTCTATCCCGGCCATATTTTTGGCTTTTACCCAGTCGCCTATGCTCGCTTTATTTACTTTAGGCCTTTATTATATTATTCAAATGATGGAGAACCACATTATTGTGCCGAAATTAATGCAAAAAGTGGTGGGTTTGAACCCGATTGTGAGCATTGTGGTTTTATTGGTAGGGTTTAAAGTCGGCGGTATTGTCGGAGCGATTCTGTCCCTGCCAGTCGCCACCGCTATCGGCGTTTTTTTGAAGGATTTATTTGAAGGGAAAGGAGTGAGGGAGGATGTCGCAAAATAAAATTCCTAATTCACCTAATTCACCTAATATCTAATTTCTAATAAAATTCCTAATTCAAAAATTTCTAATGCCAAAAAATTTTTAATTTAAGAATTAGGCATTAAAATTTTTATTAGGAATTAGGTGAATTAGAAATTAGGAATTAAAATTTTTTAAGAATATGTCCAATCGTTTTTCCGTCATTTTAGATAATTTAATCGTTTATTTAGTTAAGGGCTTGGTTTTCCTCCTGCCTTTATTTTTTTTACCCTGGACGCTTGAGTTTTTTGAATTTAACAAGCAGGTCTTGCTTTGGCTGGTAGCGATCCTTTTGGCTGTTTTGTGGCTTGTAAAGATGGTTTACCCTGTTATAAATTTTAACGAGAGTATCATTTCTAACGGGGCGAGGTTTGAAAAGCAAATAATCTTAAAGCGCACGCCTCTTGATATTCCGATTCTGACTTTTTTAATCATCACCATGCTGGCCGGTATTTTCAGCCAGGACCGATTTTCTTCCTTTTTTGGTTATTTCGGCGCCGCCGGCAATGCCTGGTTTGGCCTTTTGGCTTTAGCTATTTTCTATTTTTTAATCGTCAACCTGGCCGGTACGGACAGGCGTCTAGCTCCTATTTCTTTATTAAAACTGCTGTTCTATTCTTATGGCTTAATTCTTCTTTCCGCCTTTCTTTCTCTTTTCGGATTATGGGATAAGCTGCTTCAGAAAACAAATACTTTTTATTCCTCGGGCTTTAATTTTCTCGGCGGCTCTTTGGAGATGCTAGCTCTTTACAGCGTCGTGATGATGGCCGTACTATCGGGAGTAATATTTTGTTGCCGTCAGGACGGAGCAAACAAAGCAAGCATTTGGCTGTTTAAAATAATTTTATTCTTTTCTTTAGTTTTTTTGGTAATAGTGAATTTTTCTTTGGCCTGGCAGGGATTGGCAATCGTCGGCTTTCTGTTTATTTTTTTAGAATTCAGAAACGCTGGTTTTAAGATTGGCGGGTTAAATAAAAGAAGGGTTTTATTTTTCTCTCTTCTTGTTATTCTGGCCGCTATCTTCTTGATTTTTCCCGCCCGTTTAAATGGGGAGGCGCAGTTTTTAACCGGCCAGGACCTGTCTCCGGAAGTAAATATTGGCTTTAAAAATACCGCTTCCGTTACTTTTGCGGCTTTAAAAGAGAATATAGTATTGGGCAGCGGACCCGGGACATTTTCCTATATTTTTTCCCTATATCGCCCGAATAGTTTAAATAGCACAGACCTTTGGCAATTCAGGTTTGACCATGGCGTTTCCTATATTCTGGAGATGCTCGGAACTACTGGAATTCTGGGAATTTTAAGTTATCTCTTGATTCTATCCTCCCTTTTTTATTTATTCTATATCTTTTTAAAAAGAGGGAATGGGGGAGAGGGGAACGGCTTAGTTTCCTCCCTCTTAGTAGCGCTATCAGTTTTAATTTTTTTCCAGTTTTCCTATTATACCAGCACTTCCATTTTGTTTTTATTTTGGCTGATGCTCGCTCTTTTAATGGTTTCCTGGCGAGCCTATCCGGGCTGGCTGATATTCAAGGAATTAAAATTAGACAAAGGCGGAAATTCTTTTAAGATATTGGAGCTGGCAGTGTTTTTTCTTTTTTCCGCCTGGCTGATTTTAGCCGGTTTTACCGTTCGGTATTGGCTAGCTGATTTTTATGCCCGAGCCGGAGGCGAAACCAATTTAATCAAAGCCGCCCGGTTAAATCCTTATTGCCCCGATTATGATATTCGCTTAACTAAAACTTATTTAAATGAAATAAGAAACGAGGCTTTAAAACCGGCTGATTTCAGGGATGACGAATTGATTCAGAAGTCGATTAACAGCAGTGTGGCCTGGGCCAAGGAAGCTGCCAGAGTCTGCCCTAATTGTGTAGCGTCCTGGGAAACTTTGGGAATGGTTTACCGCGATATTGGATCTTTTACCCAAGGCAGCGAAGCCTGGGCGGCTAAAGCTTTTAGCCAGGCTTCTTCCTTAGAGCCTTCCAACCCGGTAATTATAACCGAGTTAGGCAAGGCCTATTTGGACGATAACAAGTTAGCCGAAGCTGAGCAATCCCTAAAGAAAGCTCTGGAATTGAAAAGCAATTATCACGAAGCGGATTTTGCCTTAGCCCGGCTTTATGGCCAGCAGGGCAAAACCGACGAGGCCTTAGGAATCTTAGACGAACTAAGTAAGATTTATAAAGACGAGCGGATTTACTATGAACAGGGCCGGCTTTATTATAACCGCGGGGAGACTGACGAAGCTTTAGACAGATTTTTAAAAGTAATAGAAATTAATCCAATTCATTCTAATGCGCTCTATAGCATTGGCTTGGCTTTGGAATTAAAGGGAGAAAATAAACTGGCTTTAGAATATTTTAAAAAAGTTTTAGAGCTTAACCCGAACAATTCAGAGATTAAGAAAAAGGTGGAGGAGATGGAGAAGTAGGGACTAGTTAATTAGGTATTAGGTTTTAGGTGTTAGTTTATTTTTTTGTCATCTCGAGCGTAGCGAGAAATCTGTAATATCCTGCGAACGATAAGGACAAAGTGTTATTGCCGTTATTCGCGTATTATAGATTTCTCTCCCGAGTGCTCTCGGGATCGAAATGACAAGGGGTAGCGGCGATGTACTGAAATAGAGACTAAAAAATTTACAAATAAAAAAAGAGCACCGGTTCCGTTGTTTGGACTCGGTGCTTTTTATTACCGTTTTTGACGGTTAGCGGGTGAATGTTAAAATAGCTGTGAGATTACCTCTCTCAAGTCCGTTTCGACCCTTTCGTGCCAGGGACGCAAATCCGGTTCGAAACGCTGTTGCAAGAGGTGCTGGATACCCATGATATAGCGGATTGCGATAGCTGCGCGCTGCTCGTCAGAGTATCCCTCTTTCCCCTTTGACATGTCGCGGGCGAACTCTTTGGAAAAAGACTTCGGGACTATTATGACCCGGCTATTCACGACATAGTCTTTTTCCGTGATTCCTGGTTGTGTCCTTTGAAGATACTCAACCAGTCCGCTTTCATCACCGGCGAGGAAAAGTTTTTCCTGGGCGAGGTAATCTACGAGATCCCAGTAGCGAGCCGAATTCATGGTATAAAGCTCATCCTTCGAACAGAGCACGCCCAAATAATTATAGCCGTGTTCGGTTTTAACATCGACGAGAATGATCCCGCGCTCGAGAAGATAGGCCATCACCGCGCCGAACGCAGCAAGTGATTTATTCCTGAGTCTGAAGTAGGCCACGGGGGTGCAGATCTTCATTTTGAACAAATATCCTGGTTCCACCGTAACATCATGGGATGCACTCTTCGTCGAGGGCGTGTCATAAATGGACGGCGTAGGCCCGTTCGGATACAAGTCGTCTGGAAGATCATAGCCGGCGAACTTCCTCAGCTTTTGATTCATGTAAGCGTGATAAAGCGAAGTTTCGGTCGTAGTTTTTGCCATGAATGCGCGAAGAACGTTTTCGAAATCCATACCCGTAACCTGTTCGGACGCGATGACCACGGAACCGGGCGGTAAACCCAGCTCAAACTGCGAACTGGGGAAAAAGGGAGTGACCAGACGACGCATGTGATCATGGTTCAGCGCCAAAACTTGGTCATTGAACGGAATACGGCCTCGGCCAATATCATGAGTTGAAAGGCGGTTAGACCGCAACATGATATAACCGGGGATTTTTTCAGCTCTTGTGAGCAGTGGCGGGTTTTTGAAGGAAACTCGGACTTTGGGCTTGTTATCGTCCGCCGTATCAGTGAAAGCGGTAAATTCAACCGGAAGACCTCTGAGTTGGTCCAGATAGTAAGGTTCTTTGTCGGCCGGAATAATGAATTCGCCCTCGCCACCGTTAATACAGTCGGAAACTTTACCAGGTTTTACAACGAAGCCGTTGAGGATAGGGAAAACACCAGCATTCAAAATGTCTTGTGCGGTAACGGGTTCCCCCTCTTTTGCCATGTAGGCGCGAACAAGTTCACGCGCCTCTTCTTCGGAAAGATATTGCATGCGTTTCTCCTTTCATGTCGCAGGAATGTTTACTCCTGATCAGACGAGGTTTCAACGTGAATTTTCGGTGGGGGATTGAATTCCTTCAGATATTGGTCCAGCACATGTCTTACAGCGGCATCATTGATACCGAACATTTGAGCCACGATAAACGCGGCATTTGTCAAGCCGTTTTTACCGATACCAGCCCACAACACTGTGCTTCCTTCAGGTCTTGCAACTGCGCATGCGATAGTGACATAAGCGGGAATAGTCGATGAATTCAGAGCAATACCGATGACCGGAACTGTGCGGGTAATCGCGGCAATAGCTCCGGGGAGAGCGGGATTTAATCCGGCAGCTGCGATGAAAACTTTTGCGCCATTTTCGGCTGCCGATACGCAGTATTTTTCCAATTCCTCCGGATTCCGGTCGGCGGAAATATACGAAAGATCCCATTCAAATCCCATTTTTCCCAGAGCTTGCAACAATTTTGATTCATCAAGAACCGGTCGATCATGCGGACTTCCAAGCACAATTTGAACATCCTTAAATGTGGTGTTCTGATCCATCAGATTGCCTCGCTTTCGGTTAAAGTAAAGTTTGTGCAAGGTACGTTGACTGCTTTATAGGTGAATTGAATTATTAAGTTCTAATGAGCGTTAAAACAAAAAAGCCGACCCTCCTTGGTTAGGCTTATTTCTAGTTTTTTCTTATTTCACTTTAACAGACTTCTTATAAAAAATCAACTACCTCACCCTCCACCTCGGCGAGCCTTCGGCCCGCTTCGCCAAAGCTCCAGCGAGGCGAGCGAGACGGGCCGCCCCTCTCCTAAGTAGGAGAGGGGATTGTTTAGGAAATAAAAAAACGGCGCCTGGCTTATAGCCTGGCACCGCTTGGAACAAAAAGAGACTTCTTAGGTGGCAGGAATTATTCGACTTAATTCCCGCCGATATTTTCGATAGTCTCTCCTTAACAATTGCATTTCCTGGCGTACGAGTTTATGAACCGGGGCGACCAAATTCTTCGGTTCAAGGAGAGCGTCCAATTCTTCCATTTGCTCTTCCGGAAGGGAAAGATTTTCCATCGCCGCATCAAGACCTTGACGAAATTCTTCAGCATTCGCATAGCTTCCGTCCGGATTAATCGCGATTTCCTGGATGGTTCTGTATGCGTCTCCGGAAATCCCCATTCTTTTTAGCACGGTTTGTAGACTGCTGCCGGCCATGCCAGGGTATTCGCGGAAGAATGCGCCAATCTTCCTTTGATTCGGGTGATAGTTTTTTAGCTCGGTCCGAATTCGGCTGAAGGCGATAAAAATCGGCATAAAATATCCGCCGATATTTCTGAATAGGTAAGATCTTTTCATGTCGCCCTGATGCGGATATTTCGGCAGTTGTTTCGCGAGAAGGTGAAGATTGCTTATGGCCTCTTCAAGCATGCTGATGCCGCCTTCCATACCCCACGCATTGCTTTTGCCTGGCATCAGGGAAGAACCTTTTCCGCCCTTCTTTTTTTCTTTCACGAAGAATTGGGAAGGACAGCTTGCCAAACTTACAAAGTCCGCCGTGAATTTAATCACTTGTTCAAGAATATTCGCAATTGTGGAAAAGATTTGCGCTTCCCGAACATAGGAAACGGATTGATTCTGCATGCGATCATAATGAAGGCCGAAACTTCCAACATAACTTTCCGCGAATCGCTGCCAATCAATGTCGGGGTATGCTGCGTAATGGCAAGTTAAGTTTCCGGTCGCCCCGCCAAAATTGCCGGTAAACCGTTTAAAACCGTGGCCATCTCTCAATTCCCTTGTAAGAGAATTTATGGCATATAAAACGGTTACTACTTTTTTGCCGAGAGTCCCGGGCTCTGCCGCCTGCTGGTGGGTAAAATCCCCAAGAATCAAGGGCTTACGAAAAGTTTCATACAGATTGATGTATTTCAGCAAGTCATCGCAGAATTCAAGAAGTGCGGGAATGAAATGGCCGTACACGAGCCTGTTCCCGATGATTCCGAAAACGTTGCCCATTACCATTTCTGACGTGTTAGCGAAGTGAACGCCATCAATATGGCTCTCAAGCCGAGGAAACATTCTCGCAATGAGGATCTTCAGGTAATCGGTGGCTGCGGCTGTATCGTGCTCCGTGAACTTTTCCATAAACTCCGCACGAAATACGTCTTCGGCCGTGTTGCCCAAATTCCGAATGCCATTAGTTTCCTCCTCGGTCAGTCCGGGGATGACTTTTCGATGGCTGAATATTCCTTGGTAGGAACGCAATTCTTCGCTCAAGGCAATAAAATATTCAGCCGCGACCCGGAATCTCAAAGTTCCGACCGCCCTCCCCGAAGTGATGTCATGAAGAAATATTGCATTCTTCAGATATCGTCCTAAACCGGGGATCGGAGATTCCAGCCTCAAACGCTCCGCCTCGTCCGGCACTTTCAAGAATAGATCTTCCAGAGTCGGAAATTTCGGGCCGTATCCCTTAATCATTTCATCAACCAAGCTCATATTAATCTCGCTTTCAAATAGAGTGAATGTGAATGTACAAAAAAGCCAAAATCCCTCTTTAGTTTGGCTTTGTTAGATTTTTAACTTTATTCTGAATTCTGCATTCTTAAATCTGAATTCTGCATTCCGATGTGCCCAGGGAGAGAATCGAACTCTCATGGACTTGCGTCCACACGATTTTGAGTCGTGCGCGTCTACCAGTTCCGCCACCAGGGCCTTTTGATTTTAGATTTTAGATTTTAGGATTACTCCTCTTTTTAAGCCATTGGAGATGTGAATAAAAATGGGCTTTAAGCCCTTTCACAATAGTTTGGCTGTTTTCAGTATAATAAAATTAGATTAAATTGTCAAAACGGTGCGGATAAGTTATAATAATGGGGTAATACCAAAAAGTTCAAATGGCAAAATCAAAATGACAAATCAAATCCAAATGGCAAATGATAGAATAAATAATAGGATATATGATTTAGAAGAGAGGACAGCGAGAGTTGGAGAGGATTTGATAGAATTTGCAAAAAAATTAGAAAAGAATTCGATTAATAATCCATTAATTAGCCAAGTAGTCAGATCGGGCACGAGTATGGGAGCTAATTATATGGAGGCTGATTGCGCAGATTCTAAGAAAGATTTCATTTATAAAATTTCTTTGTGTAAGAAAGAATCTAAAGAGACTTGCCATTGGTTAAGGATGATTGCTAAAGCGAATCCAGAATGCCTTAATCAATGTCGGAAATTATGGCAAGAATCCCATGAATTAACTTTAATTTTTTCTAAAATAATATTATCCAGTAAAAGTAAATGATTTTTTAATTTTTTGATTTGGCATTGATTTGACATTAGGATTTTGACATTAATTAAGTATGGGAAAAATTATCTCTATTGTTAACCAGAAAGGCGGGGTAGGAAAAACTACGACGGCTGTAAATCTGGGCGCTTACTTAGCTTCTTTGGGCAAGCAGGTTTTATTAGTGGATATTGACCCGCAGGCCAACGCCACTTCCGGTCTGGGAATTGACCATAAAAATTTAGAAAGCGGAATTTATGAAGCGATTATCGGGGATAAACCAATATTTGAAATTATAAAAAGAACTTTGCAGGAGGGGTATAAAATCGCGCCTTCAACTCTGGCTTTGGCCGGAGCCGGCGTGGAGCTGGTTAATATGGAAAATCGGGAATACCGGCTATCAAGAATTTTGGAACACATAAAGGATGAATATGATTATATTATAATTGACGGACCGCCTTCTTTAGGACTGCTCACTATAAATAGTTTAGTGGCGGCGGATGAAATTTTAATTCCGATTCAGAGCGAATATTACGCCTTAGAAGGCGTGGGGCAACTGCTGGAAACCATTGGCTTAGTCCAAAATAACCTAAAGCCGGAGCTGGGGATTATGGGAGCGGTAATTACTATGTATGACGGAAGAAACCGTTTGTCTTCTTCGGTTATGCATGAATTATACCAATATTTTCCTAACCGCGTTTTCCGCTCGGTAATTCCCCGAAGCGTGAAATTAGCCGAAGCTCCAAGCTATGGCCGTTCAATCCTTCATTACGACTCGGGGTCGCGGGGCGGGAAAGCGTATGAGAGACTGGCTAGGGAAGTAATAGACCTGGAAAGATAAAATGTAGTATTTGGGATTTTTAGGATTTTTACGATTCTTGAGATTCTTAAGATCCTAATAATCCCAAGAATCCTAAGAATCACAATAATCTTATTTTAACATTTTAAATTATGTCTAACGGACTTGGTCGGGGGCTTGGCTCCCTTATACCGCAGAAAATAAAAAAGATAGACGCTTTGCCCGAAGAGGGCTTAAGCGTGGTTGATGTTACTTCCGAAGACGACCGGGGAAAGGTGCTGGAGGTGGAGCCGGATAAAATTAAAGTTAATCCCATGCAGCCGCGGAGCCAATTCAGCGATTTTAATATGGATGAATTAGTTGAATCAATAAAAGAATACGGAATTATCCAGCCTTTAATAGTTACCAGAGCTGGCGGCGATAGCTACGAACTGATTGCCGGGGAAAGGCGTTTGCGGGCGGCCAAACAGGTGGGTTTAAAAAAAGTTCCGGTGATTGTCCGCGATGCTAATAGTCAGAGAAAATTAGAAATGGCTTTAGTAGAAAATTTGCAGAGAGAAGATTTAAATCCGATTGAAGCGGCTTTGGCTTATAAAAAATTAGCGGATGAATTTAACCTGACGCAGGAAGAAGTAGCCAAAAGAGTAGGCAAGTCCAGGTCGGCCATAAGCAATTGCCTGCGTTTTCTTAATTTGCCGGAAGAAATTCAACAGGCCTTAGTTGAGGGGAGAATTAGCGAGGGACATGCTAAATATTTAATCGGCCTTGACTCCGAAGCTAAGCAGATGGCTTTGTTTAAGAAAATTCTTCGCCATAACCTTACCGTGAGCGATACGGACAAAGAAGCTAAAAGAATGGGTGGGACTAAGCAGGCCCGGGTTAAAATTGATTATGCGGATAAAGACAGGGAATTTTCTTTGCGGGAGTTTTTCGGCGCAAAGGCGGAGATTAAGCGCAAAGGAAAGGGCGGGCTGGTCGTTGTTAGTTTTTTTAGCGATGAGGAGCTAGAGAATATAATGGGAAAAATAAAATAATATAAAAACAAAATAATAAGATAATATAAAAAGAGCCGTCTGTTAAGGCGGTTTTCTTTTAGGAAGTTAAAAGTTTATAAAGTTAAATTGTGGGATCTTTAGGATTCTTACGATTTTTGGGATTCTTGGGATTTTTTAAAAACTCTATCTTAAGAATCCTAAGAATCTCAAGAATCCATAGGGAGAAAAGCGTTAGGTGTTATACGTTATGCGAAGGTATGTTATAATATAGGCATGCAAAAAAATAAAGAAAAAACAAAGCGCATCGGCATTGACGCCCGCTTTTATGGTCCGATTGGCAAAGGTTTAGGCCGGTATACTAAAGAAGTTGTGGATAAGGTAGTGGCTTTAGACAGAGAGAATGAATATGTAATTTTTTTAAGCAATGAAAATTTTAGTGAGTTTGTTTCTGGCAATCCGAAAGTGAAAAAGGTTTTGGCCGATGTGCATTGGTATACTTTAGCCGAGCAAATCATTATGCCTTATTTAATTTGGCGGGCGCATTTGGATTTAATGCATTTTCCCCATTTTAACGTGCCGGTCCTGACGCCGGTTAAATTTGTCGTTACTATCCATGATTTAATTTTAACGAAATTTCCCACCGTTCGGGCTACGACTTTAAGCCCGCTTTTTTATAAAATAAAAAACCGGATTTATCGGATGGTTATTTGGCTGGCAATAAAGAGAGCTAAAACCGTCATTGCCGTATCGCAATTTACTAAAGATGATATTGCCGGGCAGTTTAAGATCAAGCCGGAAAAAGTGGTTGTTACCCACGAAGGAGTTTCCAGTTTGCTTAATAGAAAGTCAGATGATTTTCCCCATGACAAAGAAACGCCTTTAGGTTATAATATAGGCAGCCCCTTCTTACTTTACGTGGGCAATGCTTATCCTCATAAGAATTTAGAAGGGTTGGTTAAGGTTTTTTCTGTTATCCATGGGAAAAGGTCTGATTTGAGTTTAATTTTAGTCGGCAGACAGGATTATTTTTATAAGCGGGTCAAAGAGTTTACGGAAAAATATTGGGGTGAAAAAAGTCCGGTGGTTTTTCCCGGCTTTGTGCCTGATAGGAATCTGAAGCTTTTATATGGCCAGGCCTTGGCTTATGTGTTTCCTTCGTTTTATGAAGGTTTTGGCCTGCCACCCTTAGAAGCGATGGCTTGCGGCTGCCCGGTGGCAAGCTCTAATAAATCCAGCTTGCCGGAAATTTTAGGAGAAGCGGCAATTTATTTTAATCCGGAAGATGAGAAAGAAATGACGAGGCAGATTGAGAAGATTGTAGGGGATGAAAATCTGCGGCAGGAATTGACAAAAAAAGGTTATGAACAAGTAAAAAAATATAGCTGGGAGAAATGCGCGAAGGAGACTTTAGAAGTTTATAGAGAAGTTTTTAAGAAGTGAGAGCAAGGCCCTTGATGAAATTTTTGCCGGAAGCATTTGCCGCCATGAGGGAAGCGGCGAAAACTTTAATCATTTTATTATGAATACTCAAGAAGCTTGGGGAAAACAGCAAGAGATAATTGAATATTACAAAAAAAATGACCCAGGGATTCTTGAGCGCAAAAAAGGCTGGTTAGAAGATAAAATATTTAGCGAGATAGGTATAGAAAATATGCCAGACAATAGACCGGCTGGTTATTTACGACTTTTTCTCCAGGATTTTATTGTTGAGGAAAAAATAAAGGATAAAATAATCAGAATTAATGAGCTTAATAGTATAAATAGTAAGCAAACAGTTACTGAAAAAGAAAAAACTTTATATGCTCATTTAGTTAAAATAGGTATTCCGACCAATGTGGCCGTAGAAAGAATTTCGGAATCTTTAAATTATGAAAAGAAAAAAATTGGATTTGCGGGCCTAAAAGATGCGGATGCTATTACCGCTCAGCTAATAGCCATGCCGAGAATTAAAATGTCCGTTAATGAGATCGAGAAGATTAAAATCCAGAATGTTTTACTGACTAATTTCCATTATGCTCCCGGCTCATTAAACCCCGGTGATTTAGACAGGAATGTTTTTACCATAACTATTCGGGCTAAAGAGAAAATAGATGAACAAAATTTTAGTATAAAATTGAAAAATATTGAAAAGTATGGAATCTTAAATTATTTTCAATCACAGAGATTCGGAGGTTTAAGATTAATTAGCCACAAGCTTGGCAAATTGATTTTACAAGGTAATTATGAGTCGGCAGTTAAATATTTTCTTTTAAAATCCAATGAATATGACATACCCTTGGTGGCTGAATTAAGAAAGAGCGCGGAGGAAAAATACCCGGGTTGGGGGAAGATGATGGAAATATACGAAAAATTTCCTTATTCATTTTTTAACGAGTTGAAGGCATTAGAATATTTAAAAAATAATCCTAATAATTTTATCGGCGCCTTGATTGAAATAAATGACCAGACGAAGTTATGGGTTTTTGCTTATTCAAGCTGGCTTTTTAACAAGTTTCTTTCTGATTATTCAAAAATTAACGGCTGCGTTAAGGAAGAGTTTCCCATATTATTTAGCAGTAATCCGGAGGACTATAAGAGCTTTAAGAAATATCTAATTGAAGATGGAACATTAGATTTTGCAAAAAATTTATATCCGTTTAAGTTTATTCAGTTAAAGAAACGTTTAATATCAGGGAGAATATTCCCCGAGGATATAAACTACAAAATATTTAATGGCGGAGCAGTAATAAATTTTTCTTTGCCAAAAGCCTGCTACGCCACTACGTTTCTGTCTAATTTATTTGAGCTTACGGTCGGATTGCCTATCCCGGAATGGGTTAATACCGAAGAAATAGACCCAAAGGAAATAATCGGGCAGGGGAGTATTGCGGAAGTAAAAGAAAAGTTTAAGGATTGTTGGTATTCGAAATTAGACCAATTATAATAATATTCTAATATAATAATATTATAAAAAAAGAACACCCCGGGGTAGACTTTTAGCATGTAGTTTCCACGCTATTGTCCGCCCAGGGGTGTGTGGTCGGTTTTAAACTAACCGATATGTATTCCCGTCGATGCCGAGTTCCGCCGTTGTCTTCGTCGGTTTCGGCTGGTACGGCCCGGTGAGATTCACCGTATCAAGCCGGAACTGGCCCGGTCCGTCTTGCTTGTAACGCAGATTGCACCAGACCGAACAGTCTGCGAAACAGTAGTTGGCGAGAAGGTCTTTCACGGCCGGAGGGATGGGAAGCGCGTCGCCTTCCGCGCTGAACTGGAAAGTTTGAACCGGCTTGCTCTTGCCCTCCATTTTTTGGTAAAAACAGCCGGTGTATTTCAGTCCGAGTGCCTGCAACTCGGCGACCAGGTTGGTGATCCGTACGCCGGTTTTTTTCTGAAACAGGCAATAACCGGTGTCTGCCTTCCGCCGGTAGGCACCCGGGTTGAGACCCCTTCTGGTTGCTTCAGCGGTGTGGGCTGTTTCAATCCTGGTATCATCACGTTTTTTCTCTTCCACTCCGAGGACCGGGCCAATGCCCAGTACCTTGACCAGGACGATTGTCCGTGGTTTGGTGAAAACCGGCTGACGTTTCTTGGCTTCCCCTGTCGGTGCTTTAATTTCTTCTCTCATGACTTCCTCCGATGTGTGTGGTGTTGCGGTTTGGAACGAGGATTATTTATGTGTCTCAGATAATGTTTCCAATCCATGAAAAGAACGTAACATTACATAATATCACATTTTATAATTATTGTCAATAGTTTTATATAAAAAGTAGTATTTTTAGCTAATATTGGGTAAATTAATGAAGAGTGATGATAAAAAACTAAATATTTTGTCAGTCAGAAAGGAAGAAAGGTCTTCTCGTTTTGTCATTGATTTAAAAAAGGCGGCAGAAGAGGAAGAGGCGGGGAATAAAAAGAAAGCTGATAATTATGGCCGAGGCGATTTTTTTGACAGACTGGCGGAGTTTGATTTTAAAGAATTCTTCTCAAGAGGCGGTAGCCTGAAAAAAGAATTTTCTGAATTTTTTAAAAATTATCGCGGGGATAAAACCAATATTGCCAAAGGAGCCGTTAAATTATTAGCCGCCAGCAAAGTACCGCTGGGAGCGAAAGAACCTTTTATCTTCGGCTCGAAACTGGCGATTGAATGGCTTGATATTTATAGCGGGAAACTAAAAGATCTGGCTTTTTTCAGCTTAATTAAATTTGTCTTCGTTATTTTCTTTAAGATAGCCGGCTGGCTTTATAAATTTTGCTATAGAGTCGGCTGGCTGGCTTTATTTCTAATTCGGTTTTTATGGTTAGTTCTTTATGAACTTATCGGTTTGGTTTTTTCAGCTATCTACAAATTTTATTCAGGAGTTAAATTTATCAGCCAATTTTTGTATGTGAATTTTAGGGATTTTATCCAGGAGATTTTTGGGATAATAAAAAGATTTATTTTTTTATTGTCAAAAGAATTAAAAATAGGATGGGGTCAATCGTCGGTGAAGGCTAAAAATGTAGTGGAAACCATAAAGAGAGAAAAAGCGGCAATTAGCCAGCGGCTAGAAGATAGTTATGAGGAGAAGAAGGCAGAGATATTAGTAAACCCCGTTAGAAAAATACAATTTTCTAACGGGGTAAAACCAAGGTTGACTTGGCGGCGTTCGGTTTTGGGTTTTGCTTTGGTTTTATTGATCTTAGTTTTGCCTTTTAAAATTTTTGCTTATTATAAATCACTTGATTTAGAAAAATTGAAAGGCAAGATACTCGGCGCGTCTGAAGCCGCCCTGGGCGACTTGTCCACGGCTTCGCAATCAGCCACCCGACTTAATTTCGGCGAGGCGAGCGATAATTTCTCCAAAGCTGGTGAAAATTTTTTAGAGGCGCAAAAGCAGGTATCGGAAATAAATGATGTATTTTTTTCCTTAGCTTCCCTGGCGCCCGGAGGGGAAATAAAACTGGCGGGAGAGGGCAAGAAAATTTTAGCTGCCGGACAGGTCGCCTCAAGTTTGGGTGAAAATTTAAGTTTGGCGATGCAAAGTTTATTTGAAAATAATGGTAGGGATATCCCAGAGATGATAAACAGCTTTACTCAGTATGGGAAAATAACCGCCGGCGAAGCCGCTGATTTAAATAATAAATTGGAAGAAATTGATATTAATGCCTTGCCTGACGAATATAAAGATAAGTTTTTATTTTTGCAGGAAAAAACAGAAGTTTTAGAAAAGGGATTGGCTGAGTTTATTGGTTTAATGGACAAGTTGGGAACCTTTTTGGGGACTAATCAGGATAAGCGGTATTTATTGGTTTTCCAGAATAATGCGGAAATGAGGGCGAGCGGAGGATTTATCGGCAGTTTTGCTTTAGTAGACATGGCCGGCGGGAAAATAAAAAATATAGAAGCGCCGGGCGGAGGGAGTTATGATACCGAGGGGGGCTTAAGGGAATTAGTGGCGGCGCCTGAACCTTTGCATTTAGTTAATCCTTTGTGGCATTTTTGGGACGCTAATTGGTGGCCGGATTGGCCGACTTCGGCTAAAAAGTTAATGTGGTTTTACGAAAGAAGCGACGGGCCGACGGTAGACGGAGTTATCAGCTTTACCCCGACGGTTTTAGAAAAACTTCTGGCCATAACCGGCCCGATTGATATGACCAAGGATTACGGCGTGACTTTAACCGCGGAAAATTTTTGGCTAACTACGCAAAAGATCGTTGAAGAAAAACCTAACCCCGAGGAAGCCGATAAGCCGAAAAAAATTATCGGGGATTTGCTGGATAAAATCATTGAAGATCTGCCGGCGAAATTAGATAAAGAAAAATTAATTAAGATTTTGGCTCTTGCCGAAGAAAGTTTAAGCGAAAAGCAAATTTTATTTTATTTTACTGACGAAGAGCTGCAAAAAGAAATAGAGAAGCGGGGCTGGGACGGAAAAATAAGGGAGGCGGGCAGGGATTATCTGTCAGTGGTTAATACTAATATTGCCGGCGGTAAAAGCGACAAACGAATAAAAGAGAAGATAAATTTGGTGTCAGAAGTTATGCCCAATGGCTCTGTCATCAATACTTTAAAAATAGAAAGGAGCCATGAAGGAATAAAGAATGAGCCGTTTGCCGGCGTGAGAAATGTGGATTGGCTAAGAGTTTATGTGCCTTCGGGGAGCGAACTTCTGGAGGCGCAAGGATTCAACCAGCCGGATGAAATTTATTTTGAAGAACCGGAAGATGGATGGACAAAAGACCCCCTAGTTTATCAAGAAGAAACAACCGCCAAAGTTCATGAAGCGAGCAAGACAAAAATATATAATGAAAGCGACAAGACCGTTTTTGCCAACTGGTCAATGGTTGACCCGGGGAAAACCGCGACAATTTATTTAAAATACAAACTACCCTTTACTTTAAAAGAGGAAGAAAAGGGAGATGGTTTTATTGATAAAATAAAAGTGCTTCTTAATCCTGACCAGAAAGAGCTTATGCCCTATACTTTGTTCGCGCAAAAACAAGCCGGCTCTTTAGGAAGTGAAATTAACACCAGTTTAAAACTGCCTGATAATTTTAAAATAGTCTGGAAATATCCGGCCGGCTTGTCTTTAGCGCCTGGCGGCTGGCAGATAAGTGATAAATTAAATACGGATAAATATTGGGCGGTGATGTTAGAAAAACAGGACTAGAAAATTTTTTTCTGTCATTGCGAGTCCCGAAGCCTCGGGACGAAGCAATCTCTGGTTAAATAGAAAAACATGTTAAACGAACGATACTATTTTGTTTATATAAACACCAATAAAACCCACAACGTTTTTTATACCGGAGTGACCAATAATTTATTAAATAGGAATTACCAGCATAAGAGCAAAGAGAATAAATTAAATTTCACAGCCAAATATAAGGTAAATAAATTAGTCTATTGCGAGACGTTTTCCGATATCCGTGATGCCATTGCCAGAGAAAAGCAAATCAAAGGTGGTTCCAGAAAAGATAAAATCAACCTTATAATTAAATTAAACCCGGAGTGGAAAGATTTAAGCTTGGATATGTAAAACCAGAGATTGCTTCGTCTCCCGCCTCGGCGGGATCCTCGCAATGACAAGGGAAAATAATGGATAAGCAAACCCTGAAAACTAAAATTAAAGCCCAAGCCAAGAAAATCGCTTGGCGGGCAATCACCACGGTTATTTTAACTCTAACCGCGGTTATTACGGTTTGGGCTTATGCCGCGTTTGTTGAACCCTTAGTCGGACCGAATTCCTCTGACCAGGATTTTGCCCAGAATATTTTAGGCAATAACGACGCTAACAATGATTTTAGTTCTTCTAACGTCGCTTCTAACGCTGACGGCAGTATTATCGAAAGAGAAGAATATTTGCAAACCCAAATCGGCACTTATGCTGACGCCACGACTACGCCGAGTGCGGCAAGTTCGGTGTTCGCGGCGTTGAAGGGATTGGATTCTTCGTATCAGGAATACACTAGCGGAAGTGGGAACTGGACGGCTCCGGCTGGTGTCTATTTGATTAATGTGCTCCTTGTCGCCGGAGGCGGAGGTGGCGGTTCTACAGTGGCAAATTCAGGAGCAAGTGGCGGAGGCGGAGGTGGTGAAACTTTTTCTATGATGAATTATAAAGTTGTGCCCGGAACTGCTTATGCATATGCAGTAGGCGCTGGAGGTTCCGGAGCAACAGGAAACGACGCGGATGGTTCAAATGGCTCAACCTCCACCTTCATGGGTTATTCTGTTGCGGCTGGTTATGGTGGGAAGAGGGGAACGGTTATGACCGCCGGAAATGGTGGCGGGGTGGGTGGCGGAACAGCCGGCGGTACTCCAGGAAGTGGTACGACGATGGGAGGAGCACTTTTTTCGAGGACTGGCGGAGGAGCAGGGAGCAATGGCAATAGCGCCTCCGCCGCTGGAAGCAGTATCGGTTCTGGCGGTGGACTAACGGCTCCGGGCGGCGCAAGCTATCGTTCATCTCCGGATGGTCCTTATACGAATGGGGTTGGAATAAATGCACCTGCCAATAGTGGTGCCGGCGGCAGCGGAGCAACTAATTCGAACGCAGGCGGGATTTTGCCTGGAGGAAATGGTGGTTCTGGTTATATTTTAATAACTTGGTGAGTAATAATAAGTGCAAAAATTAAAAGAGCTTCCTTTTGTCATTGCGAGGAAGGAGTTCCACAGAATTGCGGGACGACTGACGAAGCAATCTAAGGTTAGCTGGAAGTAACAAGAAAATTAAAAAACATCATTTTATCCGAATAAATACTAATGATAGACATTTAACAGAATCAGACTTTATACCTTTAAACCAGAGATTGCTTCGGCTCCCGCCTCGGCGGGATCCTCGCAATGACAGGAAGTATTATTTTTGAGATTTACATTTTAAATTTTATATTTTATGCCAAACACAAATAAAAATAATAATGATGATTATGAAGGAAAAATAAAGGTGAGAAACGGCAATTCCGGCTTGTCTGAATTTGTAAAACGCCCCTTGCCGACTGATGATGAAATTAAAGAGTTCGAGGAGGTTATTGGAGAAGAGGCGCGGGAAGGCGAAATTGACGAGAGTTTGTCGGAAATTTATCAGGATGAAAAGGGCGATATGGTGGATGTCATGAAGCTTAACATAAAAAAGAAACGGGGATTTTTCTTTAAGATGCTTAATCTTATTTTTTTTCTGGCGATTTTAGCCGGCGTGGGCTACGGGTTTTATTATTATATTTTCCGCGGCGGCTCTGACGCTACGGCTTTGGATTTATCTATTTCGGCTCCGGAAAAAGTTATCGCCGGAGAAGAATTTTTTTCCGTTCTTTCCTACAAGAATTTAAGCCGGGCTGACGCCAGCCAGGTAAGGATTGAGGTCACCTATCCGGATAATTTTATATTTTTAGACAGCCAGCCGAAAGCGGCAGAAAAAGATTCGGTTTGGCAATTTGAAAAACTGGCGACCGGGGAAAACGGCGAAATAAAAATAAAAGGTAAAATAGTTAACGGGAAAGAGACAAATAATATAATTTTAGCCAAAATAACCTATACGCCGGCGAACTTTTCTTCCGAATTTAAAAAAGAAGCCTCCCAAACTATTTTAGTTGAGGATATCGGGATTGATATAAATTTTGATTATCCTTCCGCCGTGCTGGTCGGGCAGGAGAACGAAATCGCCGTCAAAGTTAGGCTTAAGGAGAATAATTTCCTGCCTCAGTTCAAACTGACCATTGACCCTTTAGAAAATATGGAAATTATTTCCGCGGCCGTAACGGAGGCGGAAGAGAAGAAAGAAGGCCAGAATTTAAAAATAGAGAAGGTGAGAGCCGGCGTTTATAACGTGAGCGAAATAGGTGCGAGCGAGCAGGAATTTAAAATAAAATACAAACTAAGCAAAAAGATGGCCGATGAGCAGGAAATTGTCATGCGCTTTGCCAATTTAGCCGAAGACGATAAAACCCGCTCTTTCCTGGAAAAGAAAATAAAAATCGAAGTGATGAAAAGCGATTTAAATCTGACCTTAATCATAAACGGCTCAAAAAATGACCAGGCGGTAAATTTTGGCGACCAGCTTAACTATTCCCTTGTCTATAACAATAAAGGCGAAACCAGCATGAAAGACGTGGTGTTGATGGCGGTTTTAGAAAGTGATTTTCTTAATTGGAAAACCTTAAAAGAAGAAAATAACGGGCGGGAGAAAGGCAATTCTCTTACCTGGACAAAAGAAGAAATTCCGGCTCTGGCCGAGTTAGAGCCGAACAAAGAAGGAATAATAGATTTTTCTATTGATATTGTTTCTTTGGAAGAAACGCAAGCTATGGCTAGCCGGAGTTTCCAGATAAAAAGCTATGTCCAATTTAGCATTGGCAATAGCGAAGAATTTAAAGAAAATCTTGATAACCGCAGCAATACGATTATCAATAAAATTAATAGCGACTTATCTTTAAAAGAAGAAGTAAGATATTTCAGCGCCGACAATGTGCCGGTAGGCAACGGGCCTTTACCGCCTAAGGTCGGGGAAACAACGAGTTTTAAAGTTTATTGGACTTTAGGCAATAATTTGCATGAGTTGAACGACGCGAAAGTGGAAGTTAGCCTGCCGGAAGATGTAAGCTGGAATAATAAAAACCGGACTTCGGTCGGCGCTATTAACTATGACAGCGATTCCCGCAAGGTTACCTGGCAGATAGGCCGGTTGCCGGTTACGGTTTATCGGGCCGATGCCGAATTTAATATAAGTATCACACCGGCAGATTCTGACAAAAACAAAATTATGGTCCTGTTGCCCGAGGCTCGCGTTACGGCGATTGACAGCGAAACGGGAGGGGCTATTACCAGCACGACTAAAGCCAAAACCACAAAGCTGGAAGATGACGAAATCGCGGGGATGAGCAGCGATGGACGGGTGGAATAAAGAATTTTTAATTTTATAATTTTCAATTTTTAAACAATTTTCAATGGTTTAATTTTTAATTTTTAATTCTCTATGGTTATGAGATTGGGGAAAATTATAAGAACGCCGCATGGGAGTATCATAACTCCTTTTTTTATGCCGGATGCGACGCGGGGTTTTGTTAAATTAACTGATGGCGAAGAACTGGAAAAAGCCGGAGTTAAAGCCTTGGTGATAAATACTTTGCATCTTTATCTGCAGCCCGGGATGGAAATTATAAAAAAAGCCGGTAATATTCACAAATTTATAAATTGGAACGGGCCGATTTTGTCTGACAGCGGCGGATTCCAGGTTTTTTCCTTAATCCATAAAAATCCGGTGATGGGAAAAATTACTGATAAGGGGGCGGTATTTAAGTCTCCTTTAGACGGCTCCCAACATATTTTAACGCCGGAGAAATCAATTCAGATTCAGTTTGATTTAGGGGTTGATATGATGGTTTGTCTGGATGATTGCCCGCCGAATGATTTTAGTCGTCCCGATTTAGAGAAATCAGTAGAGCGGACAATTAGCTGGGCGAAAAGGTGCCGGGCCGAATATGACGGGCAAGTTAAGAAGAGAAAAATGAAAGCAGGAGAGAGGCCATTATTGTTTAGCGTTATCCAGGGCGGAGCCGAATTGGATTTAAGGAAATATTGCGCGGAAGAATTGGTTAAAATTGGTTTTGACGGATATGGCTTTGGCGCCCGGCCGGTTGATAAAGACGGGAAGTTTCTAGGCAAAGTTCTACAATTCACGGCTGATTTAATTCCGAAAAATTCTATTCGTTTCGGCTTGGGCATAGGATTGCCGGAAGATATTGTTCGCTCCGCGGCTATGGGTTGGGATATTTTTGATTGCGTAATTCCGACGCGCGAGGGCCGGCACGGTAAGCTTTTCCTTTGGAAAGAAAATCGCGTATCAAAGAGCAATTTTTATAGAACGATAAATATTATCAATGCGAAATTTGCAAAAGATTTTTCGGCGATTAATAAAGATAGCAAATTGCCGGAACTGCGGCAATACACTAAAGCGTATTTGCATCATTTATTTAAATTAAAGGAGCCTTTGGGAGCCAAGCTGGCGAGTTTGAATAATTTGGAATTTTACATGGAGTTAATGGATAAAATAAGAAAATAGAGAAAAAAAATTTAAAATAAAAAAATTCCCCCTCCCGCGTATTTCTTGCGAGAGGAGGAATATTTATGCCAACACTCCAATCCTTTTAGAATGATGGCTTTTGATTATCGCGCAGATTTTTTCTGCGAGATATTGATCATGCAACGGATAGTGGGGGAGCTCAGGAAGGAACTCCGGGGTAGTTCCCAAGCCTAAGGCTATAGCCCTAGACACACGTGGTGTCACCATTCTGTCTTTACCGCAATATATCATGTTTATGTCGCAAGTAAGGCCATGGACAGAAGTGATGGGGTCTTTTTCCATCAATTGCGATAACATACTGCCCGAAGCCCAACGAGCACCAGAAACGATTCTATTCTTAATGTCTGGCGGCAAGTTGTGCCCGATAGCGCGTATGGTCTGCCTTGGTGTACGCCTGATGGGTTTATTTTCCCAGCCTGGCCTCAAAATGATTGGCAGATAGTTTAGCAGAGCGGACCAGCTAAAACCATTCACGCCGAACTGCGGTGCCGGGTTGATGAGAATTATTCGCTCGATTTTTTGGTTCTTTGAAGCGAGAATTTCACCGATAAGGGCGCCTAGAGAATGGCCGATGATGATTATTTGCCCATCAATCTTTTCGATAAATTCGTGCTGCAGATGAGCAATCGCATCTTCAATTCTGAATGGACCAAGATGGTCATCTGGCTCTTCGTCTATACTCGTTTCATGATAAGGCAAGGTGGGGCAGATGATATCCGCATTTGGGAATTTTTCACTAATATTGTCAGCCAAGAATTTAAAGCACCTTCCCCACGAAAACATGCCGTGCAAGAAAAGAATTGTCAAATCCATGACAGTCTCCCTTAGTGACAGTTGTTATTTGTTGGAAAATATTTTTTTGTTCCAAGAAAGGAAAGAGCAATGTTTTGTGTTAATATATTAATACATTTTTTTGGTATTGTCAAGTTTTCTGAAAAAAAACGGCGGAGTTGGTTAGAAGTCTCCGCCGTGTGTTTTTAGCCGAGAATAAGGCCGCGATTACGCATTTCCTGGAGGATAAATCTTTCCTGGATATGAGCAGCCTGGTTGAACAGCAGGGGGTTACAATACTTGGGGTTCTCGCCTTTTTTGAGCCTGGAGATGAGTTGGTCAAGACCCCAGGCCTCCGGAGTATACCAAATTCTTCCATCCCCAGGTTTTACCGAGAAAAATTGACCGGCTTTTGTTGCTTGCCGCCAGTTATTAACCCGTTCATTCAGCGAGCCTTCTCTAGAAATAAGCTCTTTAACTGTCGGGGCCAATTCATCCCAGGCCTGGCATTTGCTTCCCTGATCCCCATAGGCAGGGCTGGCGTTAAGCACACGAATTAAAAATTCATATGCTTTGAAAGCTGCTTCAAGAAAGTCTTCAATATTGTCTCTGACAACCGGCCGCCTATCCTCGGTCTCATATTTAAGGCGTAAATAAGGGATATCTGCCAGCGTGCCCAGAGCACAGTGACCCACGGGGATGGTTTCAGCAATTGATCCCTGAAGTTTTTCCCGAAAATCTCTGAAAACATTCAGGAATTGTTCCGCAACTGATTTAGACCGCCCCTCGATTTTAAGCGAGCCGTTTCTGATTTTGTTGCTTTCATGGCTCAACCCGATGAAATCCCAATGCGAATAGGAATCGCATAAGGCATGAAGGGCAATCCCGACAAGATGAAGGAAAAACGGTTCGCTCTTATAAAGAAGGACATTGTCGAGCAGCAAGGGGATTAAGATCCCGTCTTTCTGGCACCTCATTCTTTTGAAGGGGTCACCAGATTCTTTGCCGTTCGGCAGAAAATGAAATTCTGTCCAAGGCCTTGACCTTCTTTGGGTCTTGAATATTTTCAGGTCAAGCGGCTTGTGGGACGTGCCAATCATGTTAACAAGAAAATTGCCGGCACGTACCAAATCGTTGCACTCCGCAAAATCAACATTCTGCGAGGAGTGAGCGATTAATCTGGCTGCCCAAGGGTAACATCCGATTGCTCTGGCCAGAAAATATATTTCGGAAAAATGCATATCGGTCTGCATGGCTAAACTCCTCGTATCTGAATTTCGTTGTTTTTCTCGGTTTTTAAAGGTACATGTTTAACATTCCTTTATATCATATAATTTATAATTTGTCAATACTTTTTAATTTGTTTATTTTTAATAATTTTGGCTAAAATTAAATATAATATAGCAAATTTGTTGACTTTTAAGTTGTCCAGTGCTATGTTATTTGTATAATTAGCCCTTTAAATTCCAATAATATCAGGGTAAGCGAATAGTCGATCGCTTGAGAAAACTTGAGCGGTAGGAAAGTCCGGACTCCCGCCTACGCTAAAGCTTCGGCGGGCAAGTCGTAAAGATTTTGCCTGCTAAGTGATTTAGTTAGGTGCCATGGCAGCGGGTAACGCCCGCCAGAAGTAATTCTAGGGAAAGTGCCACAGAGACTATACTAATCAATGCGAAGCATTGGTCAAACGTGAAAAGTTCTAGGGTGTGTAAATTGATCTCGGATATCCGTTTAATTTACGCTACTTGGATCGTCCTCTGGCAACAGAGTGACGTGGTAAACCCTGCCTGAAGCAAGAGCAAACCCCGCTCAGAATGTTAAAGCATTTGAGCGGGATGAAAAGTGGCTCGCTTGATCCCGAGAGCGATTTCGGGACTAGATAGATGACTATTTAAAACAAAATCCGGCTTACAGCTTGCCCTGATATTAGTGGAATTTATTTTCGCAAACGCTAGAACGCATAACACATAACGTTTTATAATTAGAACGTTATTTATGTTATGTTTTAGGCGTTAGGCGCTAAATATTATGAAACGCAGTGAATTAATTTTTACTTTTTTGCTGGTGCCTCTGGATTTTTTAATGATAGTTTTGGCCGGCGTTTCCGCTTACTATATCCGTTTTTCCGAATTTACCACGGGGATAAGACCGGTTATTTTTAATTTACCTTTTTCTTCTTATTTTAAAGTCGTCCTGTTGATTTCTCTTTTGTGGATAATTATTTTTGCTTTGTCGGGGCTTTATAATATAAAAGATGCCCGGAAATTTATAAAAGAATTTTACCGAGTCGTGTTGGCTTGTTCTACCGGTTTGATGTTAATAGTAATTTTAATTTTTGTCAGGCGGGAATTATTTGATTCCCGTTTTATTGTTTTAGCCGGCTGGATATTGGCTATTTTTTACGTAAGTTTTTCCCGCGCCCTAATCAGGGGTTTGCAAAGAACTCTTTTCTCTTTTGGTATTGGCGTCCATAAAATTGTTTTAGTCGGCAACAGCCAGACGACAGACACTTTAGTCCGGGAATCTTTCCGCAATAAAAAGTCCGGCTATGAAATTGTAAAGCGTTTGCGTAATTTTAATATTGAAGCGGTTGAAGAGCTGGCTGAATTTTTAAAAACTTTTCGTCAGGGGGGCCAAGATATAGATGAAATAATCCAAAGCGACCCCAATTTAACTAAGGGGGAGATTTTGCGTTTATTTGATTTTGCCGATGAGCACCATATTACTTTTAAATACGCGGCCGACCTTTTAGGCACAAAAGTTTTAAAGACCGAGGTGGCGGAAATTGCCGGCATCCCAATTGTGGAAGTGAAAAAGACGCCGCTGGAAGGCTGGGGCCGGATTATTAAAAGAATTTTTGATGTTGTTTTTTCTCTTTTTTTCATTATCCTTTTCAGCCCGATTTTGATTATTACGGCCTTAGCCATAAAATTAGAATCAAGAGGGCCGATAATTTATAAAAATGAAAGAGTGAGCAAAAATGGAGTCTTTAAGGTTTTTAAATTCAGGTCAATGTCAATCCAGTATTGCGTCGGCGAAGATTATGTTAATAGCGAAAGGGCCGTTAAGTTTGAAAAAGAGCTGATCGAAAAACAGAACACCAAAGAAGGCCCGGTTTATAAAATTGCGGCGGATCCGAGGATAACGAAGGTGGGAAGATTTATAAGGCGCTGGAGCCTTGATGAATTGCCGCAGTTTTTTAATGTTCTATTCGGCAATATGAGCTTAATCGGCCCCCGGCCGCATCAGCCGCGGGAAGTGGCTAAATATGAGCGCCACCACAAAAAAGTTTTAACCATTAAGCCTGGCCTTACCGGATTGGCGCAGATTTCCGGCCGGAGCGACCTGGGCTTTGAGGACGAAGTAAAGTTGGACACCTATTATATTGAAAATTGGTCTCTTCTCTTTGATCTGGGAATATTGTTGCGGACGCCGTTGGCGATTTTGCGGCCGAGGAAGGCGGAGTAGCGGAAGATTTAAGAATTATGAATTATGAATAAAGTGAAAATAGAATCAAAAAAATTAACTTATCATTCTTAAATCTTAATTCTAAATTCTTAATTTATGCGCGTAGCTTTAATTCATGACCATCTAGCCCAAGACGGGGGCGCGGAAAAAGTTTTAAAAGTCCTGACGGAAATGTTTCCCGAGGCGCCGATTTATACCCTGCTTTACGAGAAGAAAAACGCCGACAAATATTTTAAGAACCGGCAGATAGAAACTTCTATTATTCAAAAGCTTCCGGGCGGGATAAAGCATTACCAGTGGTATATGCCGTTTATGCCTATGGCCGTAGAATTTTTTGATCTGCGGGAATATGATTTGGTGATTTCCGACACCAGCTCTTTTGCTAAAGGCGTCATTACTTCAACTGATACTCTTCATATTTGTTATTGCCATACTCCGACCCGTTATCTTTGGGATTATACCCATCAATACATAAACGAACTTAAATACAATAAATATTTAAAAAAAATAATTTCTCTGATTTTAAATTACATCCGGGTGTGGGATAGAGAGGCGGCGGATCGGGTGGATACTTATGTTGCCAATTCCGAGACCATAAAAAAAAGAATTAAAAAATATTACCGGCGGGAGGCAGCCGTAATTTATCCGCCGGTAGAGATTGAAAATTTTCATATTTCCGAAAGCCAGAAAGATTATTTTTTAATTGGCGGCCGGCTAGCCCCCTATAAACGGGTGGATATTGTGGTGGAAGCTTTTAAAAATTCAGGTAAAAAACTTAAAATTTTTGGGGACGGGGTTGATTTAGAAAGACTAAAAGAAATAGCCGCTGGCAGTAAAAATATCGAATTTTTAGGCCGGGTCAATGATAAAGCTAAAGCGGAGTTATATAGCAATTGCCAGGCATTCTTAAATCCGCAGGAGGAAGATTTCGGCATTACCGTTGTCGAAGCCATGGCTTCCGGCCGGCCCATAATCGCTTTTCGCAAAGGCGGGGCCACTGAAACCGTGATTGAAGGAAAAACCGGCATATTTTTTGACGAGCAGACGCCGGCGGCGGTCGCCGAAGCTGTGGAAAATTTTAGCGCTAAAGAGTGGCAGCCGGCTGAAATCCGCAGCCAAGCCGAGCGGTTTTCCGTGGAAAAATTTAAAAGAGAACTGGGAAGTTTTATCGAGGAGGAATACAGGAAGTTTAAAGAGAAATAGGAAGGAGGCCCCTAAAAATATGAAAATCGGCATTGATATAAGAACTTTAATGGAAAAGGAATATAGCGGCGTGTCAGAGTACACGCTTAATTTAGTTAAGGCGATTTTAGAGCAAGACAGGGAAAACGAATATAAATTATTTTATAATTCCGGCCGGAATATAAGCGGGAGAATGCCCGAATTCAAATATAAGAATGCGCAAGTAGTTAGTACTCACTATCCCAATAAGATATTCAATTATTTAATGCAGAAAACTTTGCGGCAGCCGAAGGTTGACCAGCTGCTTGGCGTGGACGTTTTTTGGCTGCCAAACCTTAATTTTATTTCCCTGTCCCCTAAAGCGAAAAAAATACTAACTGTGCACGACTTGTCTTTTCTCCGTTATCCCGATTTTTTTAGCTTGCGGAGAAATTTGTGGCATTATATAATTGACATTAAGAAACTGATAAGAGAGTCTGATGAGATTATAGCGGTTTCAGAAAATACAAAAAATGATATAATAGAGCTGGGAGAAATCAGCGAAAAGAAAGTGAAAACCATTTATTCCGGTGTCGCCGAAGAATTCGGGGTTATTGATAAAAATAACGAGGCCCTCCGGGAGGTTAAGGAAAAATATAATTTGGCGGATAAATTTATTTTATTTTTGGGGACGCAAGAGCCGCGCAAGAATATTATCGGTTTGATAAAAGCTTATAATGAATTTAGGAAGAATCGGGCCGGCGGGAAGGAGGAGGTAGAATTGGTAATAGTCGGCGGTAAGGGCTGGAAAGAAAAGGGAGTCGTGAATGAGTGGAAGAAATCAAAATACCAAGGGGATATAAAATTTTTAAATTATATTCCCCGCCAAGACAAAGTTTATCTTTATAATTTAGCCACAGTTTTCGTTTACCCCTCGTTTTATGAAGGATTTGGCTTGCCGCCCTTAGAAGCTATGGCCTGCGGGCTGCCGACCATAGTCGGTTTTTCTTCCAGTCTGCCGGAAGTGGCCGGCGGTGCGTCTTTGTTGGTTGATCCGTATAAACCTCAAGAGATCGCTCAGGCGATAGAGAAAATTTTGTCAGACGGCAATCTTAAAAATAATTTAATAGAAAAGGGCAAGGCGAAAGCTTCAGAATTCAGCTGGCAGAAAGCGGCAGGGGAATATCTTGATGTTTTTAGAGAATTTTCAAAATAATAAAATAACAAAATAATAAAATAATATAAAAAGTAGTAGAAGGTATTCCCACTGAATTTTTAAATTATTTTATTATCTTATTTTTAAAGTTATGACCGGACTAAAAAATTTGATATCGCTAGGGCGGGCGGGCAAGAAGACGGAAGGAAAACCGGCAACTAGATTTCTGGATTTTATTATTATCAGTTTAATTGTCCTGACGTTTTTCCTCTGCCCCTTATTTTTCTCCGGCCAGGCGCTGTCGGGCTTGGGTTTTGAGAAAATAATGTTATTTTATTTTCTTGTTCTCATCGCTATTGTTGCCTGGGTAACGAAGGGGGTTTTAGACGGGGAGTTAGAGCTAAAAAGGACGCCGCTTGACTGGCCGATTTTACTTCTAGTGGGGGTTTTTATCATAGCCACAATCCTTTCTATAAGCCCGAAAGACAGTTTAATAGGCACTTATACAAATTTAACAAAGGGGCTGGCGGCAGTAATTATTTTTTCCTTGTTCTATTATTTAGTCTCAAATAATATCAGTCCAAAGAGGATAAAGGTAATATTTTGGTCGTTAATCATTTCTTCCTCTCTTGTGACTTTTTATTCTCTGTTTCAGCTACTGGGGTTTTTTGTCCTGTCCCTGCCTTTCACGCAGACGATCAATTTTAATCCCCTTGGCTCTTCGTCTGGTCTGACAATGTTTCTCGTTTCGTGCCTTCCTTTTTTCATCATAATAGCTTGCCAGATAAGGGAGATTCATCCTCGCCTGAATAAGGCAGCCGCGGCCTTCATAAAAATCCTGATTATTTTAACGGCCCTGGCGAATTTAACTATTTTAGTCCTTCTTAACGGGTTTACTTTCTGGCCGGCCGCTTTAGTGGGGGTAGTAATTATTTTGATGTTTTTTTTGGCCAAAATCATATCTGTGGCAAGCAGTAACTTAATTATCCCCCTGGCCGCTTTTCTCCTTATTATTATTTTTTTAGTTTTAGGCAATTTTAATGTAAAGAGTCTGGATCTGCCGGCAGAAGTGAGCCTTTCCCGCAGCGCTTCCTGGGATATTGCCAAGAATAGCTTAAAGGCAAACCCGATATTCGGTTCCGGGCCAGCCACTTTTTATTATAGTTTTTCCAAGTTTAAGGGAATTGATTTTAACGCTTCGCCTTTGTGGAATGCCCGTTTTAATAGCGGCAGTGGAATCATTTTCGAATTGCTGGCTGGTATTGGTGTAGTCGGGGCTTTGGTTTTCATAGTGGTCGGCTTAATAGCGCTGTCTATTTGTTTTCTTACGCTCCTCAAAATGACCGACAAAGAGCTCCAACCCATCATTCTAGCTCTATTCTCCAGTTTTATAGTAATAATTATTTTTGCCCTGCTTTTTTCCTTAAATAGCAGCCTGATATTATGGTCGGTTCTGGTTTCCTGTCTGATGGTCTCTTCCGCTATTCGGCTCTATCCGGAAAAATTTAAGTCCCTGAAACTTTCCTTCCGGTCTTCGCCTAAGTACGCCTTAGCTTTAGCGGCTATATTTTTATGCGTAAGCGCTGGCGTGGTTGTTCTTTTTACTATGGGAATGAAAATGTATTTGGCTGATGCCCATGCCAAGAAATCTTTGGCGATTGAAGATGCTAACGGCAAAATTGTCGAGCTAAGAAAGGCGGTAACTTTATTCCCTTATGAAGATAGTTATTATATGGAATTAGCCAGTAATTATATGATCTTGGCCAACCAAGAGGTTAGCGGCGGCGGGGACCAGGTAAAAATTGAAAATAACTTAAGCCAGGCGATTGAGATGGGCAAAAAAGCCGTTGAGATTTCTCCTAATAAGGCGGCCGCCAATGAATCTTTGGCCCTGATATATGAAAATGCCAGTTTTTATACAAGAGGCGCTTTAGAATGGGCGGAAAACCTTTATAACAAGGTGCAGGAACTGGAACCGGATAATCCAACGCCATTTTTGCGCCTGGCTTTGATAAACATGGCCCGGTCTAACGCCCTAGAGGATAAAACTGAAAAAGAGTATTATATTAATGAAGCTATAAAAAAATATGATGAGGCCATAGGAAAGAAAAGCGATTTAGCTCCGGCTTATTACGGTAAAGCTGTTGCTTATGAGAAATTAGGCGATAACGATGAGGCGATTGAACAGCTTAAGAAAGCCGTAATTTTAGTCAAAGACAACATAGATTATCGTTTTGAATTAGGCAGATTATATTTTAACCGCGGCGTTTCCCAACTTGACCTATCGCAAAGCGCCACTAAAGAATTAACCGAAGAAGAAATAACTAGTGGCGAGGAGGGGGGCGAGGAATTGAGCGTGGAGTCAAGCCAGCCAGCCGGAGCAGTTATTAGCCCCAATGATGATTTGATTTTGGCTGAGCAAATTTTTTACAGCGTCTATCAATTAAATCCGAAACATGCCAATGCCCTGTATAGTCTAGCTCTTCTTTATCAGAAATTAGGCGAGAACGATAAAGCCAGGACGGCGGTCGGGGCTTTACTCCCCGTAATAGCCGATGATACCAAAGCTGTCCAAGCGGTCCAGCAGCAATTTCCGGGGCTATATTAAGTGATAGATTTTAGTAATTAGGTTTTAGATATTAGTCAATAATAAAAGGCGTTTTAATTATAAAGAACGTCTTTTATTATTGGAGTTGATGAAAGAGATAAATACGGATATAATTCAATTATGGCTGAAACAAAAAACAAAAAAATTATTATGGCGATGTCCCCGCGCAAATCCCTTCGGGATTCTGCGGGGCAAGCTGGCGGCAATAAAAAAAAGCACATAATTATAGCGATGTCGGGCGGAGTTGATTCTTCGGTGGCTGCAAAATTATTAAAGGACCAGGGGCATGACCTTTTGGGAATCTTTTTGCATTTCTGGAAGGATGAAAATAATCCCCCTAACCCCCTTTATCAAGGGGGTGCGGCAGAGAATAAATGCTGTTCGCTTGAAGCTTTAATGGACGCCAGACGGGTTTGCTCCAATATCGGCATACCTTTCTATACCCTGAATTTCAGCAGTATTTTTAAAAAAGAGGTGGTCGATGACTTTCTTGATGAATATAAAAAGGGCAATACTCCTAATCCCTGTATCCGTTGCAACAAATTGGTTAAGCTGGGTTTGCTTGTCGAGCGAGCGAAAAAATTAGGGTTTGACTATGTGGCCAGCGGCCACTATGTGAAAAACCAAAAACCAAAAACCAAAAACCAAAAATATAAATTATATAGAGCGAAAGATAAGAACAAAGACCAATCATATTTTTTATACACTCTGACGCAAGAGCAATTGGAACATCTGCTTTTCCCTTTGGGGAATTATATAAAAGAGGGGGTGAGAAAAATAGCCGGAGCTTCCGGTCTGCCGGTGGCAGCGAAAAAAGAAAGCCAGGAAATTTGTTTTATTTCCGGCAAAAGCCACAATGATTTTTTAAAAAGATATCTTAAATTAAAACCGGGGCCAATAAAACTATTACCTCACCCTGGCCCTCTCCTAATTAGGAGAGGGGAGGAGCTCCGCCAGCCGGCGGAGCGAAGGGGTGAGGTAATTGGTAAGCACCAGGGTCTGCCTCTTTATACCATCGGCCAAAGGAAGGGAGTGGAGATCGGAGGTGTCGGCCCGTTTTATGTAGCTAAATGCGATTATAAAAGCAATACTTTGTATGTGGTGAAGGACGGCGATGACCCGGCTCTGTATGATAGTAAACTAATAGCCGGCAATGTCAACTGGATAGCCGGGCAAGAGCCAAAAATACCTCTTACCTGCGAAGCGGTAATCAGATATAGGCACAAACCCACGAAGTGTAAAGTTACAAAGTCAAAAGTTAAAAGTAGTTATATAGTAAAATTTAAAAAGCCGCAGAGGGCGATTACGCCTGGGCAAAGCGTAGTTTTTTATAAGAAAGATGAGGTTTTGGGCGGCGGGGTTATTAGTCCTTAGGTGTTAGCTTTTAGCTTCTAGAGCGGTATTTTGTATCTCTATTGTTTTATGGTATAATATTATTATTAAGATTCTTAAGACTCTTGGGATATTTATGATTTTTGAGAAACTCGGAACTTTGAAATCCTAAGAATCTTAAGAATCGCGATAATCCTAAAAATCTCAAATAAAAATTCCCCATGCTTCCAAAAAAATTCTCTCTACTTCTAATCTTCTCTATTATCCTAACCCTAGGCCTATCCATATCCCTGGGTTCTCTTTTGGCGGCCTGGACGGCCCCGGCTTCTAGTCCTCCGGAAGGTAATATTGCCGCCCCGATTAATACGGGCGCGACTTTACAAGCAAAACAAGTCGGTTTGTGGCTTAACTATTTACCATTGGATGAGGGTGGTAGCGCCAACGGTTTACTTGTCCAATATGGCAATGTCGGCATTGGCACAACCACCCCCCAAGCTAAATTAGAAGTGGTAGGCAATATTATTGCTGATGCCCCAACGGCCAGTAATGAAGTAGCGACAAAAGGATATGTGGACGCATCGGGAGGCAGCGCCGGTCTTGATCAATATTATGAATCCTGGTGCGCGGCTCACCAAGGCCAGAAATGCGCGCGAAGCGGAACTATGGATTATAAATGTATGGGTGATTTCTGCACTAAAGCCGGTATTTCCAATGATATGGATGAAGATGGAGTTACGGGAGCGACTGATTGCAATGACAGTCCTGGGAGTGGCTCGACCATCGGCGCGGCGGCTGACGGCACTTGCGATGGTGACGCGGATGGCAAAATTGACGTATCCGCCTATCTCACTACTCCCAAGCCGGCCGAGGCTGATTGTTACGACAGTAATCCGGCCAAATATTCTTGTTTGAGCAATGGCACGACTTGCAGCAGCGGAATTTATTGCGCTTCCACTTATTGCGTAGATGGATATTGTTGCGAGAGCACCTGCACCGGCCAGACTTGTCAGACTTGCGGAATCTATTCCAGCGCCGGAGCTGGTAAGTGCGGTTATGTAAATAATTCTTTGCAAGATCCGCATAATAACTGCAGCCAAGGCTCAACGGCCAGTGATGGGTGCAGTTCTAATAATTGCAGCGGTACTGGCTATTCTTGCGGCACGCCGCAAACTTCAGGATATGGCGGTTGCCCAACATGTGGATATTGTAATGGCGCGAGCATTGCTTGCACGGCTTATATTAATGGTTTTTATGACTCCAGGTTGCAGGGATGCAAAACCTGTAATGGAACCATAGGAGGTTTTAATACTATGCCCGATACTAATTGGGGCGCTAACCAATATAACTGTGCTGGTTCCTCTTCCCGTTGCGTTTCCGGAAATTGCCGGGCTTGTGACGGTTATCTTTATAGCGATGGTTGCAATGGTTGTGCGGGCCAGGGCGGACAAGCCTGTTGGCGCGCTATAATGCAAGGATCATGCGATGATAGTTGTAATAACTATGGCGGCTGTATCGCGGGAGGATGGAATGATGATGCTAGCTGTTCAGTTTGCAAGCACATAGAACCCGCTGCTACAGAATGTATAACTCATCAGTATGATTTTTTCCCTGCCAATTATTATTATAATTTTAGTTACGGTTCCAGCACTAAATACTGCTATCGAAGGGATACTGCCCAGACTCCCAATATTAATTGTAGTCTTTCCGTAAGCCCTTATTGTTCCGGAGCGGGGTGCAGTGGATACATAAGGTTATGTGTGTGTAAGTGGTAAGTTTATTATAAATATTACATAAAAATGCTTCCAAAAAAATTCTCTCTACTTCTAATATTCTCCATTATTCTCACTCTGGGATTATCCATATCTCTAGGTTCTCTTCTAGCGGCCTGGACCGCTCCGGCTTCTAGTCCTCCGGAAGGTAATATTGCCGCTCCGATAAACACGGGTGCGACTTTACAAGCGAAACAAGTCGGTTTATGGCTTAACTATTTACCATTAGATGAGGGTGGTAGCGCCAACGGTTTACTTGTCCAATATGGCAATGTCGGCATTGGCACAACCACCCCCCAAGCAAAATTAGAAGTAGTAGGCAATATTATTGCTGATGCTCCGACGGCCGGCAACCACTTAGCGACTAAGGCTTATGTGGATGCGGCCGGAGGCGCTGGAGGTGAATATGTGCAGGGAAATGCGGTTTATTTTACTTCTGGCGGTAATAATTATTATTGCTCCCAACGTTCCGTAAGTTCAAGCGGGGTGGTTACCATAAGCAACGTAAACGAGGGGCAGCCTTGTGATATCAATAAGGTGTGTAATTCTGGGCGATGCTCATCTCTCGGTGAATTCGCTACGGCCTGCACTACCAGTTCCCAATGTTCTTCCGGTTATTGTGTGGATGGATATTGTTGCGATAGCGCTTGCAGCAGCGTTTGCCGGGCCTGTAATGTTTTTGGCAGTTCCGGCATTTGTACCAGTATCCCGGTTGGCACAGATCCGGCTAGTGAATGTTCTTTGGTTACCTGTACTAATTATATATATGGCGGGACAAACCCTTCATGCTATAAATATGCTAGTGCCAACTCTAACAATGGTATGTGCAACGGAGCTGGTGCTTGTTATACTTCATCGGCTGATTCCTGCACCGGTCAAGGGGGAGCGACTATAACTTGCGGTAACACTGGCTGCTGGAAAGCCTGTGTGGCTGATGCCTTAGCGACTTCTTTTGATAATTATAGTGAAGTTTGCCATACCTCCGGTACTCAAAATTGCACTAGCGGTCTTGTCTGCGATGCTACTGGCGCCTGTAAATCAGGGGCCGGAGCGGTTTGCACAGCTGATAGCCAGTGTGGTAGTGGCTATTTATGCGGTGTTGATGCCGATGGCGATAGATATTTAACTAGTGCCACAACCGGTACTTGTGTTTTGGGGACAGCCCATATTGATTGCTGCGACTCCGATTCCGGAGTACATCCGGGTACTGGGATTAGAAGCACTGCAAGTGCATGCGGTGGATGGGACTTAGATTGCAATGGATCAGTGCAAAAAGATTCTTCGTGTAAGACATGTACGTCTTGTTCCTTGTGTGGCACCTCTCGTTCGGCTTCATCTGTAGGACAATCCTGTGTGAGTTGCACGGGAGCATCTACTGTTTATGATGGGTGGTCTCATACTTGCGGCGTTTCAGCCAATTGCGGACAAACTTTCACTCAAAGGGGTTGCAGGCCCAAGGCCGTGAGTTGCCCCACTTGTTATAGTGATTGGCAACCTTGGGGTTGTTATCTTCATGATGCAACCGGTTGTGATGTTTGGGGGCCAACCTTTGGAATTTATTTTTGGCAAAATGATTTATGCGATATTGGAGCTCAAACTTGCGGATGTAATTAGCATTTATTTTTTAAAGGGCAGAGTATTTAGGGTATGATAAGTTTATTATAAATATTACATAAAAATGCTTCCAAAAAAATTCTCTCTACTTCTAATATTCTCCATTATCCTTACCCTAGGATTATCCATATCTCTAGGTTCTCTTCTAGCGGCCTGGACCGCTCCGGCTTCTACTCCTCCGGAAGGTAATATTGCCGCTCCGATTAACGCCGGCTATACTGCCCAAGCTAAAAAAGGCGGTTTAATCTTAAACACTGGCGAAGGCGGCGAAGCTATGCTTAACGGCTTGATAGTTCAATTTGGCAATGTCGGCATTGGCACGACCAGCCCCCAAGCTAAATTAGAAGTAGTAGGCAATATTATTGCCGATGCTCCGACGGCCGGCAACCACTTAACTACCAAAGAATATGTTGATGCCATAGGCGGCGGTAGCTGTCTAGACCAATATCAGCATTCTTGGTGTACCGATCATCAAGGAGAAAAATGCGCTCGGAGCGGCACTATGGACTACAAATGCGTAGGCGATTTTTGCACTAAAGCCGGAATCTCCAATGATATGGACGGCGACGGGATAAGTGGCGCAACCGATTGTAATGATAATGACCCGACCATTGTCGCGGCCACTGACGGCACTTGCGACGGAGATGCGGACGGGAAAATTGACCAAACCGCCTATCTTGCTACCCCCAAACTAGCCGCGGCCGATTGTTATGACAGTAATCCCGCTAAATATTCTTGTTTAAGCAATGGTACAGTTTGCAGTAGTGGAATTTATTGCGCTTCCACTTATTGCGTAGATGGGTACTGTTGCAATAACGCTTGTACAGGAAGTACCTGCCAGACTTGCGGGATTTATTCAAGCAACGGAGTCGGCGCCTGCGGTTATATAAATAATTCTTCGCAAGATCCTGATAGCGAATGCAGTCAAGGTTCAGCCACTGGCGATGGCTGCCGTTCTAATTATTGTAGCGGCAATAGTTATGCCTGCGGGATTCAAACCAGCGGAAATGGCGGATGCCCGGCTTGCCAGACATGCGCTGACTCCGATATTGCTTGCGAATATGAGACCGTCAGCACCGATCCTGGTGATCGATGTCCGGCCATAACCTGTATGAATTATATTTATGGCTGGTCCGGAAATAGTTGTTTAAAATATTCTTCAAATACAGCCAACAACGGGTTATGCGACGGAGCTGGATCCTGTTATGGCGTAGCTAGTTCCTGTTCAGGCGCCGGGCTAATTTCTGCTTCTTGCGGGAACTCCCAATGCAATAAAGCCTGCGTCGCTAATTCCTTAGCCACTAGTTATGACACTGCGGCCGAAATATGTTATGTGAATAATGAGCCAGCTTCTTGCTCTACTGGTTATTCCTGCAGCCCAACTGGCAGTTGCTGGGTGGGAAGCTATTATATGTTTATATCTAATTGGTCAGGCTTGGGAGGAGCGGTCGGGAGCATAACCAATGCCAATAGCATTTGTAATTCTGACGCGAATAAACCGTCATCAGGAGCAAAAGCCGGAACCTATAAGGCCTATATTGGCAATGGCGGGGCTTGGGACGGCCAGGGCATGGACCCGAATAAACAAATAAAGCGGGCCTCGGATGACGCATTAATTGCAAACAATCATGCGGATTTTTCCGATGGATACTTAATAAATCCTATAGCCGCCTCTGGCCAATATTGGACAGGATTATCAGGCGTTTGGTCGCCGGGGACTTACAGTTGTAATGGATGGACGAGCAGTACTTGTTGCACTACCCCGCAGGATATTGCTTGGAGCGGTTGCGCTTGGTATACAGGGAATAATTCCGCTTATGTGAGTTGCACTACCGGGTGGTGCAATGAACCGCATAATTTACTTTGTTTTGGGCCATTTTAATTAATCGATATTTATATATCCATGCTTCCACGTAAATTTTTTCTACTCTTAATCTTCTCCATTATCCTCACTCTAGGCCTATCCATATCTCTAGGCTCTCTTTTAGCTGCTTGGACCGCTCCGGCTTCTAGTCCTCCGGAAGGTAATATTGCCGCTCCGATAAACACCAGTAATGCGGGTCAGGCCAAGCAAGGCGGATTAATAATAAATACGGGTGATAGTGTTAATGGTCTAATTGTTCAATATGGAAATGTAGGCATTGGTACGACTGATCCACGGGCTAAGTTGGAAGTAGACGGCAACATTATTGCTTCTGCCCCGACTGCGAGCGACCATTTGGCGACTAAAGGATACGTTGACGCGTCTGGCGGAGGGGGTTGTTTCGACCAATACCATTATCCCTGGTGCACTACTCACCCGGGAGAAAAATGTGCCAGGGTTGGCACTATGGATTATAAATGCGTGGGAGATTTCTGTACCAAAGCCGGTATTTCCAATGATATGGATGGAGATGGGGTAAGCGGAGCAACTGACTGTAATGATAACGACCCGACTATTGTCGCGGCCACTGACGGCACTTGCGATGGTGATGCGGACGGGAAAATTGACCAAACCGCCTATCTTGCTACCCCCAAACTAGCCGCGGCCGATTGTTATGACAGTAATCCCGCTAAATATTCTTGTTTAAGCAATGGTACAGTTTGCAGTAGTGGAATTTATTGCGCTTCCGGCTATTGTATTGACGGAGTTTGTTGTAACAACACCTGCGAGGCTACCTGCGCTGCTTGCAATATGGCTGGCAGTATTGGTACTTGCGCAAATATTCCTAATGATTCAGATCCTTTTAACGAGTGTGCGGCGATTACTTGTTCTAATTATGTATATGGCGGAACGAGCCCGTCGTGCTACAAGTATGCTAGCGCCACTTCCCATAACGGTATGTGTAATGGCGCGGGCGCTTGTTATACTCCCGTATCTGATTCTTGTTCTGGGCAGGGTTCGGCGACTATAACTTGTGGTAGTACAGGTTGTTGGAAAGCCTGCGTGGCTAATTCTCCCTCTACTTCTTATGATGCTTATAACGAAGTTTGTTATACTGATTTCCTGCAACGTAATTGTTCTTCTGGGTATTTTTGTAACGCTAGTGGTGGTTGCAGTTTAAAACCGAACGGAATTTCTTGCAGTTCGGCTTCCGAGTGCAACAGTAATTATTGCGTTAACGGCGTTTGTTGTAATTCTGCCTGTTCAGGAAATGTTTGCCAGAGATGCGATAGTTACTCCAGCGCCGGAGCGGGCACTTGCGGAAATGTAATTACTGATTCCCAAGTCACGGGTTGCAATGGTTCAAATTTCTGCAATGGAGCGGGAGCCTGCTTATCATGTTCCTGGACATATGTTACCGGCTGGCATTCATCTTATTGTGTAACAGGGTCAACGTTTTATTGCCGGCCCAGCACGGTTAATCGCCAGGGTTATTATGCTCCGCCTCCCTATTCAATACCGTCAGTAACAAATTATATATGGTCCGGAGAGTATTGGAACAATGTGGATTGCCCTGCTTCCGAATATACGACCATAAAACTTCAATGTGTTTGTTCTGCCATTTAATTTATGCTTCCTCGTAAATTTTCTCTACTTTTAATATTTTCCATCATTCTCACTCTGGGATTATCTATATCTCTGGGCTCTCTTTTGGCTGCCTGGACAGCTCCGGCTTCTTCCCCTCCGGAAGGTAATATTGCCGCTCCGATTAATGCCAGCTATACTGCCCAGTACAAGAAAGGCGGCTTGATCCTAAACACTGGCGAAGGCGGCGAAGCTATGGTTAACGGCTTAATAGTCCAATTCGGCAATGTCGGCATTGGCACAACTAGCCCGCAAGCCAAATTAGAAGTGATAGGCAACATCATTGCCAATGCTCCTACAGCCGGCAACCATTTAGTTACCAAGAGCTATGTGGATGCTTCCAGCGGCAATTGCATGGACCAATATTATGAGGCTTGGTGCGCGGCTCATCAAGGGCAAAAATGCGGCCGGAGCGGAACGATGGATTTTAAATGTGTCGGCGATTTCTGTACTAAAGCCGGGATTTCTAATGATTTGGATGGCGATGGCATAACTGGCGCGACTGATTGTAATGACACTCCCGAGATTGGTTCGGCTATTGGCGCGGCGGCTGACGGCACTTGCGACGGAGATGCGGACGGGAAAATTGACCAAACCGCTTATCTCACTATTCCTAAGCCAGCCGCGGCGGATTGTTATGACAGCGACGCCAGCAAATATTTGTGCTCAAATAATGGAGCGGCCTGCACGGTTGGGACGACTTGCTCTTCCGGATATTGCGTAGACGGATATTGTTGCAATAGCGCTTGCGGTTCGGCTTGTTCCGCTTGTAATGTTGCCGGTAATTTAGGAAGTTGCGTTAATGTTCCTGATAATACTGATATTAACAATGATTGTCCTGCCATAACATGCAATCAATATATATGGGGTGACGTTTTTGGCGATCCCTCTTGTTATAAATATGCCGCGATTCTTCCTCATAATGGAATGTGCGATGGATTAGGCGCTTGTTATTCCGTGCATAGTTCTTGCCAAGGCCAAGGCACGGCAAGCGCAACCTGTGGTAGCATCGGATGTTGGAATACCGTCTGTAGGGCAGATTTGCCGGCTTCTTCTTGCGACCAAGCAAGTGAAATTTGCTATGTAGATAACGCAACTCACGGTTGTGTTGGCAATCTTGTCTGCGACGCGACTGGCACCTGCAAATTATCCCCAGGAGCGGCTTGCACAGCGGATAACCAATGCGGTAGCGGCTATTATTGCGGAGTTGATGGCGATAACGATGGATATTTATCAAACACTACAACCGGCACATGTATGCCAAAAACTCATGGCGATTGCTGCGATACTGATTCCCGAGCGCGCCCTGGCATAGGATATACCTATGAAACCGCGAATAATTGCGGCAGCTTTGATTATAACTGCGATGGGCAAGCGACAAAAGATCCAAATTATTGCCGATGGGTTACCGGTTGCAACCTTTCGGGGTCATGCTATCTTTGCTCGGGAACATATAGCAATTTTACTATAACCTATGGGGAAGCCAGTTGTGGCCAGACTTTTAATGCTTCGTATTATAACCAAGTTAGAATTTTACAATATTATCCTTCTTGCGGAACACAAAGTTGGTACGATTGGTATACTGGTTGGGGTTGGGGCTCTTCCTCTTGCAGCGGCAGTAACCAAGGGCTTTTATCCTGCCAGTTAGTTCCTGGATCTTGGTCAGGACAATGCCGGTGTTATTAATTAAATATTAAAATAATCTTAACAATTTTAATAATTTTGGATTATTTCAATAAAATAAATGCTTCCAAAAAAATTCTCTCTACTTCTAATATTCTCCATTATTCTCACTTTGGGATTATCCATATCTCTAGGTTCTCTTCTAGCGGCCTGGACCGCTCCGGCTTCTAGTCCTCCGGAAGGTAATATCGCCTCTCCGATAAACACGGGTGCGACTTTACAAGCGAAACAAGTCGGTTTATGGCTTAACTATTTACCATTAGATGGGGGTGGTAGCGCCAACGGTTTGCTTGTCCAATTCGGCAATGTCGGCATTGGCACAACCACCCCCCAAGCTAAATTAGAAGTGGTAGGCAATGTCATTGCCTCAAGTATTAATGCTTCTGGCAATATCAGCGCTACCGGGAATATTATTGCCGCTGCCCCTACGGCCAGCAATCATTTAGCTACTAAGAGTTATGTGGACAATGTCGTGGCGGCCGCTAGTGGCGGGGGAACAGGCACTTATATGATGGGCAATAGCAGCCAAGTATATGGATGTTTTGCCAAATATATCTGCGAGAATTTTGGTAATTATCATCTTTGCGGTCCAGATGAATGGACCGGCCGTTTACGCGATCCTGCTCATTGGGTGGCAAATAGCAATATTGCCATTGGCGGGTGGGTTGATACAGGCACTAATACCAACGATGGCGCTGCTCCTGATTGCGGCGGTTATTCTACCTCTAATTGCTGGTTTGGCGCCGGTCGATATGGCACGACAGTTGAATTTAGCGCAACTGATGGCTGGAAATATTATAAGAGAGATTGCTATTCAGGAAACCGTCCGCCGTTATGCTGCAGTAATTAATTATTTTAAATAAATGCTTTTCCGCAAATTTTTTATAATTTTATTTTTAGTTTTATTTCTAACCGGCTGTTCCTTCTCTGATAAAGATACAGCTGACCAGCCGGAGAATATCTGTGTAACCCAAGCGGAGAAAATAATCCAGGGCGACTCCATGGCGCCGATGCTAGCAAACGGAGAAAGTATTATTTTGTTAGAGAATTATTATAATTGCGGTTATCCAGTAGAGAGAGGCGATGTTGTCGCTTATAATTATGGAGGCAATGAAAATCCATTAATAAAAGTTGTTAAAGCCACTAGCGCCGATAAAGTAGAAATCTTTGGCGGCCGGTTAAAAATCAATGATGAAATTATGGAAAATTCCGCCGGGCAGGAATATAATTTTACGGAAAAAGAAAGAGAAATAATGAGTTTATATATAAAAAACTGGCATATCCCGCAAGATTCATTTTTAATCTTTGGGGATAATATTGGCGATTCAGCCGATTCACGTAAGTTTGGCGCCGTGTCGATTGTTGACTTTCTGGGCGAATTTGTAGTTAAATAAAAAAGAGGCAATTGACAAGAATTAAATAATGTTATAGTTTATTTATATGGCGGATAGCCATTTTTTATTTATTATTTAATAATCTCTCATATTCTGCTAATTTTTCTTTGTCCCGATTATTCGGGGTTCTCGCAGAATAGAGGCAAAATTCCGTTCTTGATATTAAGACATAATGTCAGACGGGATAAAAAGAAAATTATGGTAAAAATTCCAAGTTTAGAAGAGATGCTTAAGGCTGGTATGCACTTCGGGCATCACACCAGCCGCTGGCATCCAAAAATGAAGCCTTTTATTTTTACTTCCCGCAAAGGCGTTTATGTCATTGATTTAACCAAGACGCAGCCAATGCTGGAGACGGCTTTAAATTTTATAAAAAAGCTGGTCAGTGAAGGCAAAGTAGTTTTATTTGTCGGAACCAAGAACCAGGTCAAAAGTCCTTTGAAGAAAATGGCCGAGGAAACAGGCATGCCTTACGTATCGGAAAAATGGCTGGGCGGATGCCTGACTAATTTTTACATTATCAAAAAGACGATAAAAAAATATCAGGATTTAATTGACAAAAGACAGACGGGAAAATTAGAGAAATATACAAAAAAAGAGAGAGTGGATTTTGACAAGGAAATTGGCAGATTAGAAATAAAAGTCGGAGGTTTAGTCGGTTTGAGTAAAATGCCGGACGCTTTGTTTGTCTGGGACATTAAAAAGGAGAAAACCGCGGTCGAGGAGGCCAGAAAGAAAAATGTTCCGATTGTCGCTGTCTGCGACACCAATGTCAATCCCGAGCCGATTAATTATATTATCCCGGCTAATGATGACGCCACCAAAGCTATAAAATTGATTCTTAATTCAGTAAGGGGGGCGATAGAAGAAGGCAAGCAAGAAGCGGGAAAAGATAAAAATTAGCAAACTCAATAATTTAATAAATTGGAATAGTATGGAAATAAAAATGGAGGACATAAAACGGCTTCGCGAAAAAACCGGGGCCGGTATGGTTGACTGCAAGAAAGCCCTGGAAGAATCCGGAGGCGATATAGAGAAAGCGGTAGAAATTTTAAGAAAAAAAGGAATAGCCAAGGCGGCTAAAAGAAGCGAGCGGGAAGCCGGAGAAGGTATAATTTTAGTGGCGGCTAATGACGCCGGCACCGAAGGTTATATTTTAGAGATTAATGCGGAAACTGATTTTGTCGCCCGCAATGAGAAGTTTCAGAAATTAGCCATGGCGATCTTTAACCTTATAAAGGATAAGAAGCCGTTGGGAATGGAAGAATTATTGAATCTTGATTTGGATAACGGCACGGTGAAGGAGGATTTAGATAATTTAAGCGGAACCATCGGCGAAAAATTAGAAATCAAAAGATTTGATATTATAACTGGTGCTACCGTCGCGGCTTATTCTCATGCGGCCGGCCGGAAAGGGGTTTTATTGAGTTTAAATAAGGCGGGAGAAAACGAGCTGGCTAAAGACATAGCCATGCAGGTAGCGGCTGCTAACCCCCGCTATTTAGACCGGGGACAAGTGTTGCCGGAAGAGATAGAAAAAGAAAAAGAGATTTACCGGGAAAATTTGGCAAAGGAAAATAAGCCCGAAGAGATGATTGAGAAAATAATTATTGGGAAATTGGATAAATATTTTGAGGAAATTTGCCTGGTAGAACAGGAATATATAAAAGATGACAAAAAGAAAGTGAAAGATATTTTAGGAGAGGTAAAGGTAGAAAAGTTTATAAGATACAGCCTATAATTTTCTCTGTTTATATGAAGGTAGCTCAAGTACAATTTGTCCCTTGGGACAAAGTATATAATTTTGACCCGGCCAATTTAACCTTATCCGTGGGTGATAATGTCATTGTCAAGACTGATTTAGGTATGGAAATTGGGAAAATCATTGGTTTTACTGAAGCGGAGGAGGCAGAATTAGCAGAAGAGAAAAATTCCGATAAAGAAAGCGAAGAACAGGGGAAAGTCCAGGAAGCCAAAAGGGTGATAAAGCCGGTGATACGAAAAGCCACCTCCCTTGATTTGGGGAAAAGGGTTGGTTCAAAAGAAAAAGAAGAAGCTTTAGTATATTGCAGAGAAATGGTAGAAAAAAACCAGCTGGAAATGAAGCTGGTTGACGTTAATTTTTCTTTTGATGGCTCAAAAGTGACTTTTGCCTTTATTGCCGACGGCCGGGTTGATTTCCGAGAATTGGTTAAAGATTTAACCCGCCATTTTAATAAGACGATAAGGCTGTACCAAATAGGCATCAGAGACGAAGCTAAAATAAAGGGTGATTACGGCCCTTGCGGCCGGCAATTATGCTGCAAAAGGTTTTTAGGGGATTTAGCTTCCATAACTTCCGAAATGGCCGAGGTCCAGCAGGTTGTCCACCGCGGCAGCGAGCGCATTTCCGGCATGTGCGGCCGTTTAATGTGTTGCCTGGCTTTTGAAGAAAAGGGTTATGAAGAATTAGCCAAAAATATGCCTCCTCTCGGGACTAAGGTGAACGTTGACGGGAAAAAGGGGATAGTTGTCGGCCATCATATATTAAAGCAGTCAGTAAAAGTCCAGTTTCCAGGAGAAAAAGGAGAAGCTGGCGCTATCGTAGAAGTTGATTTAAACAGAAACAAGAAGAAATAATTGATATACAAAAAATACCCTGTGAAAATAGGGTATTTTTTTATTTTTTTTTATTTTATGCTATAATATTTATATAATTATTAAGAAAAATACTATGAACCCCGTTAGATGTTTAAGTCCGGCGGGGGTCATGAAAAATATATTCACCCCGTTAGAATTTCAGTATACGCTTTCTATTAGGGGTGAATCTAAGTAATTAAGGCAAAAATGTATGAAAAATTTTAATTTTATTAAAACTTCTAACGGGGTAAAAACATCTAACGGGGTGAATATCGCAATTAACGGGTTCGGGAGAATCGGCCGGACCACTTTTAAGGCCTTATTAGAGAGGAAATCTGGCAATAAAATCGTTGCCATTAATGATTTAACTGATGTCGGAACTTTAGCCCATTTATTGAAATATGATACCTGCTATGGCAAATATAGGGCTGGCATTGGCTATAAAGGCGATAATTTGATTGTGGCCGGGAAAAAATATAAAGTTTTAGCAGAAAAAGAGCCGGCTAAACTGCCTTGGCGAGATTTAGACGTGGATATTGTTTTGGAGTGTACCGGCAGGTTTACAAAAAAGGAAGAAGCTGCCGCTCATCTTAAAGCCGGGGCGAAAAAAGTGATAATTAGCGCTCCGGTCAAATCGGAAAACGTTAAAACAATTGTTCTGGGAGTTAACGAAAATAAAATAAGTAAAAGCGATAAAATCATTTCTATGGCTTCCTGCACGACTAATTGTTTAGCGCCGGTGGTTGATATTATCCGGCAGAACTTCGGTATAAAAAAAGCCATTATGACCACGGTCCATTCTTATACGGCGGATCAAAACATTGTGGATGGGCCGCACAAGGATTTGCGCCGGGCTCGAGCCGCGGCCGCTAATATTGTTCCGACCACAACCGGCGCCGCCATTGCTACTACTAAAACCATCCCGACTCTCGCTGGTAAATTTGACGGCTTAGCGATAAGGGTGCCAACGCCGGTAGTTTCCTTGTGCGATATTGTTTTTATAACCAATAAAAAGGCAGAAGAAAAAAAAGTGAACCAGGTTTTTAAGAAAGCGGTCCGGAGCGCTAAATACAGAAATATTTTAGAAGTAACCGAAGAGCCGTTAGTTTCTTCTGATTTTATCGGCAATCCGGCCAGCGCGATTGTAGATTTATCTTTGACCAAGGTCATTGGCGGGGATTTAGTCAAAGTCGTGGCTTGGTATGATAACGAGTGGGGATATTCCTCTAGACTAGCCGAGTTGTGCGAATATATAGGAAAGAAAAAATTGATTTAGTTTTATTAAATTTTGGAGGTTTAATTTTTAATTTCCAATTTTTAATTTTTAAATAATTTTTAATTTTTTAATTTTCAAGTCATTGGAAATTAAAAATTAGTTGATGGATATTTTAGCCAAAATAAAAAAGGCTGGTTTGGTTGGCCGGGGCGGAGCTAGTTTTCCCACGGCGGACAAATGGGAAGCGGTTAAGAAAGCCAAAGGTGCGAAGAAATATGTGGTTTGCAATGCTTCCGAGGGCGAACCAGGAGTAGCCAAGGACAGTTATATTTTAGAAAATTTTGGCAAGGAAGTGGTTGATGGCATAAAAATAGCCATTAATTTTCTGAAAGCCGAAAGGGCCTATATTTATATTAACCATAATTATTATAAGAAATTTAATAAAATTTTAGCTAAAATAATAGGAAAAGCGCCGATTGAGTTTTTCATTAAGCCGATTGGTTCCGGTTATATCGGCGGGGAAGAAAGTTCAATGCTTAATGCCATAGAAGGCAGGCGGATTGAACCGCGACTCAAGCCGCCTTTTCCTACCACAAGCGGCCTTATGCGGTGCCCGACTTTAATCAATAATGTAGAGACTTTTTATAATATAAGCTTGGTGGCGGCAAACAAGTATAAGAAAGAAAGATTTTATACAATTAGCGGCGATTGTTTGTGGACCGGCGTTTTTTCTTTTCCGGAAAACTGGACAATTGAAAAAATATTAAAGGAAACTAAGAATTACCCGAAGTTTCCTTTTTTTGTCCAGGTGGGCGGGGAAGGCTCGGGGGAAGTTTTAAATAGCGGCCAATTAAGGCGGCCCGCTAGCGGCGCCGGTTCAATTACCGTTTACAGTATTTTAAAACATAAGCCGGAGAATTTAATAAAGAATTGGCTTGATTTTTTCCTGGCCGAATCCTGCGGGAAATGCACGCCCTGCCGGGAAGGGGTTTACCGTTTAAGAGAGATAGCGGATTTGCCTAATCCGGATTGGCGGCTTTTTGCCGATTTACTTAATAATTTGGAAGAAACCTCTTTTTGCGGTTTGGGCGGCGCCGTGCCAGTACCGGTTAAATCATATACAAACAATGTTTTGGCAAAAATGCCGGAAAATAAAGTTAGTTTTAAAGGTTTGGATAAAAAGACTATGGCCAGCTGTCTATTGTATGAAAAAGATAAGAATAAAAATTAATGGCAGAGAGATAAACTGCCTGCTCGGAAAAACTATAATGGAAGTAGCGCGGGAGAACGGTATTTTTATCCCCGGGCTTTGTTATCATCCGGATTTTCCCGTTAAGGGCAATTGCCGGATTTGTGTTGTAGAAATCAGGGGCAAGAAAAAACTTTCCTTATCTTGTAAAACGAAAGCTGAAGATGGTATGGAAATATGGACTGATACGGCCAGGGTTAAAAAATCGCGTAATTTAAATATTGAACTGATTTTTGCCGAACATATTGAAAAATGCCCGACCTGCATCTGGAATGTCCATTGCGGCCTCCTGGATTTAGCGGAAAGGTATAAAATTGAAATAAAGCGTTTTCCTGACCGCAAAGGGAAAAGAAAAACTCATAAATTCGCCAATGCTGTGGAAATTGACGGGACTCAATGCATTGATTGCCGCAATTGCCTTGACGCCTGTTCGCTTTTGCAGAATATTAATTATTTAGAGCTACAAGGGAAAGGAATTGACCAAGAAGTGGTTCCGGTTAAAAACAAGAAGATAGATTGCATTTATTGCGGGCAATGCGCGGTTCATTGCCCGGTCGGAGCGGCCCAGGAGCAGAGCCAGTGGGAAATGGTGGGGAAAGCCATAGCCAGTAAGAAGAAAATTGTGGTTGCCCAGTTTGCTCCGTCTATTCGGGTCAGTATCGGCGAAGAATTTAATTTGCCTTATGGAGAAATTTTAACCGGACAGGTGGTGGCCGGTTTGAAAGAATTGGGATTCAATTATGTTTTTGACGTTAGTTTCGGGGCTGATATGACAACTATGGTGGAAGCGCAGGAATTGTTGGAGCGTTTAAATAAGAAAGGAGTTACGCCGATGATAACTTCCTGCTGCCCGGCTTGGGTAAAATATGTTGAATTTTATCATCCCGAATTAATTCCTAATTTAACTACGGCCCGCAGCCCCCAAATTCATACCGGCGGAGCGGTAAAAACTTATTGGGCGGATAAAATGAAAATTAACCCCAAAGATATTACGGTTGTTTCTGTAATGCCCTGCACGGCTAAAAAGTTTGAAGCCACGCGGCCGGAATTAAAAGCAAAAGGCCTTTTCCCCGTAGATTACGTTTTAACTACCAGAGAGTTCGCCTGGCTTCTTAAAAAGAACCATATTGATTTTCCTAAGTTAAAGCCGGCTAAAGCCGATGATATTTTAGGAGAATATAGCGGAGCCGGCGTTATTTATGGTGGCAGCGGCGGAGTGATGGAGTCGGCTTTGCGCACTGCCCAATTTTTAGCCTGCGGAAAAAATAAAGGAAAAATTTGCCAAACTCAGCTTGATTTTAAAGGGGTGCGCGGACTGGCTGGCGTAAAAGAAACGATTATATCCGTGGCGGGCAAGAAATTGCGAGTGGCCGTAGTGAACGGTATCGGCAATATAGAACCGGTGATAACCAATTTAAATAAATATGATTATATAGAAGTTATGGCTTGTCCGGGCGGCTGTATTGGCGGCGGCGGAGAGCCAATTCCAACTACAGACGAGATTAGAAAAAAGAGAATGGCTGCTTTGTATGAATTAGATAAAAGCAAAAAAATAAGAAAAGCCCATGAAAATAAGGGAGTCTTAGAAGTTTTAAAATGGCTGAAAGGGCAAGGTAAATTAGAGCATCAAATTTTACATACGGAGTATAAGAAAAGAAGTTAGAAATTAATAAATACATGATTTACATTCAAGAACAAACTATGACTCGCGTGGATGCCCGGGCGATAGCGCAATTTTTAGGGTTGGCCGGCGTGGCTACGCTTCTGCCGTTTTTTATTCATCTGCAATGGATAACCGGCCCGATTATTAACGCTATTTTAATTTTAATCCTATTTTTAGTGGGAATCCGCAGCGCTTTGGTAGTCTGCTTAATTCCTTCTCTAATGGCTTTAGCCGGGGGTTTGCTGCCAGCAATTTTAGCGCCGGTTATACCTTTTATTATGATTAGCAATGTTATTTTTGTCTTAAGCATTGAGTGGATTTATAATCAAAATAAAAATGAAGTTAGGGGCTATTGGCTGGGAGTTTTAGTCGGCGCTGGGTTAAAGTTTTTATTTTTATTAGCTAGTGTAAATCTTATCGGTCGGCTATTAATAAAGCAGGAACTGACGATTAAAGTGGCGCAGATAATGAGTTGGCCGCAATTTGCCACGGCCGTAGCCGGCGGTTTGATTGCCTGGTTAGTGCTAAAATGGTTAAAGAGATTTTAATATATGGAAAAGAAATATCCTCGCGTTGGTGTCGGCGTAATGATACAAAATGAAAAAGGCGAAGTTTTGATGGGTTTGCGTTTGGCTCCCATACCTGATGAATGGTGTTTTCCGGGTGGTAGTTTGGAATTTGGTGAAAATATTGAAAAAGCAACTATAAGAGAGGCGGAAGAGGAGACGGGTTTGAAAGTCAGCAATTTAGAGCTTATCGCCGTTGTTGAAGAGAAGCGTTATATAATTATAAATAATAAACATTATATAGTTATTGGTTTTAGGGCTGGAAAATATAGCGGAGAACCCAGATTGATGGAACCGGATAAATTTAGAGAATGGAAATGGTTCAGCCTGGATAATTTGCCAGATAAGATGTTAGAAGCTACCGAATTAATAATAAAGAATTATAAAGCCGGAAAGATTTATCAGGGTTAAGGAAATTATTAAAGATATAAAAAACACCGCTTTATTGAAATCCGGTGTTTTTTGATTGACATAAAGAAATGAGTATGTTAGCATAAAAAACTAGTCAAAAACAAAAACTTTGTTCTTTTTGGAAGGGGGAAGCAATGAGGACGGGCATAGTGGAGCTTTTGAGCCGGGTAGGAAAACCGTCAAGCTCAAAACCAGGAGATCCTGGATTTAAAAATGAATTAGTGCGGATTTTCGTCGGTTTCATCAAGACGGAGATGACGAAAGGCAAGGACGAAGAAGCTTTGGAAATTTTTAAAACCATTCTTGTTTTTGTTCCCAAACTGCCGCCTGATTTTGTTGAAAGAATTTTTGAGGGCGCGCCGATTTTTGCCGCCCTGGTGGCGAAGATGGTTATTGACGAAATGATGTCAAAATTAGGTCTTGAAGAAAAAAGGGCCAGGGAGCTTCAAAAATTGGCGGAAGAGTATGCCCGAAGGTCGAAAATAGTGCCGCCGCCCCAATCTATTTAAAGGGTGATTTGTTTGAAAGCAAATTACCCTTATTTTTTTTACTGTTTTTTTGACTAAATTTTAATTTTTCGGTATTATTTAAGATGGGTTATGCCAATTTAAAAGTTGGCTTTTTATGTTATAATATGATTAGATGCGCCACTACAAATGGCGTTCATCCGAATTAAATAAGGAATATGGAAAAAAAGATAGACATACCGGGGTATGTCCAAGAAATAACAGAAAAATTGGAAAAAGCGGGCTTTGCGGCCCATATTGTAGGCGGATGCGTGCGTGATTTATTATTGAGTAAAACAGTAAAAGATTGGGACATAACTACTAATGCCAGGCCGGAAGAAATTTTAAAAGTTTTTGTTCTAGGAAAATATGAAAATAAATTCGGCACAGTCTTGGTGCCGATTAAAAATAAAGAAGGTAAAACCGAAGACGTTGTAGAAATAACTACTTATAGAAGCGAACAGGGTTATAGCGACCGTAGGCACCCGGACGAGGTTAGATTTGAAGATAGTTTGGATAAGGATTTAGAGAGAAGGGATTTTACGATAAATGCAATGGCCATCCAGATTTCAGATTTCAGATTTCAGATTTCAGATTTGCGAGACGCCATAGTTCAACATAAAGTTGAGATTGTTGATTTGTTCGGAGGGAGGAAAGATTTAGAGAAAAAAATTATCCGGGCGGTTGGGGAGCCGGTTGATAGGTTAAAAGAAGACGCCTTGCGCATGATGCGGGCGATAAGATTTTCCTGCCAATTAGGATTTTCAATTGAACCGAAAACCGAAAGAGCCATAAAAAAAATGGCTGGCGGGATTAAATTTATTTCCCAGGAAAGAATACGGGATGAGCTTGTTAAAATTTTGGAAACCGAAAAATCTTATGAAGGCATAATGTTTCTCCATAATAATAAGTTGTTGCAATATATTCTGCCAGAGCTCGAGCGGGGAGTCGGTGTAGACCAAAATCGGCATCATATTTACACGGTTTTTAACCATTCGGTTTTATCTTTAAAATATTGCCCGAACAAAGATTGGCGAGTAAAATTCGCTTCCCTGCTTCATGATATTGCTAAGCCGCAGGCCAAAAGGTTTATTGGCGGAGATGCCACTTTCTACAATCATGACATTATCGGGGCGAAAATCGCTAAAAAAATAATGCAGCGCCTGAAGTTCTCCAATGAAGATTTGGAAAAAGTGACGAATCTAATCCGCCACCATATGTTTTATTATAACGTCGGCGAAGTAACCGAGGCCTCGGTCAGGCGCTTGATTAAGAAAGCGGGAGAGGAAAATCTGGCTGATTTAATTGACTTGCGCGTGGCGGACCGGCTGGGGTCAGGCGTGCCTAAGGCCAAACCCTATAAACTGCGGCACCTTGAATATATGATGGAGAAAGTCAGGAAAGACCCGATTTGCGCGAAGATGTTAAAAATAAACGGCGATGATTTAATGAAATTTTTGAAAATAACTCCGGGACCGAAAATCGGGGCGATTTTGGATGTGCTTTTGTCAGAAGTAATTGAAGACCCGAAATTGAATGATAAAAAATATCTGGAAAAGAGAAGCAAGGAACTAAACGAGATGGAGTTGGACGAATTAAGAAAAAAAGCTAAAGGCAGAATTGAAGAAAAGAAAATGGAGGATGATAAAGAATTAAAGGGAGAATTTTGGGTGAAGTAACAATAAAATTTCCGAATTTACTAATTTACAAATTTACGAATTACAGAGTTAACTCTGTAATTAATGTTCATGGAAAAATTATTTATTGAAAATAGAAAGGGGCAAAGAATAGCAGTGATAGTGGAAGAAAATAAAAACGCCAAAGAGCTGGCTTTTGTTATGCATGGTTTGGGCGGGTTTAAAGAACAGCCGCATGTTGAGACTTTTGCCAAGAGTTTTTTAGAAAAAGGGTTTACTGTGGTACGTTTTGATACTACCAATTCAATCGGCGGAAGCGACGGGAAATACGAAGATGCCACCGCCACTAATTATTATGAGGACTTGGAAGATGTTACTTTTTGGGCTGGCGGGCAGGAGTGGTACAAGGAGCCATTTTGGTTAGCAGGCCATAGCTTAGGTGGAATTTGTGTTGCTTTATATGCGCAAAATTATTCGGGGAAAGTAAGGGCCATTGCTCCTATATCTACGGTGGTTTCAGGCCAATTAAGCTGGGAGGCCCATACCAAAGAGGAATTAGCCAATTGGGAAAAAACCGGTTGGCAGATTGTAGAAAGCGTTAGCCGGCCCGGCCTTATTAAAAAATTAAAATGGTCGCACATGGAAGACAGATTAAAATATGATTTATTGCCCGGAGTTGATAAGCTGACGATGCCGGTTCTTCTAATTGTCGGGGAAGAAGACGATACCACTCCGCTGGCCCACCAAAAAATATTATTTAAGGCCTTGCCGGGTAAAAAAGAACTGCATATTATTAAAGGCGCTTCCCATACTTTCAGAGAGGCAAAACATTTAAAAGAAATTGAAGAGATATTTTATAAATGGATAGAGCGTACGGTTCATAACGAAGATGATTAAATTTATGGACAAAGCAAAAGTTTATTTTATAAAATTAGACGAGTTAAATAAAATTAAAAATTTATTGCCTGGATTTACTCCGCCCTTAGGAATAAAAGTTCATTTTGGCGAAGAAGGTAATACTACTTATTTGCCGGCTTCTTATGTCAAAGAGATAGCGGGGATGGTGGAAAATCCGGTTTTAGTCGAATGCAACGTTTTATATAAAAGCCCAAGAAGCCAGGCGGCTACGCATAAAAAGTTAGCTAAAGAGCACGGCTTTGATTTTGCAGAAATTGATATTCTTGACGGAGAGCTTGGGGATGATGTTGATGCTATAAAAATCAAGGGAGAATTTTTTAAAGAATGCTTTTTAGGCAAGGGCCTGGCTAAATATAAATCATTATTGGTAGTTTCCCATTTTAAGGGCCATATCAGCTCCGGATTCGGCGGCGCGATAAAAAATTTATCCATGGGCCTGGCGGGCAGAAGAGGGAAACTCGCCCTGCACGCGTTTGTTAAACACCAGGTTAAACAAGCAAAGTGCGTCGCTTGCGGCGTTTGTATTGCCAACTGCCCGGTGGAAGCGGTTGCTTTTGATGAAAGCGGCAAAGCGAAGATTAATACTGATAAATGCATTAGCTGTTCAAAATGCATGTCGGTTTGTCCGACGGGCGCGATTTCCATTCCCTGGGGGGAAAAAGACGTAAGCGTTTTTAGAAAAAGGCTGGCCGAGTACGCTTTAGCCGGAGTTTCCGGCAGGCAATGTTTTTATATAAATTTTTTAATAAATATTACGGAGAAATGCGATTGTGCTGGTGAGAAAATGGGAAAGATGACAGATGACATCGGAATCCTGGCTTCATCTGACCCGGTAGCGATTGACCAGGCGTCTTTTGATTTAGTCGTTAAGCAATGTAAAGATTTTGAAAAACAGAATGGGGATGCGCAATTGGAGCATGGAGAAAAAATCGGGCTGGGGACGAGAGAGTATGAGCTGATAAATGCATAGCGAAAATTTTAAATAACAAATTTTAAATTTTAAATTACGACGGATGGTAAAATTAAGAAATTAAAATTTAGTCATTTAAAATTCAATTAAAATTTAGAATTTAGAATTTAAAATTAGATAATTATTTAATCCCTAATTAACTAATTACTAGCCCATGGATTTTCCCTATATCGCTAATCTTTGTTATATTTTAAATAAGGAAAATGAAGTGCTTTTGCAATGTAAGAGCCGGGGATTTGGCGTGGGCAAATGGAACGGGCCGGGCGGAAAGCAGGATCCCGGAGAGACCATAGAGGAGGCCGGAATCAGGGAAGTAAGGGAAGAAACTGATATAACCGTTAAGAGTTTTAAAAAAATGGGAGAGCTGGAATTTGTTTTCGTTGAGAATGAAGAATCTAATTTTTTGACCCATGTTTTTGTCTGCCGCGACTGGGAAGGCGTCCCGAAAAATCTAGGCGAAGGGGAATTAAAGTGGTTCAAGATTGATGAAGTGCCCTTAGATAAGATGTGGGACTATGACCAGTACTGGCTAAAACCTTTACTTAAAGGCGAGCATCAGCATAAAAGATTTTATTTTGATAAAGATGGCAAGGTAATGAAATATGAGGAGATATAATTATCAAAAAGTAAGACGAGAAGTGAGAAAGATGGTTAAGAAAGCTTGCTACTCGGCTAATAATCATTTTTCCTATACTGACTGGCCATACCATATTTTACCGGTAGTTAATCACAGCCTGCGTTTGGGAAAAATGCTAAAGGCGGATTTGGAAGTTTTGGAATTAGCAGCTTATTTACATGATTATGCCGGTATCCTGGATTATAGATTATATAAGAATCACCACTTGCATGGCGCCAAATTAGCTGGTAAAATACTTGGCAGTCTTAATTTCCCTCCGGAAAAGATAAAAAAAGTCCAGGAATGCATTATTAGCCACCGCGGCAGCGTAAGGCTGGAACATAAAAGTAAGGAAGCCAAAATTTTGGCCTCGGCTGACGCCATGTCGCATTTTACCGAATTGGCCGATATGTTTTATCTAACCTTTGGCATTCACGGATATAAAACTTTAGAAGGAACTAAGTGGCTTAAAGCTAAATTAGAAAGAAGTTGGGCAAAAATTATGCCGGCCGGGAGGAAATTAGTAAGGGCTGATTATGAAATGGCAAAGAAAATTATAAATAAAGCGATTTCGCCTAAGGCGTAGTTATATTTGCTAAAAAGAGTAACTGTTTTAGGGCTTATGTTATCAGGATATATTAAACATCTGAGAGAAAAGGTGGGCAAAGAAAAAATTTTAATGCCGACTAATGCGTGTATTATTATAAATGAGCAAGGTCATATTCTTATGCAAGAGCGAGCTGTCCAGAAAAATTGGGGTTGCCCGGGCGGACTTATGGATCTAGAAGAAACTGTACTTGAGGGCGTAAAGCGTGAAGTTCTGGAAGAAACAGGCCTTGAGATCCGTAATCCCGTACTGTTTGGTATATATTCCGGGATGCCGCATTACGAAGCTACCTACCCGAACGGAGATATGACCCAATCGGTACTCATGGTATTTCTGGCCCGCAATTTTTCAGGGCAGCTTAAAAGCGATGAGGAGTCCTTGACCTTAAAATTTTTTCCTTTAGACAATTTACCGCAACCGCTTAATAAACATCACGCGGAATATCTTGGCCATTATCAAGAATACGTAGCGGGCAAAAAGGAAATTCCAATTATTTTGTAAAAGCTCCAAAAGTTATATGAAAAAATTATTTTTATTAATTATAATTTTATTTATCTTCTCCGGCTGCGGCCAGAGTAAAACCGGCGAAATAACTGAGGAAAATGTGCTGAATAATATATCCGGCTATGATGACAGCGGGGTAGTGGAGAGAATAAATGATATTAACGAAGGTATGACGCCAAAATTAAAGCCGTCAAAAAAATCGTCCGCGCCGGTTTCGTCTGATACTGGCAGCGCGTCAAATGAAATTCAGTTGGAAGACCTAGCTTCGCAAATAAGCCAGGCCGTGCTTAAAACCAATCTGGGTAATATTACCGTTGGTTTTTACGGGCAAGATTCGCCTTTAACCGTAAATAATTTTTTTAATTTAGCTAAGAAGGGATTTTATAATGGCACAAAATTTCACCGGGTCATAAAGAATTTTATGATTCAGGGAGGCGACCCATTAAGCAAGGACGATGATTGGTCGAATGACGGCACGGGCGGGCCGGGTTATCAGTTCCAGGATGAGATTAACAGCCATAAATTAGTGCGAGGCAGTTTAGCCATGGCTAATTCCGGGCCCAACACCAACGGTTCACAGTTTTTTATTGTCACGGCCGAATCTACGCCCTGGCTTGACGGCAAGCACACTAATTTTGGTTATGTGGTAAGCGGGATGGATATAATAGAAAAAATTGAGGCGGCGGAAGCTAATGAAAATGACCATCCCTTGCAAGATGTGGTAATTGAAAGTATTAATTTCATCGAAAATTGAAAATAGTAGTTTATTTCTGGGCCTATGGTCTAGTGGTATGACATCGCATTCGCATTGCGGAGGCGGCAGTTCGATTCTGCCTAGGTCCACCAATAGTAATTTCAGATTGAAGATTTTAGATTTTAGATTTTTAATTAAATATAAAAATATGGAACAAGAAAAAAAACCAGAAATAGCAAAAGAAAAAAATTTTACCAAGGGTTTGTTTGAATTTTTAAAGGAATATTCCGTTATCGGTTTGGCCATCGGCGTGATTGTCGCCCAGATTTCAAAAGATCTGATTGATTCAATTGTTAAGGGTATTTTTACGCCCCTTATTGATTTAATAGTGCCGGGAGAAAAATTTTCTAATTTGGCGTTTAACATTGCCGGAACGCGCTTCGATATCGGTACAATCATAAGTTCTTCGCTGACGTTTATAATTGTGATGGTAATTTTATATGTGGTGGTTAAAAAAATCCTAAAAAGGGAGGATTTGATAAAAAAATAAAAAATTATTTTTCGGGCTGTGGTATAAAGGCTATTACGCACGCTTCGGGTGCGTGCAATCGCAGTTCAATTCTGCGCAGCCCGACAATTTGATTCCGGATGAGCGGATAGATTAAGCAAGTTAGGTTTCCGCTCAGATCGCTGCGCGATTGAGCGGATCCGCTCGCGAAAGCCGAGCGGACAATTCTGCGCAGCCCGACTGATTAAACAATTTTTATTTAATTTATTGGCGGCCAATATGAGAGAAAGTTTTGGAAACCCCAGGTTCGGCGAAAATTTCAACCCGGACCAGACAAACCGAATGAATGTTTTGAAAAAGGACGAAAAGTTGCCTGAATATATTGATTTTTCCAGAGAAATAAGGGGTCTTTTAAAAACATCAATTGAAAAAGAGGGCTGGCCGCCTTGCCCGGAAAAAATTGAGAGGGTGGAAGAAATTTTTGAAAAGGCGGATGAAGCCGTGGCGGAGAAATGGGATAAATATGCTGGAGATTTTTTTGAAGATAAATGCCGTGAATGGGCGGAAGCGGCTGATGATCAGGAGACTAAAGAGTTAAGAGAAACGCTTTCGGACCGGGGCGAAATGGAAACTAATCTAAGGTTGCAGTATCTTGGCGGCATTGAAAAACTAAGGGACGTTAATCCTTCCGCTTGGCGGTCAATGATATTAGCTTCCTCCGAAAGGCAATTAGCCAAGGCGGTTTTGTTAAAACGCTGGGCCAGGGAAATGCCGGAAGAAACTTTTAAAAAGATAGGAATTACCCGGGAGGAATTAGGCCTTTTTTTAGACGCGGCCGCTTTGTTAGGCAAATATATTGACCAGGCTTATGTTAAACAGATAGAGTTGGCTGATGCTCCGGGCGGCTCTTCTAAAACTGAATTGACAGGAGAAGAAGGGGCTGAATATGTTTATGACCTTCATACAGCCGACGGTGAAGCTCCGGACATAAAAACTTATAGTGAAGTTTTTCAATTTGAATGGTCCCGGCTGGTCGGAAGGATAGAAACTTTGGCCCAAAGAGTAGAAAAACTTATTCAAGAAGAAAAAATTCCTTCCTCCTATGAAGGTTTGCCGGGTTTTTTAAGAAAAATAGCGCAAGCTTATGGTTCAAAAGAAATTGGCCCAGAAAAGCTTGATGAAATGTGGGACAATTTAAATGCAAAAACCCAAGAGTTAGCTTTAGCCGGCTGCCCCTTAATGATTATCCCCCAGGGCAGCACCGAAGTGGCTCGTGAGGCGGAAAAAGTTGATATTGAACTGCGTTTGGCTTTTCAAAGTGAATATACGAAGAGATTAGAAAAACTAGTGGATGAATATAGGCTTATGGCTCAAGATGTTGTTGACTCAAACCAGAGCGTTTTAAGCGAGCGCTACGAAGTACCTCGTCAGATCTTGAATATCCAATACTTTTCTTTCGGTCCTAATTTAGCTTCTATTACCCAGGCGGAAACCGGAGAAGGATTTATTGCCAGCCACATTAACACTATTGCCGAATTGGCTAAAACTAAACAGATTCCTCTTTTAGAAAAAGTTTTTCCTGGAGAAAAAGTAAACTCCGAAGGCTATAAAGAAGCGGCCATAATTGAAACCTCCCTTCATGAATTCGGCCACTCAATTATTTCCACTGATGACGAAAAAATTTATAAGAAAATGGGTTCGAGCAAAGCCGCTGACGTTATTGAAGAACTTAAAGCCGAGACTTTAGCCGCGAAATTGCTGTGGGAGGGGCGCAGCCAAAACGACGAAATTTTAAGAAAACAGTTTCAGGCCAAAATTGGGACTATTTGCGATTATTTAAAGAATAAAACCGAGAAAGAAGAATATTACTACCCGGCTATTATTATGGTTCATGAACTGATTTCACAGGGAGTTATTGTGGAGAAAGAGGGAGCATATGAAATAGCGGATTATAAGAAAGGCGTGCAAGCGCTAGCCAATCTCGGCGCAGAGATTTTAGAAAAGTTTTATTTAAATGAAAAATCAAAACCGGCTGACGTTAAAGATTATTTTAAGCAGATTAAGAAGTTGGAGGAGGAAGAGGGTGTAAAAAAATTCATTGGAGCTTTAAAATAAAATTTCTCCAGGCAATGAGTAAAATTATGGATAATAAAAGAATTACCCTACCTAAATTAAAAAGGTTATTTGATATTATTTTTTCTTTAGTTTTTTTGATAATTACTTTGCCGATTTCCGTCTTAATTTTAGCGGCTATTTTTATTGAGCATATTTGCCGCGGCCACTGGCGAGCCCCTCTGTTTTATTGCGAAGAAAGAATTTCGCAGGGAAAAAAATTTAATCTCATAAAATTCAACATTTTTACCTCGGAAGTTTTTTATAAAGTAAAGGCGAGCCAGAAAATCGTCAATATAAAAGAGATTGAGCGAAACAGAAAAAATTTAATATTTACGGGTAAAATTATCCAAAGAGTTTATCTTGATGAATTGCCGCAGCTTTTTAATGTTTTAGCCGGCAATTTAAGTTTTGTCGGCCCCAGGCCGGTTAACCCGGAGATTTATCAAAAGCTGTTAGCTAGAGGCATAAAAACTAAATCTTTAGTTAGAGCCGGCCTGACCGGCCCCTACCAATCCCATAAAGGCGAAGCGGGCGTTAACCAAGATGAACTGGACGGGGAGTATATTAATTTCTGTTTGAATAATCCGGAATGGAAAATAGTGTTTCTTGATATAAAAATAATTTTGCGAACGTTCTTAATAATTTTCAGAGCGCAAGGGATCTAGATAGTTTTAATAAAAATAAAATTATTAACTTATCCCAAAAAAACCATACTAAGTGGGTTTGATGGGGCAAGAATATATGAAAAAAAATTTTTTTATCATCGCTATTTTTATCTTGATTTTAATTATCGGTTTAAGTATCGGTTGGTCTTTAGGCAGGGACAAGAATAAAGGCGATTCTTACGTCGGGCAGAGGGGGGTTGGCAACCAGGGACTAGGAGGGGCAGCCCAAGAAGATGAAATATTAAATAAAGACGGCTTTTCCGTAATGGTGCCAAAGGGCTGGAAAGAGGTGGCGGCTCCAACCGGCGTTTCCGCTATGGTGGTGAATGCCGGCGAGGAAATTACTGACCCGGCCTTACAGAAAATAAATTTCAAAAGTTATTATTCCGTTTCTTATGATACCTTAAAGGAAAGGACCCGTGAAGAATATATTACTTATATTAAAGACATGGTAAAGCAGTTTGCGCCGGATATTATTTTTTCCGCGGAAGAGAGCTTTAAAATTAAAGACGGCGACGCTTATAGGCTAGAAGCGAATTTAACCCAACAAGGAGCTAATTTTAGAGTTCTTATCTTTTTGATTAGCGGCAAAAACGGTGATATTTGGAATATGTCTTTTAATTCCGGAGCGAATAATTGGGATAAGAACAAAGAGATATTTAGCAGGATTGCGGAGAGTTTCACCGCTAAATAATTTTATATGTTGGCTGAATTTAAGAAAAAATTAGAGAAAGATGGCGCCTTATATTTAAAGATTAAAGCTAGGCCAGGGGCGGCTGGAACTGAAGTTAAGGAAATAATGGCTGATAAAACCGTTAAAATTAATATAGCGGCGCCAGCGGATAAGGGGAAAGCCAACCGCGAGCTCGTGAAATTTTTGGCGGAAGAATTTGGAGTTAAGACTGGTGATGTTAAAATTATCAAAGGAGAAAAAGAAAAAATTAAAATAATTAAAATAAACTAAAAAATATGAATTTAGAAAAGCAAAAAAAAGAAAGTTATTTTACCTTAAGAAATATTAATACCGTGGTTAGATTTTTAACAATTTCGGATATCCTGATACTGAGCGGATTCGGCTTAATTTCTCCGATTTTTGCGGTTTTTATCGTGGATATAATAAAAGGAGGCAATCTGGAAGTGGTCGGCATTGCCTCGGCGGTTTATTTATTAACCAGAAGTTTAACCCAAATTCCGGCCGCCGCTATGGTTGATAAAATAAAGGGAGAGAAAGACGACTTTTGGTCTTTATTAATCGGTTCCTTGGTATTCAGCCTCGTACCTTTGGCTTATCTTTTTGTTTCTACGCCGATGGAGTTATATTTTGTCCAATTTATTTATGGTTTAGCTTCGGCCTTTACTTACCCGGCTTGGCTGGCAATTTTTACCCGCCATATAGACAGGGAACATGAGGGGGTAGAATGGGGAATTTATCAGACTTTAGTTGATTTAGGCGGAGCGGCTTCGGCTTCTTTGGGCGGATTTATGGCCTATCGGTTCGGCTTTAGCTTTTTGTTTGTATTAGTAAGTTTTATTTCTTTTATCGGGTCTTTTTTTCTATTTGGCATTTACAGAAAAATGAGAATTGGTTATATTATTTCCAAAAGATAATACTTGGGATTTTATGGAAGGAGAAAATCAAAAAAATATTCCTAAACACGTGGGAATTATTATGGATGGCAACCGGCGCTGGGCGCGGGAAAGAAATTTGCCGACTTTTGAGGGGCATCTGGCCGGTTATGAAAAGATGCGGCAGGCGCCGGAGTGGTTTTTTTCGCGGGGAGTAAAAGTCCTTTCCGGTTTTGCTTTTTCCACGGAAAACTGGAATCGCAGCCAGGAAGAAGTTAATTATTTGATGAAATTATTGAAAAAAGCCATTGATGAAGAAATAGAAGAAGTAAACAAAAAGGGCTATAAAATTTTAATTAGCGGCAAGATTGATGAACTCCCCGGGGATTTGCCTGGGAGCTGCCAGGAAGTTATGAATAAAACAAAAAATAATACCAAGGGAATTTTAAATATCTGCTTAAATTATGGCGGCCGGGCGGAAATCGTGGAAGCAGTGCGGAAAATGATAAAAAACAAAATAGAAGCCGAGCAGGTGCATGAGGGCTTAATAAAAAAATATTTGTATAACGGGGAATTGCCTGACCCGGATATAATCGTGCGGACTTCGGGCGAACAAAGATTGTCCGGGTTCCAACTTTGGCAAGGCGCTTATAGTGAATTATTTTTTATGGAAAAATACTGGCCGGAATTTGAAGAAAGCGACGTTGATTTAATTATAGAGGAATATGCGAGTAGAAAAAGAAGATTTGGGAATTAACTATTAACTATTAACTATTAACTATTAGCAATAAGAGAAGTATTAAATAGTTGTTAGGTACAATGCCTGGCGGCTTTTTATTTTTTTGGTTTAAATTGACTAATTTTAGATAAAATTTGTAGTATACTGTTGACTTTTTTATTAAATAATGCTATTATATAATATAAATATTATCGTTCATTTTGTAGCCCGCATATATAATTTATCCGCATTCATTCATAAACGAAGTTTTTCGGGAAGGAGTAGAAATGAAGAACTTTCTTCTTGGCGTTTTAACGACTGCTGTCATTTTCGTGGCAGTGGTCATCCTGTTTCCGGATGTTCTCCGGACATCATCCGATCAGGATATGTATGTTGACGAAGTGGGCGGGGTTTGGCTCCCCGTGGAGACCGCTCAAGGCGAAAAAAAAGTTTTTGTTTTCGCAAACGGGAAAAGTTTCGAATACATCGGAGCCAAAAAACCGGATGTGGCTTTTACCGCTGTTATCAAGGTAAAAGACGGCGGGCTATCCATCGAGTCTTTTAAGGAGGGTGAAGGTTTGACGCCAGTTGAGGAATTAAGCCCGAGACCCGATCCCTCCAAGCTCGTAATGTTGCAATGAATTAGAGGAATTCATTGCGGGGCTCACGCCTATCAGGTGTGAGCTTTTTTTATTGAATTTTATTGTTATTTTTGCTAAGGTTAAGCTATGGTAAACTTTAATAAAAATACACCTCTAGCGGACCGGATAAGGCCGGAAAAATTGGAAGATTTTTTAGGGCAGGATGAAATTGTGGGAGAGGGGAAGTTATTGCGGCAGGCAATTACCGCCGACCGTTTGCCTTCCATAATTCTTTGGGGTCCGCCCGGATCAGGCAAAACCACCCTAGCTTTTATTATTGCCAAACAGACCAAATCAGAGTTTGTCAGATTTAGCGCTGTCACCAGCGGCGTCAAGGATTTAAAAGAAGTCATTAAGCGGGCGGAAGAAAGCAAACGGTTAGGAAGAAATACTATTTTATTTATTGATGAAATTCACCGCTGGAACAAAGCCCAACAAGACGCTTTATTGCCGCACGTCGAAAAAGGCACGGTTGTTCTGATCGGCGCTACTACCGAAAATCCAAGCTTTGAAGTGCGAGGGGCTCTATTGTCCCGCTGCCGGGTGTTGGTTTTAAAACAGCTAGGCAGTGAAAATATTGTTGAAATCATCAATAGGGCTCTGAAAGACAAGAGAGACGGCTTGGGAAATTTTGGCATTAAAATGGATAAAAAATCTATAGACGCCCTGTCGCAGATGAGCAACGGCGACGCTCGCGTCGCTTTAAACGTTCTGGAATACGCCAGCTCTATAAGCAAAAAAATTACTTTTGATATAGTAAAGGAGGCTTTTCAAAAATCTTATCTTTTTTACGATAAAAACGGGGAAGAACATTATAATATAATTTCGGCCTTGCATAAATCAATGCGCGGCTCGGACCCGGATGGGGCTTTGTATTGGCTCGCCCGAATGCTGGAAGCCGGAGAAGACCCGCTTTACGTAGCGCGCCGGATAGTTCGTTTTGCCAGCGAAGATATTGGATTGGCCAATTCTCGCGCCCTGGAGCAGGCTGTGGCGGCCTACAATGCCTGCCATTTTATCGGGATGCCGGAATGTAACGTGATCTTGGCCCAAGCCGTTGTTTATATGGCTAAGTGCGAAAAATCTAATGATTTATACACGGCTTATGGCAAAGCCGCGGGAGATGTAAAAGAATACGGTAATTTGCCCGTGCCGCTTCATATTAGGAATGCAGAAACTGATTTAATGAAAGATTTAGGCTATGGCAAGGGCTATAAATACTCGCCGAATTATGGTTATAAAGAAAAGCAGGAATATTTACCGGAAGAATTGAAGGGGAAGAAATATCTTGAAAACGAAAAGCTAAAAGCTAAAAGCTAAAAACATTTATGGATTTATCTATTATTATCGCTTCTTGGAACGTAAAAGAAAAATTAAGGCAAAATTTATTAGCTCTGCAGGAAAGCCAGGGCGGTTTAGAGTATGAAATTTTTGTCGTAGATAATAATTCCGGAGACGGGTCGGCGGAGATGGTAAGGCGGGATTTCCCAGAGGTGAAATTGATCGCTAATAGTAATAATTTGGGTTTTGCCAAAGCTAATAATCAGGCCCTAAAGCGAGCTCAAGGCGATTTTATTTTGCTTCTTAACCCGGATATGCGTGTTTTTCCCGACACGCTAAAGAATATGGCGGAGTGGATGAGGGAAAATAAGCAGGCGGCGGTGGCTGGCTGCCATTTGGTTAATGAGAAAGGGGAGACGATAAAGCAAGTGCGCCAATTCCCAAAACTTTGGGACCAGCTAATGATTACTATGAAAGTGCCGCATATTTTCCCGGGAGTTTTAAATAAATACTTGCAAGCCGATTTTGATTATAAAAAATCCGCGTTAGTCGATTCTATCCGCGGTTCTTTTTTTATGATTAGGCAGGAGACGATTGAAAAGATAGGGTTATTGGACGAAAAATATTTTATTTGGTTTGAGGAAGTGGATTATTGCAAGCGGGTTAAACAAGCTGGGTTAGAAGTTTGGTATACGCCGGTAGCTAAATGCTTAGATTATGTCGGCCAGAGTTTTAATCAGATGCCGCGAGGGAAAACACAAAAATATTTTCGGGATTCAATGTTAAAGTATTTTAAAAAATGGCAGCCGATTTGGCAATATTGGGTTTTAAAACTGGCTTGGGTTCCGGGTATGCTTATAGCGAGAGCGGGGGAGAAGATAAAGTTAGGGGAGAGAAGTTAATTTTTTTTGCGCCCTTTTTTGGAGATTGCGGCCGGGGCGAAGTTAATCTCTAATATTAATTCATAATCTTTAAATCCGTGTTTTTGGTAGAAGGAAATCGCTTTTTGGTTTTTGGCTGAGGCCGCAACTTTAATATTTGTCGCCTCCTTCTTTTTCGCCCAGCTTAAGAAAGCTTTAACCAGGCCCGTTCCTATTTTTTTCCCGCGATATTGGGGAAGGACGAACATATTATCAAGTTCAGCCTGCTTTTTAATTTTTCGCCAGCCAACCGGTTCCCTAATAATTTCACCGGCTAAATAGCCGGCTACTTTATTCCCGACTAAAGCGACAAAAGCGCAAAGGTTTCGTTTATTTATTAAATCCTTATAATACTGCGTTCCGGCTTTGCCGAATATCCATTTAGGGTTAAGGCTTTTATTAAAATTTTTTATCTCATTATCAAAAAGAGATTTATGCAACCGCTGGATATCTTTAAGATGTTCTAGTTTGGCTTTCTTTATTTTGTAATCCATGGTTTTCTGATTATATTTGTAAACTTATCCAAAAGTAAAAGGCGCCAATAAGGAATATAACGCCGCCCCAAAGTATCTGCCTACCTTTGAACATCTGGGCTTTTTTATTAACACGATCTGGAAATCCAATTTTTTCAATTCCTTTGAATAAAGTAATCCATCCTAAAATAGTGATAGCAACTCGCCAGTCGGCAACCCAGATATTATGCGAAACAACAGTAGCTAGGCCTAACAAAAAAGTAATATAACCCGTAGATATGGTGATGGTTTTATCTTCAGTATACTCTATAATTCTACCCAACAACTTTGCGCTGATGGACATTGCGCCAAGAATCATAAAGAGACTCCCCCAAAATCTTGCTAAAAAGATTGTAATTTCCATATTTTTTTAATTAGATATAATAAAAAAATAATAATTGCGCTTATGATTAATAAAATAAAGCCGAGAAAGTAAACCGCGTAAATCCCCTTGATGATTGGAAAATCATTTTGCAATTCAGGTTTTATTATCATCTCATACTCTGCCTGTATAAGAATAAACCAAGTAAAAGAAAAAAACGCCAATAAAACGAGTTTTACAGTAGTTATAAGTTTATTTTTCATTATAATATCAACACTTTATTTTGTATTGCCTCTTTATATATGTAAAATCTTCTTAAAAATAGATAAATTGGCCATTTAGTGAAAAAAATTTTTAGATTCTTTTTTCCATGCGCTACATATCGTATAAATAATAGTGGGATGAAGATCGGCGACGTTAGCATATACAGATAATCTTCCATGTTTACAAAGAGACCCCATTTAATAGGCGGTCCAAAACACAAGTAGTGATTTCGATATTTTTTCTTTAATACTGGCCAGACCGACGCATTCCTTGCGGACTTCAGTAATGATTTAACAGTCCAGTCCGTCGCTTGGTGATATACGATTGCGTTAAGAGATCGGTTAAATGCGAAATTTTTGCTTATGGCACGAATTGCCATCTCTGAATCTTCATTAGTATATTTGGAGTAAAAAGTATCAAAATTGCCACAAGTTTTGAAGACATTTTTATGATAGGCAATATTACAGCCCATTGGCCATCGAGCATATAAATTAGAGACAAGCCGCTCCGGAAAATATCCTTTATAATTTTTACTTATATAAAAAACCTGCCCGATAACAAATCCTATTTGCTCACTTGTAAAACCTTTTATCAGCTCCGTAAGCCAATTTCTATCTACCGCACAGTCGTCATCCGTGAAAGCTATTATATCGTGCCTGGCATTTTTTATTCCGGTATTTCTTGCTTCGCTTGGTCCCTGGTTGCACTCACGATGTACTATCTTTATTTTTTTATTATTTAAAGAATCTAAAAAATATTTTGTACCATCCGTTGATCCGTCATTTACAATTATTATTTCATATTCAGGGAAATCTAACTCCAATAAAGAAGCGAGACATTTTTTTAAATAATCCAGCCTATTAAAAGTGCATACTACTATTGAACATTTATTATTTATCATAATTGGCAAAAACATATTTCAGCTAACTCGTTGTTATGCGAATTAATTGTTTGTAATTGGCTTTTATTTGTATATTATGCGGACTCGTTTGTCCTGCGCCATAAAGGCGCGGGGTTTTGTTTTTTATTTAAAATAAGGTAAAATGTTTGTATAAATATTATAGGATTAAACAGGGGATATGTCAAAGAAAGTTGCCATTATAATTTCGCCGAATTGGCGGGATTATGCGGAAAAATACCTGCCGGACTTTATTGAGAGCCTGCGCGGGCAGAATTATGCCGGCCGAACGAAGACATTCATGGCTGATAATGAAACAAGCGATGAGAGTTTTTCATTGTTGAAAAATATTGCTCCCGAAATTGAAATCATCAGAAATAAAACCAACGACGGCTATGCCAAAGGCTGTAATGACGCAATTAGAAAAGCCCTGAAAGATGATTTTGAATATTTCGCTATTTTTAATATTCATACGATTTTAGAGCCGGATTGTTTGAGAAAGCTGGTGGAAGTTTTGGAAGGCGCGGATAATATAGGGTTGGTCCAGGGGCGGATGATGCTGTATGACGGAAATCCTTCGGCGGGCTCAGGATGTAACAAAATAAGCAGTCTCGGCAATAAGACGCATTTTTTGGGATTCGGGTATTGCGAAGGCTACCAGGAAAAATGGTCGGGCCAAGCCAAGAACGGACAGGATATTTTTTATCCTTCCGGCTCGTGCATTATGGCCAAGAGGGAAGTTTTGGAAAAAATCGGCTTGTTTGATGAAGAATACTGGATGTATAATGAGGATCAGGAGCTTGGCTGGCGGGCGAGGCTCTCGGGTTGGCGGTGCGTTTTGGCGACGGACGCGGTTTTGTATAATAAATACGAGTTCAAAAGGTCTATCAAAAAATATTATTGGATGGACCGCAACCGGATTTTAGCAATTCTTGAATGCTACCGGGTTCCGACTTTAATTATGATTTTTCCCGCTTTCATCGCGATGGAAATCGGTTTGATATTTTTTTCATTAAAACAAGGCTGGTTCAAAGACAAAGTGAGAGTTTGGAAATATTTTTTTAGCTTGAAAAATTGGCGATATATATTGAAGGCAAGAAAACGGAATCAGCGTCTCCGTAAAATTAATGATAAAGATATTGCCGGAATGATAACGGGTAAAATTTGGTATCAGGAAATAGGGGACTGGAAACTAAAGCTGGTTAATCCGGTGTTTCAAGTTTATTGGTGGCTGGCAAAGAAGATAATCTTTTGGTGAAGAAGTTATAAAGTCCGTAAAGTCAAAAGTCTATAAATTTTTATCATATTATTTTTATTTCTGACTTTATGACTTTCAGACTTTGCACTTTAGACTAAAACTATGGATATAAGCATTATAATTTTAAACTATAAAAGCCGGGGGTTAGTTTTGAATTGCCTTAAGTCTGTTAAAGAGGCGGATTTTGGCAATTTAAAATACAAAATAATTGTCGTGGATAATAATTCAGACGACGGGATAGGGGAAATTATTTCCTGGCAATATCCGGAAATTAAGTTTATCCAGAACAAAAAAAATTTAGGCATGGGCGCGGGCAATAATGTCGGCCTAAAAAAAGCGGAAGGCAAATATGCAGTGATAATGAACCCGGACACTATGGCTTTTGCCGATACTTTTTTAAAGTTATATAATTTTATGGAAGCCAGCCCGGAAGTAGGGATTGCCGGGCCAAAACAGTTTTACCCAGACAGGACTGTTCAAGATTCTTGCTATCGGTGGTATAATTTACTTACACCGGTTTATCGCCGTACGCCATTAGGAAAGTTTAAATTTGCCGAAAAAGATGTAGATAGGTTTTTAATGAAAGATTTTGACCATAATTCAGTAAAAGAAGTTGATTGGCTTTTAGGCTCATTTTTATTCTGCCGCCGGGCCTGCCTAGACCAAATCGGGCTTTTCGATGAAAGGTTTTTTATGTATTTTGAAGATACTGACCTTTGCCGCCGGGCCTCGAGTCAGGGGTGGAAAGTGGCATACTGCCCGGGGAGCCAAATTATTCATAACCATAAAAGAGAAAGCGCGGAAATGCCCTGGTATAAATTTTTCTGGAACCAGACGGCCCGGGCTCATGTTATTTCCTGGTTGAAGTATCTGAAGAAATGGAGAGCCGGGAAATGCCGAAAGTAGAATTTTAAAAGATGAGTAGGCGATAGTTGATTCTTGGGATTTTTGGGATTCTTAAGATTCTTAGGGAATAATGATATAAAATTAGCATTTCACAGAACGCTTTGGGTGTGAGCATTACGCGTTATGTGCTATGCGTTATGAGAATATATGCAAAAAATCAAAAAAGCTATCGTGGCGGTAGCTGGTTCAGGCACGCGGCTCCTGCCCGCTACAAAAACTATGCCCAAGGAGATGCTGCCGATTGTTAATAAGCCCATTGTCCAGCTGGTAGTGGAGGAATTAGTGGCCGGCGGAATTGAGGATATAATCTTGATAACGAAATGGGATAAAAAACCCCTGGAAGACCATTTTGACCATAGCTTGGCGCTCGAGCAGGACCTGGAAAAATCAGGCAAAACCAAGCTTTTAAAAGAAATTATCAGGTTGTCGGAAATGGCGAATTTCATTTATGTGCGCCAGAAAGGCCCTTACGGAAACGGCACGCCGGTTTTATCAGCCGCTAGCCTGGTTGATGACGAGCCGTTTATGTATGTCTGGGGAGATGATTTAGTAGATTCAAAAGTGTCATTTACCAAGCAAATGGTTGAAGATTATGAAAAAACCGGGCACTTAATGATTGGCGTGCAGGAAGTGCCGAAGGAAGAAGTAAGCCGTTATGGCATAGTCAAATTAAAAGGCAAAACTATGCAGATAGAGGATATTATTGAAAAGCCGTCGGTTGAGGAAGCGCCTTCGCGATTGGCGGATTTCGGCCGCATGATACTTAACCAGGAAATAATAGATATTTT